>ENA-UOOH01000803-UOOH01000803.1-fermentation-metagenome-genome-assembly--contig:-NODE-803-length-33537-cov-18.656621_pt1 | contig 33537 bp, 31 predicted proteins | sample MGYA00245778_ERZ724025 | MGnify/ENA primary metagenome ERZ724025 (study PRJEB28704, sample SAMN03018313) | fermentation metagenome | biome: anthropogenic terrestrial biome; feature: soil; material...
CGACCAGCGCAGTCCGCGCGCTGGACCGCGTGCGGCAACGTGCCGCCGCGAAATTTATGGCTGAAAAATTTGGAGACGGCGCGAGATATAATTATTCAGGAGCATCATATGACCAAAGTACGCATGGAGCTGGGGGACCGTTCCTACGATATCGTCATCCGGCCCGGAGTGCTGGATTCGATGAAACCGCATATGCGCGAGGCGCGCAAATGCCTCGTCGTGGCCGACCGCAACGTCGCCGCGCGATACCTCGACAAAGTCACGGCGCGCCTGACCGAATCCGGCGCCGTCCCGTTCACCCATATCCTCGCCCCCGGCGAAAAACACAAAACCTTTGCCGCCGTCGAAGGCATCTGCCGGGCCGCCGCGCAGGCGGGGCTCGAACGCAAATCGCTGATCGTCGGGCTCGGCGGCGGCGTGACCGGCGACCTGGCGGGTTTCGCGGCGGCCATCTACATGCGCGGCATCGGTTTTCTGCAGATTCCGACCTCGCTGCTGGCAATGGTCGATTCCAGCGTCGGCGGCAAGACCGGCGCCGACCTGCCGGAAGGCAAAAACCTGATCGGCGCGTTTTACCAGCCCGAAATGGTCATCATCGACCCGAATGTCCTGAACACCCTGCCCGTCGGCGAAAAACGCAACGGGCTGGCCGAGATCATCAAATACGGCGTCATCATGGATTACACCTTTTTCGCCGACCTCGAAGCCAGCAAAGCCAACGTCACTCCCGACGTCATCGCCCACTGCTGCCGCCTGAAAGCCGAAGTCGTCAGCGCGGATGAAACAGAACAGGGCCGCCGCGCCATCCTGAATTACGGCCATACGTTCGGCCACGCGATCGAGCTCCTGTCCGGCTTCAAACTCAGCCACGGCGAAGGCGTCGCCATCGGCATGGGAATGGCCGCCGCCATGAGTACCCGCAACAACCTTTGGAACAAGGAAGAGGAGAAACGCCAGAACGACCTGCTGCTGACTGCCGGACTGCCCTTCCGGGTCGGCGGCTTCAAGCCCGAAGACATCCTGGCGGCCATGTATCACGACAAGAAAAAGGCCCACGGCAAACTGACGCTGGTTCTGCCGGTGGAAATCGGACGGGTGGAACTGTTCAAAGATTTCAGCGACGAGGAAATCCTCAAAGCCATCAGGAGCTGTTGTGACTGACCGCGACGCATACATCGTTTTGAACCTGCTGCCGGGCATCGGCTCCCAGCGGGTCCAGGCGCTGATCCGTGAATTCGGCTCGGCGGCGGCGATTCTGGAAAAAAGCCATGAAGAACTCAGCATGGTCCGCGGCATCCCCGCCGCCCTCGCCGCCAAGCTCGCCAACTGGCAGAGCGAAACCAATCTGCCGCTCGAACTCGAATTGACCGACCGCGGCGGCGCCCGCATCATCACCCGCGCCGATTACGACTATCCGGAAATCCTGCGCCACATCCCCGACCCGCCATTGTGCCTGTACGTCCGCGGCACCCTGCCGGAATTCGACGCCCGCACCGTCGCGGTGGTCGGTTCACGGCGTATGAGCCGCTACGGGCGCGCCATGGCCGCCCAGCTCTCCGAGGGGGCGGTCTACGCCGGTTGGAAAGTCATTTCCGGGCTGGCCTACGGCGTGGACGCGGTGGCGCACCAGTCCACCATCAACGCGGGCGGCATCACCGTGGCCGTGCTCGGCGGAGGGCTGGCCAAAGTCCATCCGCAGGACCATATCCCGCTGGCCCGTGCCATCATCGACCACGGCGGGGCGGTGATCACCGAATTCCCGATGACGTTTCCGGTCAGCCGCCAGTCGTTTCCGCGCCGCAACCGGATCGTTTCCGGGCTCAGCCGCGGCGTAATCGTGGTCGAAGCGGACATCGACAGCGGCGCGATGATCACGGCGACCATGGCCCTCGAACAGGGCCGCACCGTTTTCGCCGTCCCCGGACAGGTGGACAATCCCCAGGCGCGCGGCTGCCACAAACTGATCCGCGAAGGGGCCTGCCTGACCGAGAGCTTCAACGACGTGCTCAATGAATTCGAGTTCCTGCCCGGTTTTTCGCCCGGCGTGGCGGAGGAACCCGGCGTTTACAGCGCCGACGGCGGCGACGACACCGACAGCGGCGACTTGTTCAACCGTTTCGATCCGCACGAAAGCAGGGTTCTTGAATTTCTGCGCGGCGGCGAGAGACATTTCGACGACATCGCCGCCGAAACCGAACTCCCGACCGGCGAACTCCTGGCCGTGATGATGCGCCTCGAAGTCAAAATGGCCGTCCGTCAGGACATCGGCCGCATGTACAAGCTCAAATAACGGGTTGTTTGGTTTCGCGCCCCGCGGGCGGCAACATGCCGCCGCGAACGCAGAGCGGAATTACCATTAATAAAGTGTCATAATCTTTATCGAAGGAGTTGAAAATGGCTATGCGGATTTTCTCGCTGATGCTGCTGACATGCCTGGCCGGCTGCGGCCCGGATCTTCAAAAAACCCGGAGCCACTACGAATCCGGCATGTTGAAGAGTGAATCCAGTTATTATTTTCAAAACCATAACGGCTCCCACGAACAGATTCTGCACGGAAAACATACGACATGGTATCCGAATGGAAAGCCGCATACGGAATCTTTTTACGTCGACGGCAAATTAAACGGCACTGCAACCAACTGGTGGCCGAATGGAATTGTGAGAATCAGAAATCATTTCAACCAAAACGGCCTGGTGGACGGCGAGCAATCCGTCTACGACATACAGGGCCATCTGTTAAAATCTTACCGGATGACAAATGGCACCGGGACGGAGTATATTTTTCATGACAACGGAACACTCAAATATGAAATCAACTGGCAAAACGGCGTAAGACACGGATTCTTCAAACACTACGATAGATCGGGAAATTTAAAGGAAGCCAGGAACTTTAAAAACGGGTCTCCGGCCGATCCCGAATAGTACGGTTCAAATGCAGCCGCAAACACGGCTTCCGCTCCGCCCGGACAAGAAACGAAAACACTTTGGAACAATTTATTTTACTTTTTATTCGCAACACATATTGACTTTTATTCAGATGAACTGTATAATGTTTATAGGAAATGAAACAATATGAATCACTATTGCGATATGGCACAAAATCATTCATCAACATCCAGATTGACCAGTTACATCGAGGCAATGATCGCCGGCGGCACCTTCGCCGCCGGGGACCGCCTGCCCCCTCTGCGCGAGTTGGCTGAACAGTTCGGGCTGACCCCGAGCACCGCCCGCCGCGGCCTGAAGGAACTTTGCGAACAGGACATTCTGGAACTGCGCCACGGCTCCGGCACCTACGTCAAGGCGCAGGAGGCCCGGAATTCGGATGGGCGGACCGTGTCGGTCGTTCTTTTCAACAAAAATCCGCAGACCAGTTATTGCACCTACGCCATGCAGCGCTTTCAGCTCGCCGCGGCGGAATACAATTGGCGGCTCCGGATGTTTTTCTGCAATTACCACAACCTGAAACCACTCTATGACGAAAATCAGTTCCGGGAAAGCGACGCGCTGGTGCTGATGGGCTGTTATGATACGTTCGACCTCAGTTACCTGCCGGAAAACCTGCCGCTGATCGGGCTGGAAATGCACACTTCCCTGCATGGCAGGCTCTCCAGCGTGACCTTGGACCCGTTCGACGCCGCGGAGCTGGCCGCCGAACACTTCAAACAGCTCGGCATCAAACACGTAAAAGTGGTTGACGCCAGGATGCCGGTTCATGAAATCCGTACCGCCATGTTCTGCCGCCTGTGGGGCGACGACTGCGAGGTCATCACCAAACACACGGAACTGGAATTGGCGGATGACCACGGCTGTCTGTTCGTCAGCGGCTCGGGTTATGACGATTTCGCGCAGCGGTACAAGAACAGCCACGGACGGGACCTCGCCGAATCGTTCCGCGTGCTCAGCATCGACGGCAAGAACCTGATCCTGCCGGGCTATCAACCGGCAAACACCATCGCCGTCGACTGGTGCAAGGCCGGCGAAGCCGTGGCCGAAGAATGCGCCCGCCGCCTCGCGTCCCCCGGTTCATCCGCCCGCCGCATCTACCTGGCGCCGAAACTGCATTTATACAATCAAAACCTCCTTTCAACCAACGATAAACGAAATAAAGGAAAAAAATCATGACACGATCATCGAATTTTCCCGCCATCCGACATTTCACACTCATCGAGCTATTGGTCGTTATAGCAATTATAGCCATATTGGCGGCCATGCTCCTGCCCGCGTTGAACCGGGCGCGGTCCTCCGCCAGAAGCACCGCCTGCAAGAGCAACCTGAAGCAATTCGGACTCGGGCTCGCCTCGTACCAGCAGGAAAACAACGATTACAACTGCTGGGGATACGACGGGAGCGGGTTTCAGTACCACCTCTATCCATATATTTTCGGCAAAGCATATCCGAGCGGACACAGTGCGACAAACGAACTCATTGAACCGCTGTACCAGTGTCCCTCCGCCGGATACTTCCACCGTTATGGCCCCGGGCTGGTTTCTTCCTATGGCTTCAATTATTCCGGAGAGGTAACTTCGACCCCCGGTACAACGAATCCTCGGCTACCTGAGTGCCACCGAGAACAGTCCGCCCGCCAAGATCAACCGGCTCAAGATGCCGTCCGCGGTATTCGGCTTTGCCGACGGCAGGATGAATATCTATCCGGGCAACTGGAGCGCAAACCCCTGGCCCACCAACGCCAGCATATCCAACCCCGCCGAGGTGGTGGAACGGCGGCACGACGGCACGGTAAACGTCATGTACCTGGACGGACACGTCGGCGGGCGCAACGTACTGGTCCTCCCCAACGCCACCACCCCCGAAGGGAAATTGTTCTGGCACGGACGCAACAACTGATTTCAAGGAGACTGAAGCATGAAAAAATCGATTCTATTCGCCATCCTGCTGCCGTTGCTGGCATTCGGACAGGATTTTTACGGCGACATCCGCGGCGAAAGCGGCAAATTCGAAACCGTCACCGTCGACGGCAAACCGGCGCTCAAGCTTTCGGGCATCACCAAACGCCAGGACAGCACGGTCTATTTCATCGGCTCGATTTATTTCGCCCAGCCGCTGAACCTGACCGGCAAACAGGTCCGCTTCAAGGTGACGACGCCCGACCCGAAACCCGTCATCGCCCTCGCGGTGCGTTTCTACAATCAGGATGAGAAAGATCCCTGCTGGAGCTTCATGGGCTGGGGAAATGTTTTCTCCGGCCGGAATGAGATTTACCCGGAACTGTTCCCGCTCCAGAGCAAAATCCTGCCGTGGCAGTCCAACATGGTCAACGGCAAACCGCCCGCCCGCGTCCACCGGATTCGTTTCTGGCTCGGCTCGACCACTCCCGACACCGCGATCGAAGCCGTATTCAGCGACTTCGCCATTGACGAAGCCCCGGCTCCCCGCCCGGCGGTCGCGCCTTATGCCGACGCTCCGGCGTCCGTCCGCCACCCCGCCGGTTCCATCAAACAGGAGGATGTGGAGCGCGCCCGGCAGAATATCGCCCGCCACCCGTGGGCAGCCGAAGAACTGGAAAAATTGAAAAAGCAGGCGGACGAATGGATGCGCCCGCACCGGTCCGGGGCGGCATCCTCGCAGTCAACGGCCACGAACTGACCACAGACCTGACGGCCGTGCCGGACCTCGAATGGAGCGGAAACTATCTGAATGCCTCCGCCCATCATGACGGTATGTACCGGATGCAGTCGGCCGCCCTGAAATCGGGCAAGTTGGTCATCACTCTGAACTCCACCGAAATCGTCCGGCTGAAAAGCGACGATTCGTTTACCATCCAACCCTATCTGGAAAAGAACTATTAAGATGAGAAAGACCTTACGTTGTGCGGTAGTCGGGCTCGGCCGGATCGCCTGGGAATTCCACCTGCCGCAAATCTGCAAACAGGACGGTTTCGAACTGGCGGCCGTCGTGGACCCCAGCCGCGAACGGCGCGAAGAAGCCTGCCGGGAATTCCGCGCGCCGAAAGCGTTTGCCACGCTGGACGAACTGCTCGCCGCCGAAACGCCCGACCTGGCGGTAATCGCCTCGCCGTCCCTGTTCCACACGGAACAGACAATCGCGGCGCTCCGCCACGGCTGCGACGTATTCTGCGACAAACCGCTGGCGTTGAACCTGAAAGACGCCCGCGCCATGTTCGCGGCCGCCCGCGGCTGTGGCCGCAAACTGATGAGCTACCAGCAGCACCGTATCAGTTCGGAGGCCGAAACGATCCGTTCGATCATCGATTCCGGCAAGCTCGGCCGGATTTACCTGTTCGAACACCACGTCAGCAATTACGTCCGCCGCAACGACTGGCAGGCTTACCTGCGGAACGGCGGCGGCATGCTGCTGAATTACGGGTCGCACTACATCGACCAGCTCCTCTATCTGCTGAACGACACCGCGGCGGACGTGAAGAGCGAACTGCTCCGGATCGCTTCCGCCGGTGACGCCGAGGACGTGGTCCGCGCCCTGATCACGACCTCCCGCGGCACGCTGCTGGATATCAACATCAACCAGGCCGCGGCGCTGCCGCTGCCCGAATGGCGCATCTGCGGCACCCGCGGCGCCGCGCTGTACTCGTCCGCCTCCGGACAGGACTGGCGCCTGCGCTATTACCTGCCCGATGACCTGCCTCCCATCAGTGCCGACACCGGGCTGGCCGCCGCCAACCGCAGGTATCCCCGCGAAAATATTCCGTGGCACGATGAAACACTGTCCCCCGTCCCAGCCGACCGCAACGCTTATTACAGGCATTGCTACGACTATTTCGCCCTCGGCAAGCCGCCGCTGGTGAAACCGCCGGAAACACTGGAGCTGATCCGGGTGCTGGAAGAGTGCCGCCGCACCGCCTCCGCCGCGACGCCGAAACCGGAGCGGGAAAGCGCCTGCGCCCGGCAGATCGCCTGACGCATATTTTCCGGCGGACGTTTCCGGAACGCGGAAATGCTCCGGGAAAAAATTTTCGCAGAATATTCAATTTTTCCTGAATCAGGGTATTGCAAAACATCGGCCAACGCTGTATAATGTTATCGGTAACACGGAGTTGGATCATGAAACGCAATGCCAACATTTATGAAGTCGCAGAACTGGCGCAGGTCAGCGCCATGACGGTCACCCGCGCCTTCAGCGGCAAAGGATCAATCGCGGAAAAAACCCGCGCCAAAATCATGGAAGCCGCGGAAAAACTGAATTACCGCCCCAGCCTGTTCGCCCGCAAACTCAGCGGCGGCTCAACCAACAGCATCGGCATCCTGTGGTCGCTGGCCCCGCCTCATTCTTCGGTGCGGCAGGTGCGCGATATTTCGGTCCGCCTGTACAAACGGGGCTACGCCTGCCATGTGGCGGACAGCCTCAGCGACCCCAAAATCATCACCCAGTGCCTCGAAGAATTCATCGACCACCGGGTCGATGCGGTGGTCGTACAGGCCTCCTGTTCGGAGATCGCATCTCCCCCGTTCGTCAGCCTGCTGAAGCGGCTGCCCGCGTGCCTGGTGATCGTCAACGAGCCGACGCCGGAACTGCCTTTTGACCAACTGGTCATTAATGAACAGCAGGCCATCCGGGATGCGCTGCGGCATTTCGCCAAAGCAGGCAAACGCAACCCCGCTTATTTTTTCAGCAGCCTGTCCCGTAAAAAAGATGCATTCCTGCAGGAAATGGAAGCGCTCGGCATTGCCGGAGGTGAAAATAATTTACTCCATATCACCATGTCGGACAGCATGAACAACCGTTTCAACTGGGGCGCTTATGGCGAATACCTCGACAAAATCTACCCGGACCGGATTCCGTTCGACGCCTTTCTGGTTTCGACCGACGAATGCGCCGCCGCGCTGATCAGCCACCTGAAGCGGCGCGGTCTGAACGTGCCGGAGGACATCGCCGTCTGCGGCTTCAACAACAGCGAAATGTCCGAATATTTCGATCCGCCGATCGCCAGTGTCAGCCGGTCGGAAAATAAAGTGGCCGACCTCATCGAAGAGATGCTGATGAAGCGCCTGGCCAATCCGTCGCTGAAACAGCAATCGCACACCTTGGCAATGGAATTCATTCCCCGCGCATCAGCGGGAATTACCAAACGGAGGTAAATCACCATGAAGAATAGGAAGAAGCGAAATTTCACACTTATCGAGCTCCTGGTCGTTATAGCGATCATCGCGATCCTGGCGGCCATGCTTCTGCCGGCGCTGAACAAAGCGCGCGCCAAGGCATCGCAGACCACCTGCCTGTCCAACGGCAAACAGATGGGCATGTTTTTCCAGAGTTATGTAGCCGACTCGGCGCAGGGCTTCCTGCCGCTGGCGTATGATAACGCCATGAACGGACAGGCCAAATTCGATTATGGCACGGCGGGCGTGGCCAATACCTGGTATTATACGTTTGAAGAACGGTTCATCCACCTCGGTTATGCGACCGTGGACATGATGCGCAAATCCCAGCGCTGCCCGATGATCGAACGGAGAGGCGCCGGCAGCAGCAATATCCGGCTTTCGCAAAGGACCTTTTCGGTGTCGAACGGTGCGTCTTATGCGGACAACGGAGCGACGCTCCCGGCGGCAAACCGCGCCCGCGGCCCTTATTTTTACGATTCGAGCTTTTCGGATTGCCCTGCGCGGCCGCGAAACATGAGCGCCATCACCCGGAACGGAATATTGCTGGCCGAATATCCGATGGTCACCGCGTCCGGCCAGTACGGCAATTATTTCCCGGAACGCACCGGAACTTATTGCGAAAGGCTGAATATCAGGCGCGAAGTCGCTCTGGCCAACTCGAAAGCCTGGATCTCGCCGCATGACGGCGGCGGAAATTATGTTTATACCGACGGCAGCGGCCGTTTCATCAAAGACGACGGCGATACGCTGGAGGATTGGGCGGTCATGCCGCTGAAGTGAACCGAATCATCAAACAACAGAATAATGGAGAACGCATGAAAAAAATAATCTGCTCGATGATATTAACCCTGGCGGCGCTGTCCGTTGCCGCCGTACAGGTGGATGCCGGACGCAGCGTCATCAAACCGGCGGACCCCGGCAGTTCCATCCAACGCCTGGCGGCGGCGGAATTGCAGAAACACCTGGAGCTGGTGATCGGCGTCCGAATCCCGATCGACGGCAAGGCGGAGAGCGGCTATACGTTTCATATCGGAACGCTTCCGCCGGGCATGAAACCGCTGTCGAATGAACGGGAAGAAGCCTGCTGGCTGATTACCGACAAAGCCGCTTATTTCTACGGCGACGACTTCCAGCCGTACCAAGTCAAGGAGAATGCCGATATTGCGATGGTTTCCCAGCATCTCACCAGAAGCGGGACGCTGTTTGCGGTTTACGATTTTCTGGAACAGGTCCTCGGCATACACTGGGTAGCTCCGGGGGATGGCGGCATCGTATATTCCCGCCGCGAAGGCCTGCTGGACCTGCCGGAAGGAAAAGGCGGATGGACGCCGCAACTGGCCCAGCGCCAGATCCGCGCCGGCTATAACTGGAACTATTATAAGAACCGGCTGGAAAAAGCCACGCTCGAAATGTTCAAGATACCGGAAGCGGAATACCGGCGGCTGGAGGACGAAAACAAGCTCTGGCTGAAACGCATGCGCATGGGGCGGCACCTGATTTTGAACTACGGCCACGCATTTGTCGACTGGTGGAAGACATACGGCGCGACGCATCCCGAATATTTCGCACTGACCGAAAAAGGAACCCGGGAACCGCTGCAGCCCAACCAGGCGGACCGGATCAAAATGTGCGTGAGCAACCCGGAACTGCACCGTCAGGTCGTTCAGGACTGGCAAAAAAACCGGGACGCCGCGAAATTCAAACAACTGTTCGCGACCATCAATGTCTGCGAAAACGACAGCGCCGGTTTCTGCGTCTGCCCGGACTGCATGGCGCTGGACGCCCGCACCCCCGGCGAAAGCCTGACCGCCCACCTGACCGACCGCTACGTTTACCTGGCCAACAAAGTCACCGAACTGGCTCTCGAAAACAATCCCGATATTTATTCCGTGATGTACGCATACGCCTATTACCGTTTTCCGCCGCGCAAGATCAAGGTCCACCCCCGGGTAATCATCGGGGCGGTGCCGTTCATGCTGTCGCCGCGCGAAGAAAACGAAGCATTTTACCGGGATTGGCGCGCGGCGGGCGTGGAAAAGATTTTCCTGCGCCCGAATGACCAGCACCTCGCCACCGGGCTGCCGATGGGATTCGAAAAGGCGATGTTCGAAGCGTACAAACTCGGGATCGACAACGGCATCATCGGGACGGACTACGACTCCCTGCATAATTTCTGGCCGGTCTACGGCCTGGGCGACTATGCGCTGGCGAAAGGACATGTCGATCCGTCGAAGACGTTTGAATACTGGGAGGACGAATACTGCTCCGCCTATGGAAGCGCCGCGCCGCAGGTAAAAGAATATTTCGCTTATTGGCGGGATGCCATCTGCCGGAAAAAACTGCTGCCGGCCATGCCGAAAATCCTGGAACAGTTGAACGGCAACAACGTCTTCCGCACCGGCATTTTCCGGGACAATCTGCACGATTATTATACGCCGGAAGACTTTGACCGCACCGACCGCATCCTGGCCGATGGCGCCGCCAAAACCCTGACCGCACCGGAAAAAGCGCGGCTGGATCAGTTGACGCTGGCCAACCGCCATGCGCGACTGACCCATCAGGCGTTGCTGGGGGTATCGAAAAAGGACTATCGCGCTTCGAAAGAACTGCTGGAATTCCGCATCGCCAACCGGGACCGGTTGAACATGTACTGGCCCTATCTGTTCCATATCGAGAATACCTACAAGGATATCACCGGCGTTCAGAAAGCTTATGCGGAGATGGGCAAATAGCGCCCTTCAGCTTCAACTTCAAAAAAATTGCACAAAAATCAGGATGCGGGACAAAAAATGTTCCACATCCTTACTTTTATTCCGGGAAAAATCGACCTCGGCGGAAATTAGGGCGTTTTTTCCGTTTCGGGGATGGAAAAAGTGATTTCCACGGTTTATATTAGCTGGAAATTATATTGATACAAGGAGTTAATAATGCCACTCGCAGCAATTCGAAAGTGGATAGCGGTGTTGGTCATCTCGATATTTTCCGCCGCCGGTCTTCCGGCAGCCGAGATCGGCAAAATCGATATCGTTCAGGAAGGCGGCAGCAAGCTTTCCCCGGAACTGATCCAGTTCAACCTTCAGCTCAAGGCGGGCGGAGCTTTCGACGAAAACGTCCTCAACTCCGACATCAAGCGCCTCTATGAAACCGGCTACTTCGCCGACGTGCTCACCGAAACCACCGACGCCGGCGACGGCAAAATCAACATCACCATCAAGACCATCGCCCACCCGACCATCAAAAACGTTTACGTGCTGGGCAACGTCAAGTTCGACTCCTACAACCTGATGCGCAACGTCTCCCTGAACGGCGACCAGCCGCTCAACAACAACCAGCTCCGCGACAGCGCCCGCAAACTCCGCGAATTTTACCGGGAAAAAGGCTATAACGACGCACAGGTCGTGCCCGAAGTGAAAACCCTCGAGGACGGCCGCGTCGACGTCATCTTCCAGATCACCGAAAACCTGCGCCTGAAAGTGGACCATGTTACCTTCGAGGGCAACACCGTTTATTCCAACATGACCCTCCGCAACACCCTGGCCAACCGCTGGTCGCTCCTGAGCCGGCTGTTCGAAGTCGGACTGTTCGACCCCGCCGAGCTGAACAACGACAAGGCCCGGCTGCGCGAACTCTACCTCAACAAAGGTTTCCTGGACTTCAAGGTCGAAGACGTGACCGTGACGCCTCAGCCCGGCGACCCGGAATACGTCGACCTCCACTTCAAGCTCTACGAGGGCGAGCCCTACAAAGTAGGCGAAATCAAGGTTGAAGGCGACCATATTTTCGACTCCGAACAGCTCCTGGGCATGATCAGCCTGAAACAGGGGGATACCTTCGACAACCGCCTGGAACAGGAAAGCAACAAGGAAATCACCGGCCTTTACCAGACCCTGGGGCATGCGGACGTCTCCTGCTCCGCCGAACGCACCCCGAACTACGAAACCAAGACCGTCGACCTGAAATTCATCGTCTACGAGGGCCGCAAATACGAGGTCAACGAAATTCATATCGTCGGCAACAAACGGACCAAAACCCCGGTGATCCTGCGCGACCTCGTCATCCAGCCCGGCGACCCGCTGGACAACAACCGCATCGAAGCCAGCAAAGAACGCCTGATGGGCATGGGCTATTTTAAAAATGTCGAAGCCGTCTCCATCAACACCGACGACATCGGCAAAAAAGACGTCACTTTCGAAGTGGAAGAAAAAGAAACCTTCACCTTCAAGGTCGGCGCCGGTTACTCCTCCGAAGACAGCCTCGTCGGGATGGCCGAAATCAGCAACTCCAACTTTGACATCACCGACCCGAAAAACTGGTTCTACGGCGGCGGCCAGCGCTTCCGTATCCAGGGCATGTTCGGTATCGAGCGCATGGGCTTCAACGTCGACTTCGCCGAACCGTGGCTGTTCGGGATTCCCCTGCGGCTGGATACGTCCGGCTACTGGAACGAGTTCGACTACGAATACTGGCGCGAACAGCGCGGCGGCGGCAAATTCTCGCTGACCAAGAATATTTTTGACGACTTCACCTCGGTGGCGGTCGGATACAAGATCGAACACGTCCGGGTCTTCAAGGTTTCCGGCAGTGAATCGCAGGAAATGCGGGACCTCCAGGGCAACTGGCGCGTCAGCCAGCCCTCCCTCTCCATCACCCGCGACACCCGCGACAACCTGATGGAGCCGACCTCCGGTTATTACCTGAACGCCTTTTCGTCGGTCACGCCCCGCGTCCTCGGGTCCAGCGACAACTATTACCGGGTCGAGGCCAAAGGCAGCTATTATTATTCATTCTTCGACAAAGCCATCGTCGCCCACGTGGGCGGCAAAATCGGAACCGTGTCCGGCTTCAACCACAAGGACGATGTGCCGGTATTCGAACGCTACTTCCTCGGAGGCGGCGACTCGCTCCGCGGCTTCCCGTTCCGCGAAGTCAGCCCGACCGACTCCAACGGCCACGAAGTCGGGGGCAACTCCATGCTCCTGATGACTGCCGAAGTATCGCATCCGATCTGGGATTTCATCCGCGGCGCGGTGTTTGTCGACGCCGGTAACGTCTGGTCAAGCTCATACCGCTACAACCTCAACAAGTTCAACGTCGGCGCCGGTTACGGCCTGCGCATCAAGGTGCCGTATTTCAACGCCCCGATCAAACTGGACCTGGCCTACCCCATCCTGAACGACCAGGAGCACGTCAAGAGCACCCTGCGCTTCCACTTCAACATGGGGGTGGCGTTCTGATGTTCGGCGGCAAGGAACTTCAATATCCCGTGGACTGGCATTTCCGGATCATCACCGAAAATGCCGCCCACCCGGAAGTGGTCCGGCAGATCCGTCAGGTACTGGCAGACTTCAATATTCAGAATCCATTGAATATCGGCAATGAATCCGCCGCCGCCAAATACGTCAGCTACCAGGTCACGGTCAACCTCGCCAGCCGCAAATTCATGGAAGACATATCCGCCGCGTTCAGCGCCATTCCCGGCGTAAAAATGGTTCTGTAAACTTGACTTCCCCCGTTTTCAGGCTATCTTTCATCTATAACCAAGGTATGTTTATCGATGAGAAGTAATTCCTCCGGATTTTCCGCAAGCGAAGCTCCGCTTCCCCTGCGAAATAATATATTTCTCCAAAAAGTCCATTCGCCGCGGGTCGTACCCGCCGCGGGGAGCGCGAGGGGACGCGGAGCCCCCTTCGCTGTCGGCTTCGGCAAAACAGGACTGCTGCTTCTGATCTTTTTCATTCTTTCGGCGGCGCAGGGGCAGGTCCGGTACGAACACCTGACCGACCCGGAAACCGGCAAACGGATTCCCCATGCCGGGAATTTCTCCAATGACCCGGTCGTGATTCCGAGCCAGTACCGCCGGAGCATGACGGAAATGCGGGGAATCTGGGTGGCGACCATGAAGAACATCGATTTTCCGTCGCACGAGGCCATTGCGGATTTCAAAAAAGATTTTATCGTGCTGCTGGAAAACCTGCGCAACGCCCGTTTCAATACGCTGATTTTCCAAGTCCGCCCGCAGAACGACGCCTTTTATCCGTCGAAGCTGAACCCGTGGTCGCGCTTCCTGTCGGGGACGGAGGGCAAAGGGCTGGGCTTCGACCCGCTGCGCTTCATGATCGACGAAACCCACAAGCGGGGCATGCAGTTCCACGCCTGGCTGAACCCCTACCGCGTGACCAATGAAATTCCCCAGAGCAAAGAAGCCTACCTGAAGACGCTGTCCGCGCTGAATTTCGCCCGCCGCCGCCCGGACCTGGTCCTGGCGGCGCCCGCCGGCAAAAACCGCCTGCTGTTCCTGAACCCCGGCGAACCGGAAGTCGTCCGCTTCATTACCGATACGGTGCGGGAAATCATCACGAATTACGACGTTGACGCCATCCATTTCGACGATTATTTCTATCCGTACGGCGGAGTCGGCAACGCCGACGCGGCAACCTTTCAACGGAGCAACCCGTCCCTCCTGTCGCTGGACGACTGGCGGCGCGCCAACGTGGACAGCGCCATCAAAAGCGTTTCGGACGCCATCCGCACCCACAACCGCAAGACCGGCAAACAGGTGGAATTCGGCGTCAGCCCGTTCGGCATCTGGGCGAACAGCAAGCAGCATCCGCAGGGTTCTCTGACCGGCGGACTGCAATCCTACCTGACCCAGTTCGCCGACACCCGCAAATGGGTCCGACAGGGTTGGGTCGATTATATCGCGCCGCAGATTTACTGGTCGTTCGACCATAATACGGCGGCTTACGCCGTGCTGGCCGACTGGTGGGCCGCCTGCGTCCGCGGGACGCCGGTCAAGCTCTACATCGGGCACGCCGCGTACAAACAGGGCGACGGCGGCGGATGGCGCTACTATATGGAACTCCCCAACCAATTGCGCTACAACAATAAACACCCCGAAATCCGGGGTTCATGCTTTTTCTCCTATAACAGTGTTTTCGCGCCAAAGAACAACGCCATGCGCGCGGGCATCCGAACCATCACCACCGACTACTGGAGCGCTCCGGCCAAACACCCATGATCATCAATTCACGCATCACCATCCCGGCAGACGAACTGCATGAGGATTTTTTTCTTTCGTCCGGCCCCGGCGGGCAGAACGTCAACAAGGTATCGTCGGCGGTCCGCATCGGCTGGAACCCGGCGGAGTCCCGCGCCCTGCCCGAAGGCCTGCGCGAACGCCTGCTCGAACGGCTCGACGCCAAGCTCACCGCCGACGGCCTGCTGATCGTGGAAAGCCGTACCCACCGCAGTCAGTTGCTCAACCGCCAGGAAGCCCGCGAGCGACTGGCGGCGATCATCCGCGGGGCGCTGGTCGTGCCGCGCAAGCGACGCCCGACCAAACCGACCCGCGGTTCCATCGAAAAACGGCTCGACGGCAAGAAAAAACTGGCGGCGAAAAAATCATTCCGCCGCAAAAATATTTCGGAATAAAGGTTGAAAATTCGCCAAAACACGGCACTTTATGAATAATGGCCGCAACGGGTGAATTTTTTGATCGGCGCGCGGCAGCGTAAATGTTTAATCATAATAGATAGTCAAATAATAAGAGGTGAAATCATGTTAAGTTCGGCAAGCCTGAAATTTCTGGAAAAGCTGATGCTCTGTTCCGGTCCGTCCGGTTATGAAATCGAAACCGCCCGCGCCTACCGCGAATACCTGAGCAAATTTGCCGACGAAACCTATACCGACGTCATGGGCAGCACCTTCGGCGTGCTGAACCCGAAAGCGGAATTCCGGGTCATGCTGGCGGGGCATTATGATGAAATCGGATTTCAGGTGGTTTATATCTCCGAGGAAGGATTGCTTTATTTCCGCGCCAACGGCGGCATCGACAAACTGACCATTCCGGGACTGGAAGTCGAAGTGCTCACGGCAGCCGGGCGCCTCCGCGGAGTCATCGGCAAGAAGCCGATCCACCTCTGTTCGCCGAAAGAACGCGAAACCCCGCCGGAACTGAGCGACCTCTGGATCGACATCGGCGCGGCCGACCGCGAAGAAGCCGCCAAGCTGGTGAAAGTCGGCGACCCGGTGGCGTTTCCGAGCAATTTCAAGCGCTTCGGGGATTACCGGATCATGTCCAAGGGGATGGATGACAAAATCGGCGCGTTCGTCGTCGCCGAAACCCTGCGCGAACTCTCCAAACGCAAGGTAAAAGTCGGCGTCTACTGCGTCGGCACCGTGCAGGAGGAACTCGGACTGCGCGGCGCGATCACCAGCAGTTTCGCCGTGGCGCCGCAGGTCGGCTTCGCCGTCGACGTCGGCTTCACCACCGACATCCCGGACGTACAGAAAAAACTGCTGGGCGAAATCAAGCTCGGCGCGGGCCCCGAACTCACCAACAGCGCCGACAACAACATCGTCCTCGGCCGCCACATGCGCAAAATCGCCGACAAACGCAAGATCAAATATCAGGAAACCGTGGCGCACCGCGCCAGCGGCGGCACCGACACCGCCCAGATTCAGTTGTCGCGCGCCGGAGTAGCCACCGCGCTGATCAGTATTCCGAACCGCTACATGCACTCCCCGGTGGAAATCTGCGATTTGCGCGACGTGGGAGGCGCCATCGCGATCCTGACCGAAACCATCGCTTCTTTCACCGGCAAGGAAAGCTTCATCCCCGGCGTGGACTGAGATGGGCGCGTTTTATCTATTCAGCGGCGACGACGACATGGCGATGAAAACCGCCACGCGCGAGCTCATGGTCAGTCTCTGCGGCACCGAGCCGGAGCAATGCCCCGAGCTTGAAACCATTGCCGGGGACACCGAGGAAAGCCGGGACCGCAAGCCGGAGCATATCGTCGCCGAACTGCTTAACGCCCTGCGGACGCCGCCATTTCTGACGGCGGACAAGAAAATCTGGCTGAAGCATTTCAATTATTTCGATAAACTCCAGGAAGCCGGGGCAAAAACCCCGCTCGGCGCGGCGGCGGAGGAACTGACCGCGTTCTTGAAGCAGGGATTGCCGGAAGACATAACGCTGGTGGTGGACGGCTTGGGCATCGACCAGCGCAAGACCTTCTTCAAAACGTGCAAAGCCATCCCCGGCGCGAAAATCGAGTTTTTCAAAAAAACACGCCTGGAGGACAAGGATAAAAAAGGCTACACCGAAAGCCAGACGGAACGGATTCAGGCTATCTGCGCAAAACTCGGCAAAAAAATCGATTTCCGCTCCGTCGAATTCCTGTCCGCCGCCGCCGGCACCGACACCGGACGGCTGATCAATGAGATCGAAAAGGTGGCTTGTTACGTGGGCGACCGCGAAAACATCGCCATCGCGGATTGCCGCGCGGTATGCAGCCACACCCCGGAAGCGCTGGGCTACGAGTTCAGCAACGCGCTCCTCGACCGCAACACGGCCGGGGCGCTGGAGCTGATCGACACCCTGATCGAACAGATGAAGTCGCAGCGCGAAGGCGGCAGCGGCATGGAGCTGAACCTGCTGTCAAGCGCGGTGAGGGGCTTTCAGGAGCTGATCAAAACCCGTTGCGCGGCGGCGGAGCTCGGCGTGCAGAACAATGTCGGAAAAGGCTTTTTCGACTCCATCCGCAAGGAGGACTATCCGGGGAACTACCTGGCGGGGCTCCATCCGTTCCGCGCTTATATGCTGTGCAAAAAGGCGCTGTCGTTTTCGCCGCCGGAGCTGGCGGGAATCCTCGAGCAGATTCTGCTGGCGAACCGCGCGCTGGTCTCCGGCACCGGCGAACCGCGCATGGTACTCGAGCAACTGGTGTTGAAAATCTGCAACTCCGCCCAGAACTCCCGCCGTCGTTGAATTTGCCCGGCGGCCGGGCAGGTTCTTCGATTTTTTTTATTTTTTTTATGTTCTTCGCGCTTACCGGACTATACAAGCTCCGGTTTCGATGCTATAGTATGGGCTTGTTTGAATTTTCACCAAACGGGTTCTATGAAACAAATCAGAAATATCGCGATTATCGCACACGTCGACCACGGCAAGACCACCATGGTAGACAAAATCATGATGCAGTCCAAAATGTTCCGCGAAAATCAGGAAATGCACGAGTGCTTCCTGGACAACAACGACCTGGAGCGCGAACGCGGCATCACCATCCTCTCGAAAAACATCAGCATCCGCTATCAGGGCATCAAAATCAACGTCATCGACACCCCCGGACACAGCGACTTCGGCGGACAGGTCGAGCGCGTCCTGAACCTCGCCGACGGCGTGTTGCTGCTGGTGGACTCCGCCGAAGGCCCCATGCCGCAGACCCGCTTCGTCCTCGACAAAGCCTTGCAGTTGAAGCTGAAACCCATCGTCGTCGTCAACAAAATCGATAAGCCCGACGCCCGCCCGAAAGTGGTCCTGGGCAAAGTGTTCGACCTGTTCTGCGAACTGAACGCCGACGACAACCAGCTCGATTTCCCCGTTCTTTATGCCAGCGGACGCGACGGCTGGGCCGTCTGCGACCTCGAAAGCGACCCCCGCGATTCCATCATGCCCCTGATGGACGCGGTCATTCAGCATATTCCGGAGCCGCCCACCCTCGAAGGCCCCATTCAAATGCAGATCACCACGCTTGATTATTCCGATTATGTCGGGCGGATCGGCATCGGCCGGGTTCATCGCGGCACCATGTCGCTGAACCGCCCGCTGGTCATCATCAAGCGCAACGGCTCGGTACGGCCGGTTTCCGTGAAGCAGCTTTTTACGTTTGAAGGCCTGAGCCGCGAAGAAGCCGATTCGGTGCAATGCGGCGACCTCTGCGCCATCGTCGGCGTGGAAAATATCGACATCGGCGACACCATCGCCGACGCCGAGCATCCCGACGCCATGCCGCCGATCACGGTGGACGAGCCGACCCTTTCCATGACATTCCGCGTCAACGATTCACCGTTCTACGGACGCGAAGGCAAATATGTCAGCAGCCGCCATCTGCGCGAACGTCTGTTCAAAGAGATGGAAAAAGACGTCGCCCTGCGGGTCGAAGAAGGCCCCGCCGGCAGCGGCGAAAGTTTCAAAATCAGCGGACGCGGCGTTCTGCATCTCTCGATCCTGGTCGAAACCATGCGCCGCGAAGGCTACGAAATGGCCGTGGCGCCGCCGCAGGTCATCTGCAAAGAGATCAACGGCAAGACCCATGAACCGATTGAAATGCTCTCGGTTGACGTGCCGGACGAATACGCGGGCAAAATCATCGAACTTGCCGGTCAGCGCCAGGGCGAAATGGTCAACATGGAAGCCCGCGGCAACCGCCAGCTCATCGAATTCAAGATCCCGACCCGGGGCCTGATCGGGTTCCGCAGCCGGGCCTTGACGTTGAGCACGGGCGAAGCCATCGTGTCGCACCGTTTCATCGGTTACGAGCCCATGCGCGGCGACATCCCGCGCCGGTTGGCCGGGTCCATCGTCAGCGCCGGACAGGGCAAAGCGGTGGCTTACGCCATCGACGGGCTCCAGCAGCGCGGTTTCTTCTTTATCGAGCCGAACGACGAATGCTACGAAGGCATGATCATCGGCGAGCATTGCAAGGAAGGCGACATTGTGGTCAACATCCAGCGGGCCAAGCAGTTGACCAACATGCGCGCCTCCGGTTCCGACCGCAATATGAAAATCGCTCCGGCGCGCAAGCTGTCGCTTGAACAGGCGCTGGAATACATCGAAGAAGACGAACTGGTCGAAATCACGCCGAAAAGTATGCGCCTGCGTAAACTCTACCTGACCGAGCTTGAACGCAAACGCCGCAAAAGCTCCAAGGAATCCCTGAAAAACAGTTGATGCCGTAAAATACCTGCCCCCGCAGGGCGTAATTTCAATTTCGCCCTACGGGCGACCAGCGCATTCCGCGCGCTGGACCGCGTGCGGCAACGTGCCGCCGCGAAGTTCTTTACCGCACCGGGCTGTGCCCGGGCGCGGTGCAGCGGCGAAACGCTGCCCGCCAGCGTTTCATCGTTGTACGGATGCCGGATTATATCTTCAAACGGTAGCGCGTATAAAGGATTCCCTCCGGCTGAACGGCTTCATGCCAGGGAACTACTCCGCGCCGGGAACAATAGAACACCGTCAGGATTTCGCCCGGTTCGATTTCCAGGCTGGACGGATATCCCATGTCCGGCTTATCCTCCCATTCGTAAATCGTAAACGTATTTTCAATATCCCAGCTCGTGCCGTTGTCGTGCGACAACACGCCGCGGATACTGTACGGCTGCCAGCGATGCCCGTAGACACACAGGATATCGCCGTTGTGCAGTTTGATCATCTGCGCCGGATAACCTTTGATGCCGGTGGGCTCCGGCGTACTCCACGTCTGTCCGTAATCGTCGGAAACCGCCTGTCGTAAACAGTCGTTGCATTTGCGGAACAGCCCGATCAACCGGCCGTTGCCGACATCGAGAACATGGTTTTCGTTGAGCATCATGGATTCGTCGCCGATCTTCGCGGCCTCCGTCCAGGTTTCTCCGCCGTCGAATGACTTGTAAGCGCAGAGCCGGCGCTTCTCCATCAACCGGTCTTCGAACCCGATCGAAATCAGCGAACCGTCCGAAAGCAGGACCGGGGAGATATGCATCCCCGTCGGCATCCGCCGCGCCTGTTTCTCCCAGGTTTTGCCGTGGTCGGATGACCGGATGAACCATGACCCGATCAGCTCGTCCCGCATCCGCTCCGTCACGCGCGCCGTGCGTCCCTCCCACGGTTCCCCGGCAAACGCCGTGGAAGTGAACCAGCTCAAAATGATCGTGCCGTCCGGCATGGTCAGCAGGTTGGCGTCACGGTCATCCAGTTCACTGTCATAGACTTCCTGCGGAAGCGACCAACTGCGGCCGTTGTCCGCGGAACGCACAACGACTTCGCGCCCGAACGGGCAGACATGGAATTTCCGTTCCGACGCGGCAATCAGGATATCGCCGTTGGCGGCGCGGGTGATGCCCGGCCAGCCGTACATCTGGTCCGGCCTGGAAATCGCGATGCCGTTTTCGAGAATTTCGATCATTTTTTTTCACCTTTCTGTTTCGCTCCGGCTCATTCCGCCGGTTTTCTTTGCTATAATATTATACTCCCTTTTGACTTTTCTGTAAATTGGCTGTATATATGATTAATGCACCAGATGTTGCATTTTTTCGATTATGGAAAACAGTACGGACAAAACATTCTTTCTGGAGGCACTCCGGGACGGGTTGGCGCGGCATGGCGGCAGGCTCGCCGCTTCCGCCATGCCTCCGGTATTCTGCACGGACAGCCAAAAAGGACCGCAACCGTGGTTCCGGCTGGTCATCGGGTTGCGCGGGCCTTTCGAACCGGGCTATTACAACGGCGACTACCGGACCGCCCCCCTGAACGACGGCGGGCTGCTGACGGTGCCGCCGAACTGTTACCTCGCCCCCTCCGGCATACAGGGGGGCGAACACATCCAGATCATTTTCCGGGACCACTATATCCGCTACCTCCGCCACCGGAACAACATAAACTTCTGGTATCACACCAGATCGCCGGTCCGGGCCGAGGGTATGCAGATCATCCGGGGGCTGAACGCCCTGTCGCCGTCCGCGCGGTTCGACGCGGTCCGGCTGAACCTGGCGACGACGTTGATCCAATGGAGCATCCTCGAGCTTGAGGACGATATCCCGGCCGCCCACGGCAAGGCTTACCGCACGTACAGCAGGGCGCTGGAATTCATCCTTGAAAACCTGCCGGGAGAACTCTCCCGCCGAAGAACGGCGCGGGCGGCGGGGGTGACGGAGTCGCATCTTTCCCGGCTTTTCATGGAATTCCGGGGGATGGATTTCCTGAATACCGTCAAGCGGTTCCGGCTGGAACGCGCGGCACTGCTGTTGCGGCAGACCGCGTTAAGCATCAAAGAAGTTGCCGGTTTGTGCGGTTTTAAAAGCGACCGTCATTTCATCCGGGAATTCAAACGTTTTCACGGCGCCACGCCGGGCCGCTGCCGCGACGGCGGCGAACCGTCATGAACGGGATTTGAAGGTGATCCGCGGGTCGGCCAGCACATAGAGGATGTCCGCCAGCAGGATTCCCCCCAGCGTCAGCAGTCCGCCAAAGCAGAACAGCGCCATCTGCAACGGATAATCACGGCTGTTCAGCGCCAGCAGAGACAACGACCCCATGCCGTTGATATTGAAGACGTATTCGACGATGATGCTTCCCGCCACCAGCCCCGGCAGAAGCCCCGCGAACAGCGTGATCAGCGTGATCAGCGCATTGCGCAGAGCGTGTTTGAACAGAACGACGTGTTCCGCCACGCCCTTGGCCCTGGCGGTACGGATGTAGTCCTGATTCACCACTTCCAGCATACTGCTGCGCGCATAGCGCGACAGGCCGGTGAACCCGGCGTAGCTCAGGCAGCATACCGGCAGGACATAATGCCGGGTCGAATCCCAGAGAATTTCCCACGAACTCATGCCGGTATAAGGTCCGGCCGCCATTCCCTTCAGCGGGAGCAGCGGCCACAACCCGCCTTCGCACAAGGTCGCTTGAAGCAGCAGCGCCACCCAGATCACCGGCAGGGAATACAGAAAAAAGAGCACAATCGTGGTCAACCGGTCGAATGAACCGTCCGGAGAAACCGCGGCGTAAATACCGATCGGAATCGCCAGCAGATAGGTGATCAGCACCGCCCAGAAATTCAGTTTCAGCGTCACCGGGAGCCGCTCCAGAATCACCTGCGTGACCGGGCGCCCCGCATCGACCACCGCCGAATCGCCGAAATCCCCCCGCGTGACCACCGCCGCAAACCAATGGAACAGCCCCACGGCAATCGGTTTGTCCAGATACAGTTTTTCGCGCAGGGCGGTGTTCCGGGCCAGGGCGTTGTTTTCGGAGGACATGTTGTCGCCGCCGGTTTCGCCCATCAGGCTGCTCCGGGCGGGATCGCCGGGGGCCAAACGGAGCAGGACGTAACTCACGGTCATGATAACCGTGATGGTGAGCAGGGCCAGGGCAAACCGTTTGACCAGATAGTTCAGCACGTTAGAAAAGCCGGTTCGGGTCCGGAGTGAAAATGCTGAAGTTCCGGGCTGCGTTGCGCTGGATGCCGCGCGCGGTGACCGAGTCGAACGGCCCGCGGATCACGACCCATTCGTCCTCGTCGTCTTCCAGCGGCTGGGCGATCAGCGAGGTCAAATACTGGCCATCCAGAAGCATGGCAACTTCGCGCCCCTTGAAATTGATGGCCATCGAGTGCCAGCGGAGCGCCCCGGAACTGGAGAATTTCAGCCGGATATTGTAATAGTTTTCGTTATTCGGCAGCTTGATCAGCCGCGCATCCATGATGTCGCTGGAGTGGACGAACTGATTGATGTTGATATAGACTTTTTTGCCGTCCAGCGTATTGATCGGCTTTTCGATGTCGCTGGCGCGGGGATATTTGATGATTTCGTGAAAACTGATGACGTAGCGCGGTTCTTTTTTGCTGAAAATAGAAGAATTGGCTTTATCGCCTTTATTATCGAAATCCTCTTCGTTTTCATCGACTTTCAAGCTGTCGCAGCCGCAGAGAAACGCCAGGGCGGCCGCGCCGAAGATCAGCAGTAAATGCTTCATGATGTGTCACCTCAAAATTAATTCGTTGCATGCTCGGGTAATATAAACCGTCCCGGGCGATATTACAATTCTTTTTTACGTTTTAACCTTAACTGGCCGCAGGCGGCGTTGCTGTCCGCCCCCTTTTCGTGCCGCAGGGTAACGCTGGCGCCGCATTGTTCCAGCTTGTTGAAAAAATTCATGATCGCCTTTTTCGAGGGGCGCTTGAACTCCTCCGACACCGCGTTGTACGGGATCAGGTTCACCTTCGCGTGCTGTTTCTTGGCGATCGTCGCCAGTTTTTCGGCTTCCCGCTCGCTGTCGTTGACATCGGCCAGGAGCGTGTATTCGAGCGTGACCATCCGCCCGATTTTTTCCCGGTAATACGTACAGGCCTCCAGAATCTCCCGGATGCCGAACCGGAGATGCCCCGGTATGATCGCCGCCCGCGTATCGTCGTCCACCGCATGCAGCGACACCGCCAGCGTAAAAGGCCGTCCGAAATCCGCCAGGCGGCGAATCCCCGGCACATAGCCGCTGGTCGAAACCGTGATCCGGCGCGGCGACATGCCGACCATTTCCGGTTCGGTCATGATCTCGAGGGCGGCCGCCAACTGGTCGAAATTCAACAGCCCCTCGCCGATCCCCATAAAAACAACATTGTCCGGCAGCCGCTGCAACTGCCGCGCGCCGTGATACAGTTGCTCCACCATCTCCCCGGCCTCCAGATTCCGCACCAGCCCCTCCGCGCCGCTGGCGCAGAAACGGCACTGAACCGGACAGCCGACCTGGGTACTCAGGCAGAACGTCACGCGGTCCGGGGACGGGATCAGGACCATTTCCACGCATTCGCCGTCGTGGAGGCGGAGCAGCAATTTCTCGGTGCCGTCGGCGGAGGCGAACGTGGCGCTCACGGACGAGGAACAGGTCAGGGTGTTTTCCCCGAGGTATTCTTTCAGCGGACGCGGCAGATTCGTCATTTGAGCGGGGTCGGTGATCTGACGGCGGTAAATCCATTCGGCCAGCTGGCCCGCCCGGAACGGGGCCTCGCCGGCCTCGCGCACCAGGTCTTTCAAGTCATCGGGCTTCAGCCCGGCAAGAATCGGTTTAAGGGGTTTGGTCATCGGTCAGGGTTCCCTGGTAAAGGCAAAGCCGTTTGTTGCGGTATTCCATGCGCTCCGGCAGCAGGTTGCGCCAGCGCCGCTCGGGCATCTGCGGAAATTCGGTACTGATCAGGTAGACGGTTTTCCGGTCGACCGGAAGCTCGGTCAGCGACGATATCTTGCGGACATGCCCGCCCATATAATAGCACTCGTTGTACAAGTCGAGAATCCGCGACTTGTAAATGATTTCATCGGCGGACACTTCCTCGCGGTCAAGCGCCCGGCGCATTTCCTCGCCCATGATCCGCTTGGGGGCCTCCTGCGCGCGGTAAGGCGTCATCAGACTCCACGAAAACAGCGAAAAACAACTCGTCAGCAGCAAAATCCACACCCACAGCGGACGCTGGCGCCCGCCCACCACCAGATAAAACGAAATCAGGATCATCGCGGCGGCACAGGCCACACCGATCGCCCGATGCATCAGGTCGCCCCGGAAATCCACGCCGTATTCAAGCCGCAGGTACTGCAAGCCCCAGTTTTCCGGGATAAAATAAAACATCACGATGATCGCGGCGGGAATGATCAGCAGCCATGCCGGAACCATCATGATCCGGATCAGGCGGTCCCCGTAACGCCGGGTCATAATCCAGTAGTTAAGCCCGGTCAGGATCGACACCGGGGGGATCAGGATGATCAGGTCGCGCGGCTCCGCCAGCGGGTTCAGCCAGATGACGAACAACAGGGAAATGACAATCGTCCGCAGAAAACGGCTGAAAATCGGCGTCGAATCCAGCCGGAACAGCGCCACGCAGAACGGAGCCCAGGCCAGAATCGTCCACGGCATCGTCCGCAGGACCAGGTCCATCGGAAACTCAATCAGATGGTTGGTGTATTTGCCCAGCTGTTCCATGACCGGCAGCGAGGTGAACGGCAGTTTGTCCGACAGGATAATATACGGAATCCCCCACAGCAGGACGAAACAGAGCAGCAGTCCCAGCCCGATCCAGAATCCCGAGTAGTTGATTTTCCGCCAGATGCTCAACGGCCGCCGCATGAACACAAACGGCACCAGAAAATAAAACAGCGCCTGAAATCCGCCCGTATAAAACGCCAGCCCGCCGAAAAACATCGCCGCCATCCATGCGTGGTTCCAGTCCCCGCGCCCGAACCCAAGCTCAAACCAGATCAACCAGCCCGACAGCAGGAAAATCACCATCAGCGTCACCGGATACCCCTCCGGCACTTTGTCCAGCGTGATATTGCAACTGATCAGCATGGCCACGGCGGTCAGCGCGGCCGCCACCCCGCCCGCGCTCCGGGCGGCCCGCCAGACGATAAACGCCAGCACCGCCAGCGCCAGCACCGAAATGCCGCGCAAGGCCAGCTCCATCGGCATGCCGGGGATTTTGATCAACAGCGAGGCCAGCCAGGGGTAAAGCGGAAACGAATTGCTGATGACTTCGCCATGCACCACCGTAATCGGCAGCAGGTTGGGCATTTCCAGCGCCTGGGCGGCATAGTAGCCCTCCTGCCAGTACAGTTCCCTTTCGTGCAGCTGCAGGGGCGAATAGAGGATCAGGAACACGCCTGCAAGCAACAGGGCGCCCCAGATCGGATTGAGATTCTTCTCTTCACGCAGCATTTCAGTTCAGCTTCGACTTAAAAATCATCGTGATCCGGGTCGAACATCAGAATACCGAGCAGCAGGTCCGGAATCGCCGCCAGATGGACCTTCACGTCAAGGTCGATAAGCAGCGAAAAATTGACTCCGATGGCCCACGGATCGATGTCGCGGGATTTGTAACGCTCCTCCGACAGCGACGGGATCCGCATGGCGCGGTCAACCAATTCATAATCGCGCTGCCAGCCGATTCCATCGACGATCCCATAGTTGTCGCGGTCGAACCACAGCAGGCCGTAGCTGAAGCCGTTGTAGACGCCGCCGCCCCACTGGCGGTCAAAGCCGAGGCCGAAAAATCCGCTCTCGCCCGTTTCACCCTTGAACTGGAAAAATTCCGTCACCTGAACGCCCGCGCCGAGTTTCGGGCCCGCGCCGATCCGGAGGGTCAGGAGGTCCAGCACGTCGCAGACCCGGTTCGGGACATACATCAGCAGTCCCCAGCCGAATTGCCGGAAATTGTCGTTGAATCCGCCGTTCATCGAAGTATCATAAGCGCCCGCGGCGGTTTCGCGGGGCTTGGCGCTTTCCAGACGCATCACCGCGTTCTCCTGAGCATGGATGCTCCCCGCCATCGACGCCGTCAATATCAGTACAGCCAAAAAAATTTTCATAATTCCTGCCTTTCCAAAGGATTTACGATTCCAGATTAAACCTGAACGGTAATATAAACGCTCCTGCGGTATTCTTCAACATCCGCTATTGACAAATCGCGGCAAAAAATAGCAACTCCGCTCGAAATCCCGGAAACATCTCCGTCAGGAGCCTTTCCGGAAGGCCTTCGGCGAAACTCCGCAGCGTTTTTTGAACTCCGCCGAGAAATATAGCTGATTCGAATAGCCGGTCAGTTCCGCGACCTCCTTGATCGAATACCACGGGCACACCAGCAGCTCCCGCGCCCGGGCGATCCGCTGGCGCAACAGAAATTCGACCGGCGCGCACTCCATGTGCTGGACGAACATCCGGTGCAACGCGGCCCGGCTCATCCCGCTCTGTCCGCACAAGGTTTCCATCGTCAGCGGTTCGCCCAGATGCTCCTGCATATAACGGACCAGGTCGTTCAGAACGGCCGGAAATTTCCGGTTCGAATGCTCCTCCGCCAACTCCAGCAGCGCCTGATAACCCAACGCCGAAGCCTCCTGGACCCGCCCGGGGCCGCCGCCGCAGGCATCGCGCGCGCGATCAAATAAGGCGGCGAATCTTCCGGCGCGGGCGACCTTGACCACATCGGCGGAATCCAGTCCGAGCTGGCGCAGGATCGCGGACAGAGCATGGCCATTCATGATCATGGTCTTTTTGACGGCGGGGGCGTCGGTGCTCATTTCGTTGTCCGCGCCGAGGTGGACGAGAAACGCTTCGCCGGGAACAACGTCATACTGCCGTCCGTTCTGGGTGTAATGAAACACTCCGCCGCAGACAAATTCCACCGCAAACGTATTGGACCGGCTCCGCCTGCGCCAGCACCCGGCGACCCATTCGTCGTCGCCGGCGGCCAGCAGCCGGAGGGGAAACTCCGTCGGCGGCTCGGGGCTGACGTTGAATTTGTGCAGAGGATACGGCCCGACGTTGCAGCCGGTAATGGCGGACGCCTTTTCCTGAATATGTACGGCGTGCTTTTTCATCATTCCTTAAAATACCCCGCTTATCCGGAATTGTCAACCCGGCACGGACGGGCGGCAAACGCAAAAAAGCGCGATTTTTTCTCATTCCGGGTGACTAATTCCGATTCCGTATTATATTAAATAAAGAATTTTCGCGGCGGCACGTTGCCGCAGGGCAAAATAAAAGATTCCGCTCTGTGAGCGGGCAGCGTTTCGCCGCTGCATCCTGACTTGCGGTAATATTAAGGAATAAATTATGTTGAAGTTATCAGCGCTGTTCGGCAGGCACGCCGTCCTGCAAAGCGGAATTTCGATCCCCGTCTGGGGATGGACGGAACCCCAAACCATGATCGAATGCACCCTGGCCGGCGAAAAAGCCAGAGTCATGGCCTCCACGGACGGCAAATTCCTGCTCCGCCTGAAAGTCATGCCCGCCGGCGGCCCCCACGAACTGAACGTGCGGAACCTGAACAGCGGCGAAACCGTCACCGTCGGCGACATCATGATCGGCGAAGTCTGGCTCGCCTCCGGCCAGTCCAACATGGAAATGAACCTGGGCGCCACCGGCGACAATGAATCAATCCAAAACGCCGGAGTCCCGGAAATCCGCATGATCACGGTGCCGCACGCCACGCGAATCGGGGGCGTGGATAATTTCAAGGGAGAATGGGTCCCGGCGACGCCCGAGACGGCCAAGACGTTCTCGGCGGCGGCGTTTCATTTCGCCCGGCGGCTCCACGCCGATCTCGGCGTCAGCGTCGGCATCATCCATTCCTCCTGGGGCGGCAGCATCGCCGAAGCCTGGAACAGCCGCGAATCGCTGATGACGAACCCCGCGATGGTTTCGCTGGTCCAATCTTACGAAAGCCGCCTTTTTAAAGACGAAATCTGGGAAAACGTCGATACCGGCGACCTCCACGACCCGGAATTCATGGTCATTCAGCATCTGGTCAAGGCGCTGGGCCTCGAAACGCCGGAAAACCTCGGCGTCAAAAACGGCTGGGCCGAACAAGATTTCAACGATTCCTCCTGGCGCACGATGGAACTCCCCCAGAGCTGGAGAAGCGCGGGCGAGGACTACAACGGCGTCATCTGGTTCCGCCGCACCGTCGATATCCCCGCCGAACCGGCAGGCAAAGAATGGCGGCTCGACCTCGGCGCCATCGACAAACAGGATATCACTTACGTGAACGGCGTGGAGGTCGGCGCCACCGGCAAGAAGTTCGAAACCGCCTGCTGGAACTGGCCGCGCGAATACACGATCCCGGCGGGAACGCTCAAACCGGGGCGCAACGTCATCGCCGTGCGGGCGTATTCGTTCCTTTACGACGGCGGCATGATCGGGCCGGCGGCGAACATGCGGATTTTCCCGGCGGAAGACGCAGCCAAAGCCATGCCGCTGGCCGGTGAATGGCGTTTTGAAGCCGAACTGAATATGGGCAATGTAACCGCAAGCCCGGTGCTGCTCCCGCTCGGCCCCGGCGTCAAAGACAGTCCCTATATGCTGTTCGAAAACAAAATCCGGCCGCTGCTGCCCTACGCCCTCCGCGGCGTCATCTGGTATCAGGGCGAGAGCAACGCCGGACGCTGGCCCACTTACCGCGGTCTGATGGAAAGCATGATCCACGACTGGCGGCGCGCCTGGGGACAGGGCAGTTTCCCGTTCTATCAGGTCCAGTTGGCCAACTTCCGCCCCCCCATGCCTTATCAGGAAAACAGTCAGTGGGCGTACATCCGCGAAGCCCAGAACAAGTCGGGGGCCCTCGGCGGCGGCGCCGCCGTGACCATCGACTGCGGCGAAGCCGCCGACATCCACCCGAAGGACAAAAAAACGGTGGGGGAACGCCTCGCCGCGCTGGCCTTGCATCATACCTACCGGAAACACGACGTCATCCCGTGCGGCCCCGTCTATCAGCGCATGACGATTGAGGGCAACGCCATCCGGCTTTATTTCAAACGCTGCGACGGGGGACTGTCCGGCACCGGCGGCTTTTTCATCGCCGACGCTTCCGGCGCGTTCAAACCCGCCCGGGTGACGGTCGAGGGCGACACCGTCCTGGTCAGCAACCCGGAAATCCTGTTCCCGGTCATGGTCCGCTACGCCTGGGCGGATAACCCGGAAGGCGCAAACCTGCGGAATGGCGCCGGTTTCCCGGCGTCGCCGTTCCGCACCGACGGTTGACACGGAGGCCCGCGTTATGTTGAAAACCATCCTCCGCCTGCTGCTTTTGGGAATCACGGTATGCCTGGCTTCCGGCTGCCATACCGTCCCCTACAGCGACCGTACCCGGTTCCTCGCCACCTCCGAGAGCGAAGAAGCCCGGATGGGGCTCGACGCCTGGAACGAAGTCCTGCAAAGTGAAAAAGTCTCCTCCGATCCGTTCCTGAACCATGCGTTGAAGCGGGTCGGCGGGGCGATTGCGGCGGTCTCCGGGCGGAGTGATTTCAACTGGGAATTCAAGGTGTTCGACTCGGAAACCGCCAATGCCTACTGTTTGCCGGGCGGCAAGGTCGGCGTTTACACCGCGCTCTACCGTTACACCGCCAACGACGCGGAACTGGCCACGGTGGTCAGCCACGAAATCGCCCATGCCATCTGCCGCCACGGCGGCGAACGGGTGTCGCAAAACCTGCTTCAGACGCTGGGCGCGGCATTGCTGAGCACCGCGACCGACTCGGAAGCGGTCATGGTCGCCTACGGCGCGGCCACGCAATACGGCGCGCTCCTGCCGTTCAGCCGCAAGCACGAATCCGAGGCGGATTACGTGGGACTGCTCCTGATGGCGAAAGCCGGGTACGACCCGCGGCAGTCGATTGCGTTCTGGCGCAAGTTTGGCGATCAGGAAAGCAGCAAGCTGATGGAGTACGTATCGACCCACCCGCACGGAACCACCCGCATCGAGGGGTTGCAGGAGAAGATGCCCGAGGCACTCAAACTCTATGAACAAAGCCCCCGCAAAGGGCTCGGCACCGTCTATTCGCAGAAGGACCTGTCCGCCGCCCTGCCGCGGTAAGCCATGAGCAAGCTGTCCTACATTCCGGCGGACTCCGCCATGACGCCGCAGGAAACCGGCGCCGCCTACGACCGGATCGCCGACTGGCTTGACGGCGCGGCTCCGCCGGAACACGGACGCCCCTATCTGGAAACCTTGATGGAACTCCTGCCGCCGGGTGGACACGTGCTCGAGCTCGGCTGCGGCGGCGGGCGCTGGAGCGAACCCCTGCTGGAAAACGGCTTTGCCGTCACCGGAGTCGATGTTTCCGCCCGCCTGCTCGAATCGGCCCGGAAACGCTGTCCGCGGGGCGAATGGGTCCTCGCCGACGCCTCCGAATTTGTCCCGAGCCACCCGTTCGACGGGATTTTGTGCTGGGATTCGCTGTTTCACCTGCCCCACGCCAAGCTCGCGCCCCTGTTGCGCCGCCTGCCCGCCATGCTCCGCCCCGGCGGAATACTGCTTTACACCGGCGGCGACGTGGACGGCGTCATCGAAGGCTCAATGCAGGGCGTCCGCTTCACCTACGCGGCGCTCTCCGAACCGGACACGCGGCGCCTCCTGACCGGCGGCGGCTTCGACATCCTGCGCTGCGGGCACGACCAGCCCGGCGAACACCACCTCGTCATCCTCGCCCGGCTGGCCGGACGCCGGCCTTAAGCCCTCCACGCGCTGCAACCGCTTCCACTCAAGCAGACAATCGCCACGGTATTGACGCCGATACATGAATTTAGAATAAAAAATCCCAACAGGCTATTGACACGGTCAGTTTTTCGTTGTATAATGTTAATAACTGACAAGGTCAGTTTAAAGGAAAGACGGAATGAAAGATAAAAACGTACAAATCCGCAACCACATTCTGGACCTGATCGAGAACGGCCAGGTAAAAACCGGTGAACGGCTCCCCGGCGCCCGCAAGATCGCCAAAGAGCTGAACAGCTCGTTCACCCACGTCCAGGCGGTGGTGGAGAGCCTGGTCCAGTGCGGCGTGCTGAATGCCGTATCGCGCAGCGGCACCTACGTGGCCGAGGACTGGCAAAAACGGACTTTACCGTATAATTTTTCGCTTTACAGCGGCGACCGCGTGGAAATCCTTTATCAATTGGCGGACGACATATCTTCGAAACTCGGTTTCCGCGCCTGCCGCCAGTTCCTGTATGGGTTTGCCGAACTGCGGGTCAGCCATTACCTGCTGAGCCATTATGACGAATATCTGGATTTGTCGGATATTTTCGAGGAACTGTTCGGAGACGGCGACGATTTTTTCATGAACGTCATGAAGGAATTTTACGTGAACGGCAAACTGTGCGGCATCCCGTTCATCTTCTCACCCCGGGTGATTCTCTATAACATCGATTTGTTCAAGCGCTTCAACTGTCCGCTGCCGCGTCCTCACTGGACCGCCGAGGAGTTCATGGAAACGGCGCTCCGCCTGCGGGAACAGATGCCTCCGGCCCATATTTTCAACTGGACGCCCCGCCTCCAGAACTTCGCCAGCTTGTTTCTCCGTTCCGGCGGCCGTTTTTTCGACCCCGCGCGTTGTACCTCCGAGTTCGGCACGGAAAAAGGCTTGAAGGGCTTTGATTTCCTGATCAAGCTCCGCGACCTGCTCGGCGGCGTGGAAGTCGGCGCCGACGATTACCTGAAAATGTTCGTCAACGGCGAAGCCGCCATGTTCCACACCGCCCGTCAGGGGCTGTACCAGATGCGCCTCCTGAACAGCAACGTCAACGCCTGCGCCGTGCACCTGCCGCATTTCCCCGGCGGCAACGACATCAACCTGCAGGCCGCCGACCTCCTCTGCATCAGCCGGAAATGCACCGACCGCAATATCGCGCGCAAGCTCGTGGCCGAAGCGCTGTCCGAACCAATCCAGGACCGGCTCGGCCAGGCCCAATACGGCATCCCGATCCGGAAATCCTCGGCGGCGAAGTCGCTGGACCTGAAATCCTGCTACGACTCCGTCTTCAGCGAGGAAATTCCCCGCATCTCGGCGGCTTACAATATTTTCGACCCCACGCTGTACCGTTTCCTGAACAGCGGCATCCGCCGGATCTGCCAGTTGCCCCACGACCGGATGGTGCACGAAGTCCGCAAGCTGGCCGAAGCCTCTGAACTGATGATAAAAATCTATGATTTCGAAAGAAATGAACAATTATAATGATAATGATAAAAAACCGGAGGTACCTCCCATGAAAACGAAAATTTTTACGCTCATCGAACTCCTGGTTGTGATCGCGATCATCGTTATTGATGGAATGTAGCATTGTTACGGTTATCTTGTTTATTTATAGCATGATGCAACTTTCTTTTTCTGATTTTTCTGAAATTTTTCGATGTACTAATTTTCTCATACTTTCTCCCTCAATCTGCTATTTTCTCCTATAGGCGTTTTACAGCGTAAGCAAAAATAAGCAGAATTTTTCCCCCTCAAAATCTTCTTTGTTTTTTCGGCAAACAGGAAAGTTTTTGAACTTTCCTGTTTGGAACTCCAATCTTGTTTGAAATCATTGTCAAATCGTATCATGATTGACAATGATTTCAAGCGTTTAACGCTCTGCGGAAAAGGACAG
>ENA-UOOH01000804-UOOH01000804.1-fermentation-metagenome-genome-assembly--contig:-NODE-804-length-33513-cov-11.487626_pt1 | contig 33513 bp, 33 predicted proteins | sample MGYA00245778_ERZ724025 | MGnify/ENA primary metagenome ERZ724025 (study PRJEB28704, sample SAMN03018313) | fermentation metagenome | biome: anthropogenic terrestrial biome; feature: soil; material...
ATTTCTTCGGTGGAGACTTCTCCTGTTATTTCTCCTAAATGATGTAGGCAGGTGCGAATATCACTTGCTATTAGGTCTGATGGAAGATTGTTCTTTATGCCTTGTTCTGTGCTGTTAATGCCTTCTAAAAGGAGTTTTAATGCTTCAAAATGTCGCCAGTTGCTAACGAAAATCTTATCGTTTAGCTCGTTTATATCAAATAGCTCAAACATCTTTTCAACTATTTCCCCAATATTTTGCTTTGTTTTGGCTGAAATCTCAATAGCATTCATCTCTTTCCAACCTTTCTCCTTATGCTTTTGAATATCTATTTTGTTGGCAATTATGATAAGATGCTTATCTGTGAAATCAATTCTTTGTTTTAGGTCTTCAATCTCTTGTTTTGCTTCTTTTGGAGTGCTTTTGTTTACATCAACAATAAAAAGAATGATTTTTGATTTCTCAATTGCAGTGAATGTTCTTTCAATTCCTGCTTTCTCTATTTTGTTTGAACTTTCTCTAATTCCTGCTGTATCGATGAAACGAAACTCTAAGCCTCTTAAATTAAGCTTTTCTTCAATTGTATCTCTCGTTGTGCCTTCTTCATCGGAAACTATGGCTCTTTCTTCTTTTAAGAAAACATTTAAAAGGGTTGATTTGCCAGAATTGGGTTTACCAACTATTGTAACAGGTATTCCATTCTTAAAGCATGAACCCATTTGGAAGGAGTTTACTAATTCATTTGCTCTTGTTTTTATGTCGTTAAGCATATTTATTAGTGCTGTTCTATCTGCAAATTCAACATCTTGGTCAGAAAAGTCTAATTCTAATTCCAAAAGAGAAGATATATCAACTAGTTTTTGTCTAAGTAAATGTAGTATATCGCCATATCCTCCTCTTAGTTGCTTTAATGCAAGGGTGTGAGAGGCTTCATTATGTGATTGAATCAAATCGCAAACGGCTTCTGCTTGAGCCAAATCTAATTTACCATTTAAGAAAGCTCGTTTAGTAAATTCTCCTCTATTTGCCAACGATGCTCCATTTTCCAATAATGCAATAATTACTTTTTGAACTATGAATGAAGAGCCGTGAATTGAAAATTCAACAGAGTCTTCTCCTGTATATGAATGAGGGGAGCGAAATATTGTACAAAGACATTCATCAATAAGTTTTCCATTGCTAATAATCTGTCCAAAGATTGCACAGTGAGTAGGGGAGTTTTCAATTGTTTTCCCTTTCATCTTACTTACAAAAACTTTACTTGCTATTTCAAATGCCCTATTTCCCGATAGCCTTATAACTGCAATGGCACTTTCTCCTGAAGGTGTTGCCAATGCACAAATTGTTTCAAACTCTAACATATACTTCTCTTCTCTAAAATAATTAGCAAAGGTATTAATAAAAACTCAATTTGAATTTCCTTTTTCAAAAATTTGTTGTATATTTGCATTGTAATAAGTGCAGAATGTTTTTTGCAAATATTTATTACTAACACATCAATTTCCCGTAAGCTTTTCTTAGAAAAAAAAGATGTGCATCTTTTATAGTGAAAGATGCACATCTTTTGGTATGAAAGATGCACATCTTTCGAGATTAAAACAAGGAGTTAGTAATTTTTTATAAGGAGTTATTCTAATAAAACAAGGACTTAGAGAAATAAAACAAGGAGATATTTTTATAAAACCTTATTTCTCTTTCTTTATTCTTTCAATTTCGTCTCTATAACGTGCAGCTACCAAGAAATCAAGGTCTTTTACTGCTTGTTGCATAAGCCTTTCAAGGTTGCGAATGGCTTTTTGACGTTCCTTATCATTGCGATAAATTGTCTTTGTCTCATTTATCTTTGGCATAATATCCTCAACATCTTCATATATTGCATGACTAAGATGTGTAGAAATGTTTTTGACAATTTGTTGAGGAGTTATATTATTATCAGTGTTGTATTTGATTTGTTTTGTTCTGTTTTTGAGGTTTTCGTTCATTGCTCTCTGCATTGAGCCAGTGATTTTGTCTCCATAGAGAATTGCTTTTGAATTAACATTACGAGCAGCTCTACCAATGGTTTGTATTAAGGCTTTATCACTTCTTAAGAAACCTTCTTTGTCAGCATCTAAAATGGCAACAAGAGAAACTTCAGGAATATCCAAACCCTCACGCAAAAGGTTAACCCCAATCAAAACATCAAAAACTCCCATACGTAAGTCTTTAATAATTTCAACCCTTTCCAAAGTTTCAACATCGGAGTGGATGTATTTATTTCTAATTCCCAAGTTAGTTAGATATCTGCTTAGCTCTTCAGCCATTCTCTTGGTAAGAGTAGTAACCAAAACTCTTTCTTTTCTATCCACCACAAGGCTAATTTCTTCTAATAAATCATCCACCTGATTCTTAGCAGGGCGAACTTCAATCACTGGATCTAAAAGACCTGTAGGACGAATAACTTGCTCAACAATAACACCATCTGACTTTTCTATTTCAAAAGGAGAAGGAGTAGCACTAATGTAAATGGTTTGATTTTGCATCATTTCAAACTCTTCAAACTTCAAAGGCCTATTATCTAAGGCTGAAGGCAAGCGAAAACCATACTCAACAAGACTTTCTTTTCTTGAACGGTCACCTCCAAACATTGCTCTAACCTGAGGAATGGTTACATGGCTTTCATCAATAACCATAAGAAAATCTTTAGGGAAATAATCAATTAAACAAAAGGGACGTTCACCTTCTTTCCTTCTGTCGAAATAGCGAGAATAGTTTTCAATTCCTGAACAATAGCCCAATTCTCTTAGCATCTCCAAATCATAATTAACTCTGTCCTCAATCCTTTTTGCTTCTAAGCCTCGCCCAATTTCATTAAAGTAATCCCTTCTTTCAAACATATCCCTTTGAATTTCCAATGTGGCTGTTGAAAGAGCGGTTTTATTGGTTATAAAGTTACCTGCAGGATAAATAATCAATTCATCCTTTTGCTCAATTCTTCTTCCGTCCAAAGGGTTAAAGCTTTCCAATGATTCAATTTCATCATCCCAAAAGTAAATTCTATAAGCGTAATCCAAATAAGCAGGAAAAATATCCACAACATCTCCCTTTACTCTAAATCTTCCTCGAACAAACTCTATTTCATTTCTAACGTAAAGACTTTCAGAAAAACTCATTAAAAGGTCATTGCGATTTACTTTTTCACCTTTTTTAAGCAAGATTGTGCCATTTTCAAACTCTTGAGGATTACCAATACCATAAATACATGAAACAGAACTTACCACAATAACATCTTTCCTCCCAGAAAGCAAAGCAGACGCAGCACTAAGACGAAGTTTTTCCAAATCATCGTTAATTTGAAGGTCTTTCTCAATATAGGTATTTGTGCGAGCAATATAAGCTTCTGGTTGATAGTAATCGTAGTAGGAAACAAAATACTCAACAGCGTTATTAGGGAAGAATTGTTTGAATTCAGAATAAAGCTGAGCAGCAAGAGTTTTATTATGACTTATTACCAAGGTAGGCTTTTGGATTTCCTTAATAACATTAGCCACAGTAAAGGTTTTTCCAGAGCCAGTAACCCCTTGCAGAACCTGATAATCCACACCTTGATTAATCCCATTCACAAGTTGAGCAATTGCCTCAGGCTGGTCGCCCGTAGGCTTAAAACTTGAAACTAATTCAAAATCCATTCTATTTATTATTTTCTATTTGTGAAATGCAAAAATAATGAAATTAATGAGAGGATATTTACTTTGACATTTCTAATAGTTCTAAGCAAGTCTTCCAATTTCTTGTGGTGGCTTGAGTTTTTAGCAGTTTTTCAAAGAAATTATTATGAATTTTTGTATTTCCATATCCCTTTGGCAAATAAAGATACACAGTCTTGTTGATTATTTTATATTCATCAACATCTTCTTTTTTGGAATCAATCTCTTTATAATTTATCTCCTTTACCTCATTGCTTAGGAAGGTAATATGAATAAAATCTTTGTTGTGATTAGTGGAGTTTGCAAAAGGATTATTTGAAATAACCTCTTTTAATTCTTCAGAATTAAGTACCAAAACAGGAACATCAAATCCATACTTATCCATAATCATAGATGAAATTTCTGTTTCCAGTTTTGTTTTATCTTCTTCTCTTGAGCAAAATACAATATTCCCACTCTGGATATAAGTCTTTATATTTGTGTATCCTAAAGAGCTAAAGCCGTCTCTCAAAGAGTTCATCTTAATTTTTTTATTCCCGCCAACATTTATTCCTCTTAAAAGAGATATGTATGTTATCATAAGGATAATCTATTAAATGAATCTATACTTTCTTGTCTTGCTTTATCACTTGGTTTTAAATCAAGGTTAGTAAATTGGTTGTTGTTTATATCAAATGTTAGTAGTTTATTGATTAATGGGGTTCCTGTTTGGGTTATTATTTTAATTGCTTCATTTACTTGCAATGATGCTGCAATGGAAGGTAAAACTCCCATAACTCCTTTGTTTTTATTTTCTCTATTATGCAATTCATTGTAGTTTGGGAATAAATCACGATAGCATGAAGAATTATTATTGAAATTGAAAATAGCAACTTGGCCATAATAATCCCCAATTGAAGCATAAACAAAAGGTTTTCCTAATCCAACACAAACATCATTAATTAAATATCTTGCTTTAAAATTATCTGTTCCATCAATAATTATATCATAGTCTTTAATTATAGAAATTGCATTTTCAGAAGTTAGAAATGTTTTATAGGTTATGATCTCAACATTAGAATTTAATCTTTCAAGAGTTTCCTTTGCTTGTTCTACTTTTGATAATCCCAATTCATCTTCACGATAAAGAACCTGACGTTGAAGATTAGAGATTGACACAACATCATTATCAACCAATCCAATCCTTCCAATTCCAGAAGCAACCAAATAAGTAGAGCTAACAGAGCCCAATCCACCAACTCCAATTATCAAAACTGATGCCTCTTTTAATTTATTTTGAGCATCAATTCCAAATTCAGGCAAAATAATCTGTCTATTATATCTTTCTTGTTCTTCTTTTGTAAGCACGGTATGTTTTTATTTTTTATTTGGAAGGATGAATCCAAGAGTTGAATTTTAAGAAAAATTAATTCTTTAATCGTTGAATTAAGTAAAATCTTTCGTTTTATGGCGTAATACACCCTATTTTACTCCGTAAAACGAATAGTAATACTCCGTAAAATAGATGGTAAAAAGCTGTAAAACAAAAATCATGATTTTCTTTTGTTAAATTCGTTAAGATTAGAAATGATAACAATATCCTATCCCAAATCCAAAGCTTGGTTCTTCATCAAAATCAGAAAAAGTATTAAAAAATAAATCAATTCGGTTCTTAGAAAAGTTGATTCCAACACCTAAATTTGGATTAAAGAGGAAGGAATCAAATGTAGTTATCCCTTTGACAGATGCATATAAATTAAATATCTGAGATATTTGTAATTCTTTTCTTATGCCTAAACTCAAAGTAGGATAGTTTTCACTTCCCAACACATTCTCGTCATCCAATCTTCCTGCGCCTATAATTCCGTATAAACCCTTATAAAAACTATAATAATATGTTAAAGAGAATGCATGTATTATTCCTGTGTTTTTATTTTCTTCGCCATAAGGATTAACCTCATAAATAAATTAATACTCACTATAAATAAATTCAATTCCTATTTTATGTTTAGGATAATGTTGTGTGTCTGTTGATTTCTGTTGTTTCCCAATCCCTGCTCCAACCATTTGAGAATAGGAATTTATAGAAAAAGTACAAAACAATAAACTAATTAATATGTATTTTTTCATTTTACAATATGTTTAATAAAGACTATCTTTAGAAATTATATGAATATCCTAAACCTACGGCAGGTTCACCGCCATGATATCTTTGAGCTAATGCTCCAAAGGAGAAATCAATTCTGTGAATATCTGTAATTTTCCATCCTAAGCCTATAGTTGGAATAAACCATATATTTTCCGAAGTACTACCAATCTTGAATTCCAAGAAAGGAGTAATCATAGTTTTTAAAATATCTACCTTAGCTCTTAATCCTATCATAAAACCTTCTGTATCACTTTCATATCCTAAAAAAGTAGCGATATGAAATTGATTAGTAAACTTATAACCAATAAACACGGAGCCGAAAACATTTTCATAATATCCAAAACCATACAAACCATCTGCTCCCGCAACCCATTTTGCGGTTTGTGAATTGCTGTTATTTGATTTACTGCTTTCTCTTCCCTTTGGTACCCCCACCATTTGAGAATAAGAATTTAGAGCAAGCCCACAAAACAATAAGCATGCAATAAATAATTTCTTTTTCATAATATAAATATATTTAGTTGATAAATATTTAATCTTCTTAGAGATTGAAGTTCATTTTCCAGATATTCCATTCTCCTTTTTCTGTTCCTCTTTGGGAGAGAAAATAAATATGTTTTCCGTCTTTTGACCAAACAGGAGAAGCATCATGCCCTTGATGATAGGTAAGCTGTGTTAGCATTGAACCGTCGCTTTTAACAACATATATATCTAAATTCTCTTGTGTGTGTTTGCCACGATGTTTTGTATTGCCTGTGCAAAGAATCCATTTCCCATCTGGAGAAAGAGAAGGGGTAGAGAAGCTTTGTCCTTCAAGACTTAAAACAATAGATTCTGTTCCTTTTACATAATTAATCAGCCATATATCAGAAAAACCTTTTTGATTTGTTCTTGTACAAAGAAATTCTTCATCGTTAATAGGATGGGGAGACATGCCGTAGCAATAATTGGTAAATAGATTTGTTTCTTTTTCATAACTCCAAATACCGTATGAGCCTTGAGACGATCTTGCAAAAAAGATTTTTTTACCGTCTTTTGAATAACATGGAGCGTAGTCTGAAACACTGTTTCCAGAAATTTGTTGAATGATAGTTCCTTGTTTTGCATTAGTTATATATAAATAAGAATAAGGTTCGTTTAGTTCGCTAAAACAAATGCTTTCACCATCAGGAGAATAGCAGACATCTCTAATAAATTTTCTAAATGTTCTTTGTGTGGACATGCTTGTATTATTAGTAGCTTTAACCATAATGTTATGAGCTCCATTTTTTAATGAGACATATGCAATACTTTGTCCATCTGGTGAAAGCGAAATTAAAGGATTTCCCCACCAAGACATTCTTCCTGCATAAAATTGCACACGAGGGTTGACAATTGCTTCTTTGTCTTCATCGGTTAATTTGGTGAAATTAATTCCTCCTTCTTCAGGAACATAGACACTGATAGTGTCAATTTTGACTGCACAAGATGATAATAATATCATCATCATTGTAAAGTAGGTAAACTTTTTCATGTTTTTGATACTAATTTATAATTTTCAGCAAAGGTAATATTTATTTTTGTAATATCAATTTTTAATGTTGAAATTCATAAAATATTAATGGCTGAAATCTTATATTATTGTTCTTTGCCATTTTTTCAATAATTGATTCATTTTTTTCTTGTGTATTTGTATTATTTGGTTGTAGGGCAGATGTCTTTGTTTACTAACAACGAATTATTCCAATTTTTTTTATTAAAAAATAAGGGTAGAGCTTTATTCTATCACTACAAGTATTAACCATTAATCATTTACAACTAACCATTAATTAAGTATTTTATCCCAGTCTTTATAAACAACATCATATCCCTGACTTCTTACCATTTCTTCCATTTCTTTTTCTGAACGGTTATCGTTGATATGAAATTGTTCAAGTTCTATATTTGGTTTTGAATATCCTCCTGGTTCGGTTTTTGAGCCTGCACTCATTGAGGTTATTCCAAGTGATACGAAATTGCTTCTAAACTCTTTGCTCTCACGTGTAGTCATTGATATATCAATATCGTTATCAAATATACGGTAAGCCCAAATTGTTTGAGCATATTCTTTATCGCTCATTATAAATTTTGGTTCAAATCCTCCTTCGGCTGGGCGTATTCTTGGAAATGCTACTGCATATTTAGTTCTCCAATAGTTCTTGGTCATAAATCTTAGATGCATTGCCATAACAACCATTTCTACCCTCCAATCTTCAAGTCCTATCAAAGCACCAAAACCTACTCTATGTATTCCTGCTCTTGCTAAACGCTCAGGTGTTTCTAATCTGTATTGATAATTGCTTTTCATCCCCTTAGGGTGATAGTGCTTATACATTTTCTCGTGATAAGTTTCTTGGTAAACATATACCGAATTTACCCCAGCCTTGATTAATCTCTCATATTCTTCTACCTTCATTGGGTAAACTTCTAAATTAATGGTAGAGAAATATGGTCTACAAAGCTTAACAGCATTTTCGATATAATCAACCCCAACATTAGAAGGATGTTCGCCAGTAAGCAAAAGAACATTATCCATATTCATTTTCTTAATAGCCTTAATCTCTTCTATTATTTCCTCATCTGTTAGAGTTTTTCTTTCAATAGGGTTATTATGATTAAAACCACAATAAATGCAATGATTAGAACATTCGTTAGAAAGATATAAAGGAACATAGAATTGAATAGTCTTTCCAAAACGTCTTTGAGTAATTTCTCTGCTCATTCTTGCCATTGGCTCTAAATAGTCCTTAGCAGCAGGAGATACCAATGCTTTGAAGTCTTCAATCGATAGAGTGCTTGCATTTAAAGCTTTCTCAACATCAAGTCTTGTCTTTCGGTAAATGCTTTCCCTGACTTCTTCCCAATCTAAATCTTTTATTGTATCATAGAATTTAGTTTCCATTTTCTTATATTTATTCTATTTTACCTTTGTCCGATACTTCTCTTGAAATCCTCATAGCACAGAAATTAGGTCCACACATTGTGCAGAATGGAGTACCATGAATTTTTTCAGCACCATAATATTCTCTTGCACGGTCAGGGTCGATAGAAAGGTTAAACTGGTCTTTCCAACGGAACTCAAATCTTGCCTTAGAAAGAGCATTGTCTCTAACCATAGCAGAAGGATGTCCCTTTGCAATATCAGCAGCATGTGCAGCAATCTTATAAGCCATAATACCATTTCTTACATCTTCTTTATTAGGAAGTGCAAGGTGTTCCTTAGGGGTAACATAGCAAAGCATAGCAGTACCATACCAACCAATTTGTGCCGCACCAATTGCAGAAGTGATATGGTCGTATCCTGGAGCTATATCAGTTGTAAGAGGTCCTAAGGTATAGAAAGGAGCTCCATGGCAAGCAGTAACTTGTTTTTCCATATTCTCTTTAATCTTATGCATAGGAACGTGACCAGGACCTTCAATAATTACTTGAACATTATGACTCCAAGCAATCTTGGTTAATTCGCCTAATGCTTCTAATTCTCCAAATTGTGCTGAGTCGTTAGCATCATAAATACTACCAGGACGAAGACCATCGCCCAAGCTAACTGCAACATCATATTTAGCTAATATCTCACAAATCTCATCAAAATGAGTGTAAAGGAAGTTTTCTTGTTGGTTGCTCTTCATCCATTTAGCCATAATTGAGCCACCTCTTGAAACAATGCCAGTCAAACGCTTAGCAACCATTGGTAGATGTTCTCTTAAAAGACCAGCATGAATGGTGAAATAGTCAACTCCTTGTTCACATTGTTCAATCAAAGTATCTTTGTAAATTTCCCAAGTTAGAGTTTCAGCAATTCCATTAACCTTTTCCAAAGCTTGGTAGATTGGAACTGTACCCATTGGTACAGGGCAGTTTCTTATAATCCATTCCCTTGTTTCGTGAATATGAGAACCAGTTGATAAATCCATTAGAGTATCTCCACCCCAACGGCATGACCAAACAGATTTTTCAACTTCTTTATCAATATCAGAACTAAGTGCAGAATTACCAATATTGGTATTTATCTTAACCAAGAACTTGCTACCAATAATCATTGGTTCAGCTTCTGGATGGTTAGGGTTTGCAGGAATAACTGCTCTGCCAGATGCAACCTCTTCTCTTACAAATTCAGGAGTGATATAGGTTTTTAATCCGCTTTCTTCTATTAATTGGTTTTCACGAATAGCAACATATTCCATTTCTGGAGTTATAATTCCTTTCTTAGCTAAGGCCATTTGAGTAATCTCTTCTCCTTTCTTAGCAACATAAGGTAAATGGTCTATTCCAAAACGAAGTCCTTTTAAGCTTTCGTCTTCAAGTCTTAGATTGCTATATTTTGAAGTATATTCTGTAAGCTTTTCTAAGTCTTTTCTATTCTTTAACCATTCATCTCTAAAACGAGGAAGACCTTTTTTAATATCTATCTTAACATTAGGGTCAGTGTAAAATCCACTTGTATCGTAAAGTAATACATCTCCGTTCTTTTCAGCCTTACCATCAACAATAGTATCTGTTAAGCTTACCTTTCTCATACCAACCTTGATTGGATGAATCTTACCTTCTACATAAACTTTTTCTGATGCATCGAATGCATTGCATATATCTTGAGTCTTATTCATATTCTTTTATTGTTTTAATTCTTTGTTAATCTAAAAATGAGGTTAGGGGAGATGAAGCCTCAGCGCTATGAGATACTTTTCCAAGTCCTGCCTCATAAGCCATTCTACCAGCTTCCACACTTAATGCAAAAGCTTTTGCCATTTCAACAGGGTTATTTGCAATTGCAATAGCTGTATTTACTAAAACAGCATCAGCCCCCATTTCCATAGCCTCAGCAGCATGAGAAGGAGCTCCAATACCAGCATCAACAATTACAGGAACGTTTGACTGCTCAATAATTATCTCCAAAAGCTCTTTTGTTTTCAATCCCTTATTTGTTCCAATTGGTGCTCCCAATGGCATAACTGTTGCAGCACCAGCCTCTTCCAAAAGCTTGCATAAAACAGGGTCTGCCTGAACATAAGGAAGTACAATAAATCCTTGCTTTGCCAACTCTTCTGTTGCTTTTAGGGTTTCAATAGGGTCGGGAAGAAGGTATTTAGGGTCAGGGTGTATTTCAAGTTTAAGCCAATTTGTTTGCAGGGATTCTCTTGCCAAAACTGCTGCAAAAACAGCCTCCTTTGCGTTTCTTACTCCTGATGTGTTGGGAAGAAGAATAATGTCTTTGTGAAGAATATGTTTGAGCATATCATCTTCATCGCTTTTGTCCAAATCAACCCTTTTCATTGCTGTTGTAACCATCTGCGTCCTTGATGCCAGAATAGCCTCAGCCATTATTTTATTGGAAGGAAATTTTCCTGTTCCCAAAAACAATCGTGATGAAAACTCCTTGCCTGCTATTATTAATTTATCCATATTATTTAGGTTATTAGTTATCTATTTCCAAATCTTTACTATTTCTTTTGTCGTTTCAATGGGTGAGGAGCTTTCAAGAATCAACGAACTTATTGCAATTCCATAAACTCCTGTTTGTTTCAATACCTCCAAATCACTCAATCTTATGCCTCCAATTGCATAGATTGGAATATTTACGTTATCTCTTTTGCAATTTCCCAATATATCTTCATAGCCTTTTAGTCCCAAAATACTGCTTAGCTTTTCCTTAGTTGTGGTGTGAGCAAAGGGACCAACCCCAACATAATCGGCTCCCAAACTATACTGCAACATAACATCCTCAAAACTATTGGCAGTGCCTCCAATAATTTTCTCTTTGCCGAGTTTTTCTCTTGCATTATTAATTGGTTCATCCATTAGTCCCAAATGAACTCCGTCTATTCCAATCTCCGTAACCAAATCAACATAATCATCAATTATTAATGTTGCACCATATTTCTCACACTCCGTTTTGAGCCTTGTTCCAACCCTAACTAATTCCTCTTTGGTGGCATCCTTCATCCTCAGCTGTATAAATCTTATCCCTCCTTCCAAAGCCAATAGGGCAGAGTCCAAATAATCATACTTGGAATTACGATGAGTTATGAATTGTATTTTCTTTAATTTCATTTTCTTTTTCCTTTAATTCTCCTTATTTCCAAAGGCTTCCAATCATTGCAGCTCCACCAAATCCAATTTCTTTTAACTCCTCAAAATTCTCCTTTTTAACTCCCCCCAATGCAATTACCTTTTCATTAATCAGATTTAGCTTTTTCAAATCCTCAATCCTAAAACTACTATTATAATCTTGCTTTGATATACTATTATATATAGGACTCAAAAATACATAGTCAAAAGTCTTTGTGGCATCAATCATTTCTGCAATCTTATGTGATGAAAAACTCTTTCTCAAATCGGAATGTGTGGGTTTGATATAGGGGTTTTGAATATTATAATGCACTCCTCCTAAACCAAATTCTAAGGCTAAGGAAGGGTGGTAGTGTATGGTGAGCCTATTTCTTATTTCCAAAGGGAACTCATCTAAATAGTACCTTAGTTGTTCAATACTTAGGTTAGGCTTACGAATATGGAAAAAATCTATTTCGCCATTTAAGTAATCAACAATTCTCTTTTGCTCATCCAAAACTCCTTTTTCAGGCGTAATTCCTATTAGCCTCCACATGTTGCTTGAATGATTGTTACATTATCACCACTTTTTAAATTTGTATTATCCCAATTGGTTTTTGGAATAACCTCTTGATTTATTGCCAGTGCAATTCCAACAGTGTCCGTATAGTTAAGAAGTTTTATAAGCTCGCTAACACTTATGTTCTCTGGCATTATCTTCTCTTTATTATTTACTTTTATCTTCATTTCTTGATTAGCTTTTGTGGGTTGAAAAAATGATTTACTGCTCCGTTTCCTTTGCCCAAAGTTATTTCTTTGGCGGAGTCAATGGCTTGTGTTATATATTCTTTTGATAAGTGAAGGCTTTCTTCCAAACTATGTCCAATTGCCAAAAAGGCAGCAATGGCTGAGGAAAGTGTACAACCTGTTCCGTGGGTATTGATTGTGTTGATTTTCTTTGATTTAAACATAATAGGGCTTGAAATATACTTTGAATAGAATATATCAACCATATTCTCCCCTTCAAGATGTCCACCCTTAATTAAAACAGAGTTTACTCCGTATTCATTAACAAATTCCATAGCTCCCACTTCCATTTCATTGATTGTTTGAATCTCTTTGTGAAGTAGGGTAGAGGCTTCGTTGAGATTGGGTGTAATAATTGTGGCTATTGGGAAAAGGAATTCTTTTATTGCCTCAATGGTTTCATCAAGAATAAGTGAATTGCCAGATGTTGAAATCATAACAGGGTCAACAACCAAAGGGATATTCTTACCATATTCTTTATAAGTGTAGGAAAGTCCAAATACATTTTCTTTTGAGAAAAGCATACCAACCTTTATTCCCCCAACATTAAAATCATCCAAAACAGCACGTAATTGTTTCTTTACAATATCGGAAGGGATTGCCATAACATCAGTTACGCCCAATGTGTTTTGGGCAGTTATGGCTGTAATGACAGAGGTTGCAAAAACACCTAAAGAAGAAAAAGTCTTTATGTCGGCTTGCACACCAGCACAGCCTCCTGAATCAGAACCAGCAATCGTAAGGGCTATTGGATATGTTACCATAAGTTATAATAATATTAATTATTTTAGAGTGCTAACTTATGTATGAGAATGCTTTTCCTTCCTTAGCATTACCTAAGGGGTCAAAGGGTATAATCTCAGCCTAAAATAAAATAGTATTAAGCACCCCAAAAAAATATTTTACAATTAAAATAATAAAACTACAAAATCATCGTTTTATTTTGCAAAGATAACATTATTAACTTAAATCAAAAACAAAATGACAATTAAAAGATTATTTTTATCGCTCGCAGTTGTAGCAATAGTATTTGCATCTTGCGGAAAGAAAGAACTTGAGGACAAACTAATTACTCAACAAAAGTTGAATGATTCAATTCAAGCAGTAATTGCAGCTAAGGATGCTGAAATGGAAAGTTTATTTCAAGAACTTAATTCAATTGAACAAAGTCTTACAGAAGTTACCTCAAAATATGGTAATGTAAATAAGCTAAAGAACAACTCTGGAGAAACAGTTAATAAAGACACACGTGCCAGAATTACACAAGAAATTCAGTCTATTAATGAGATTTTAGCCAACAACAAATCAAGACTTAATAAACTTAACAGCCAAGTGAGTAAGGACGCTAATAAGAACAAGGAATTAGCAGCCTTTATTGAAAGTCTTCAAACAAGAGTTAACGAACAAGAGGCACAAATCCAAGCTTTAACCACAGAATTACAAGAAAAGAAAATAGTAATTGAAAACTTGAATAAGAACATTGACAATCTATCAAAACAAAACCAAGCAAAGGACGAACAAATTCTTCAAGTTGAAAGCGAAAGAAACACAGCCTACTACATAATTGGAACAAAGAAAGAACTTCAAACAGAAGGAATAGTTAGCACTTCAGGAGGATTCTTAGGAATTGGTAAGAGAACTAAAGTAAGTGGAGACTCCGAACTTGCTAAATACACCAAGATTGATGTTAGACATTTTGAACAAATCCCACTAAATGGAAAAGATAAAATTAAGATAATGACCTCACACCCAAGCTCATCTTATGAAATAGTTATGGAAGGAAAAATTCCAACCTCAATTAAGATTAAGAATGCAAATGATTTCTGGGGAAAGAGTCGTTTCTTAGTTGTAATGTACGATTAATCTCATAACGATTCTTTTTAAGAAGGAAGGGCTATCCGTAATGGGTAGCCTTTTTTGTTTCCCCTATATTGAAATCCTATATCTTGATTCTACGGAATTAGAATTTGATTCTATAAAATTAGAATTTGATTCTAAAAAAAATAAACTAAGGTTATTCTATCTTAAGGAATGGGTTAAAGAAAAAAAGATTGATGATTATTATCCCTTTAGTGTTACTTATTAGAAAAAACTTCTTAACTTTGCCCTCTAAACCAATAAAAACAAATGGTAATGAAATCAAAAACAATTTTAATAGCAGTTTTAGCCATCCTATTTTCATTTAAAGGCTTTTCTCAAGAACAAATCGTGCCTCACTGGTCAGACATTCCAAGTGGAGTTTATAAATTGGTTATAAGTGGAGAAGTTAGGGTAGTTATCAAAAAAGATAGAAAAAAGAATCATTATGATTTTGGAACAGACATTAAAGAGTATATTGCTTCGGGTCAGGAAAGAAACGGAAGTAGTTTTGTGAATAATGGTACAATTGAAATAACAAAGGCTGATTTGGGTTCTAATTCTCAACTCCGACTTTTCATTAAAGATCAGATAATGGACATTGAGCTACGTGATGGTGCCTTACTTATTTATGATTCAAAGATTAGCCAACCTTCAATGAATGTTAAGATTAATAATGCTAAGTTATATTCTTCTAAAAAGTTTTCAATCAACAACTTTGTTATCGAGAACAGAAAAGGTATTCTTGAACTCTTAAAAGCAAATCTCAAATCAGCTGTCTTAAACATCTCTCCAAACTCTGAAAACACGGTAGGGGGCAATGTAAGTAAGCTACAAATTCACGTTATACAAAGATAGAAGAAATGGATTATGTGGATGTAATTCTACATAATCTTTCTTTTTACTTTTTCAAGTATTTCTTCTTCGTTAGGGATGATATGGTTTTCCATTAGGATGTTTCCATCACAAATAACTGTTTCAATACAACGACTATCGGCTGAATAGACCCAGTTAGAAATTAGATTATTGTTAGGGATTAGTCTTTCATTGTTCAAGTTCACAATTAAACAATCTGCAAGGCGTCCTTCCTTTATTCTTCCTGAGTTTATGCCCATTGCGTCTGCACCATTCTTTGTTGCCCATGCAAAAACCTGATTGGCTGAAAGGAGTGAGGAGTCCTTATAGCTTACCTTTGCTAATAGGGCAGCAAACTTCATCTCCTCCAACATTGATAGGTTGTTATTGGAGCTTGTTCCGTCTGTTCCCAAACAAACCTTTAGGTCGTATTTATTGATTAGAGGAACATTAAAACTCCCAGAGGCTAATTTCATATTTGCACATGGGTTATGCACAAGGGTTACTCCTTTTGAAGATAGTATTTCGGCATCGTGTTCTGTCAAATGTACGCAATGTGCTGCAATGGTGTTATCGTCCAATACTCCAATTGATTCTAAAAATTCAGTAGGGGTGAGGTTGTTGTTTGCTTTCTTACAAGACTTAACTTCCTGCATTGTTTCGGCAAGATGTGTGCTAAGCTTTAATCCCTTTACCTTTGAAATCATATATAACTCTTGATACAAATCCTTTCCAACTGTGTAAATGGCATGAGGTGCAACATTAATGCTAATTCTTTCCAAAGGGGAAACAAAGCCATTGATAAATTTAATGTTTTGTTCAATCTCTCTTTTTCCTCTTTCCTCAATAAAACTAACTCCAATACTTGCTCTAATTTTCATTTCCTCAACTGCACGAATAATCTCACTGTGATGCCAATACATATCCAAGAAGAATACTGTTCCAGAGCGTATCATTTCAACAATTGCAAGGCGAGTACCATTATAAATATCCTCTGGAGTTAGCTTAGCCTCCTGGGGCCAAATGTATTCCGAAAGCCATTGAAACAAACGCATATCATCGCCATAACCCCTTAGGAGGGTCATTGAAGAATGAGTGTGCATATTATAAAACGGCTGAATTATAGCCCTATTTGTTCCATCAATAATCTTATCAACCTTCCCAGCCTTAATATTAGGCTCTATCTGCTTAAAAACATTCCCCTCAATCAAAACATCAACAATCCTATTCTTGAGGCTTATATTCTTTATAAGTAGTGTATTCATAATTATTATCTTTTATTTTTTCCCAATATAGGAAAGGAATTCAAAATCTAAAGAAAGCGAAATGAAAGGCGTAACCTTCCACTCTTTGGTTGTTTGTATTGACCAGCCTGGCTTTAGAGCCTCACCCTCCTTATTAAATTCCTCTGCCAAAAGAGTATATTCCGAAACATTTAGACCAATAGCCAAGTGGAAGAAATCCAAAAACCTATAGGAGCCTCCAACATAGAAGTTCTTAAACAAATTTGCACCACCAAAGCCAACATAAACCGACAAATCGGAAGCAAACCTATCCTCAGGCTTAGTCAAATCGTAAAGAATAACCGATGCCCCAGTAATGAAATCAAAATCAACCTTAGAAGTATTGCGATTTATAACAATATTCTCAAACCCTGTGGCTGTTGCTCTTGGAACAATATCCCAAACAGGAACAGGATAAAAACGCATAGCAATACCTTGAATCACTCTAACCTTCTTTTTCCTACCAGTTGCAGCATCAATCTTAGCCTGAGCCTCTGTAGCCCTTTGCTTTTGAAACTTAAGTTCCTCCTTAATTTTTAGCAATTCCTTTTCAGTCTCAACAAGCTGAGTTCTCAAAGTATCAGCCATCTTATAATACATTTCCTTCTCTTGAGAAACCTTATTAAGAGTTTGGTCTTTAATAATCAACGAAGTATCCTTCTCATTAATACTCTTCTGCAATAGGTCAATTTCTCTTTCCTTCCCTTCAATTTGAGCATTTTTCTTTTCAACTTGTCCTTCAATTTTTGTCTTATCTATTTGAGAAGCATTAATTGCATCTTTATACAATTGTTCTTTTTCAGCAAAGAGAATTTCTTTCTCTTGAAGTATTTTTATCTTTTCCTCCAACAAATGATTCTTTTCATTTAGCTGAATCCTATATTCTTGATTGAGTTTTGAAAGAGTATCGTTGAGATTTTTTAAATTCAAATGATTTATCTTTAACTCATCTATTTCTAATAAAAGGCGAGTTGTGTCTTCCTGGAGTTTGGTTTTAATTTGTAGGATTTGGTTTTCTGCCTCTTCATAATCGGCTATGAGTTGGTTGTAGTTGGAATTTAACTTATTTATGCTTTCAGTCATATTCTCAATACTCTTTGTTAAGGAATCTATCTCTATTTTTCTTTCCTCAAGTTCGGCTTTTGCAGCGTTGTATTCTTGAATGATAGTGTTGTATTTTAATTTCAAACTATCTTCTATCTCTTCCTCTTCAAGGGTTTCATTGGAAATAAAAGCTTTGTTTGAATCTTCAATATATGATAGAGAATCTACTTGAGAGAATGTAGAAAAAGATATTATTAGAGCTAAAAATACAATAAAAACTTTTAGAAAATTCATCGTGATAACTAAATTAAATAAGTGCAAAGATAATAAAATTAAAACAATTGCATTATTCCGCCTACAATTGAAAAGCGAATAAGTCGTCCAATTGTCATATACAAACAAGAAAGCCATGGATTCAATCTCATAAATCCAAGACCAATTGCCAATAAATCTCCAATAAAAGGCAGCCATGCAAAAAGTCCTATTATTGGTCCCCATCGCTTGATTTTGCCTTGAAATTTTTCTACCTTTTCTTTTGGCGTTCTAAAATACTTTTCCAACCATTCCCATTTTCCTAAATAACCTAAGCCATAAGAAGTCATACCCCCTAAAGAATTCCCTAAGGTTGCAGTCAAAACACACCAAACTGGATTTAAGCCAAGAGCAATAAGAGTAACGAAAGCTACCTCTGAGCTCATGGGTACAATTGTTGAGCTAAGAAAACTTGCTAAAAACAATCCCCAATAACCTAATTCTACTAACATAATGCAAAAGTAAAGAAAAAATATAATTAGTTGTTTATTCTTTGTGATTTAGAGTTATTAAATGTAGGGCTCTTAGTTTATTAAAAAAGAAAAAGAGGTACAAAATTATACCTCTTTCTTATATAAAAGATGAACTTTTATTCTTCTTTTATTCTATACATCAATTGTATCCCAAAAGAATATCCTTAATCCTTGTTCTGGTGCTTCATTGTCAAGTGCTTGTATCCTCTTTTTTAGAATTGGTGCAATATTATCTTCAATAATACATAGAGTTGCCATATTCTTTGAAGGCCAAGCATGTGTTCCCAAATGAGGTTCTCCTTTTTTAGTTCCTCTTCCTTGAACATCTTGCCAACGTGTAAATCCTCTTATTGAAAGTTGACTTAAAATGTCTTCCACATCTTCTACAAGAGCTTGATTATATGTTATGAATGCTGCTTTCATTTTTATTCTGCTTTAATTGTTCTACGATTTAATTTAATTCTATGTTTGTTACGATAAGTTTTAACTTCTCTTGACGCAAAAGCACTGTATAATGTTGGAACTATGATAAGGGTAATTAATGTAGAAAATGTTAAACCTCCAACAATAACAACTCCCATTGGTTGCCAAAGTTCAGCTCCTTCTCCAAATCCAATTGCCATAGGTATCATACCTAAAACAGTTGTTGCAGTTGTCATAATAACTGGACGCAAACGAGATTTTCCTCCATTAATTACTGCTGTTGTTATTCCCATTCCTCTTTCACGGTTTAGGTTAATATAGTCAACAAGCACAATACCATTCTTAACAACAATACCAATAAGCATAATACTACCAATTGCACTCATCATATTTATTGTTCCTCCAGTTATAAATAATGCAATCAAAACTCCTGTTAATGCAAACGGAATAGAGAACATTATAATAAATGGATAACGTAGTGATTCAAATTGACCTGCCATAACAAAATATACTAACATTATAATTAAGACAGTAAGTAATCCCATATCTGCAAATGATTCTTGTTGTTCTTCCAATGTACCTCCAATTTGAACACCAATATTAGAAGGAATAGCCATTTTATCAATTTTACTTTGTAAATTCTTTGTTGCCACATCAAGTGTTTCTCCATACAAAGTTGCACTTACTTTAACAATACGTTCACGGTCTTGACGCTCAATTGATGGTGGAGCGAATTTCTCAACAACCTTAGCAACTTCACTAAGTCTAACTCCTTTTCCACTTTGGTTGAAAATCATTATATTTTCTATATCTTCAATTGATTGGCGGTGCTCTCTATCGTAACGAACTTTAATTTTATATTCTTCACCATCTTCTCTGAATAATGAAGCAGTCATTCCATTCATTCTATTTCTAATAAATGATGATGCTGTAGCTACATTAAGTCCATTTAGAGCAAGTTTATCTCTGTCAAATTCTACTTGATATTGAGGTTTATAATCTTCACGACTAATAGTAACATCTCTAAAACCTTTGGTTTCGGACATCTTTGTTTTGATTTCATTTGCAAGTTTTTCTGTTACATCAAAGTCATATCCTAATATTTCAACATCAACTGTAGAACCAGAAGTCATACCACCGCCTCCACCAGCTGATACATTATACTTATATAATTCAGGATATGATGCTAATTCTTGACGGATACCTTCTGATATTTCAAAGATATCTCTCTTACGGTCATTTATGTCAATTAATTTAATTCTAAATGAAACATAGTTACTTCCTGATGTTTGCATTTGAGCATAAGAGTTATCATCATCTTCTGAAGGAATACCTACAGTATATGATAATGTAGAAATTTCTGGATATTTCTTTTTAATATTTGTTTCAAATTGTTTAGCAATTACTTTTGAACGTTCAACATTAGCTCCAACAGGCAATTGGAAATTACCAGAAATTTGACTATTATCAGCTTGAGGAATAAATTCAGAACCTATTCCAAAGGTTAACATAAGAGAACCTACAAAAATTATTAATCCAGAAACAAGAGTAACGGTTTTATGTCTAACAACCCATGTAAGACTTCTTTCATAGAAATTATCAAAATTATCCAATAATTTTTTGATTGGAGCATATAGTTTATCAAATGTCTTACTGCTTTTTCTGTCTTTTTTAAGCATAACAGCACTAAGCATGGGAATAAGTGTTAATGCACAAATCAATGAGATTGCCATTACAATACATACCATCCAACCTAATTGAGAGAACATAATTCCTGCCATACCTCCCATCATTGTAAATGGTAAGAAAACAGCAAAAATTGTTAAAGTAGATGCGATAACTGCTACCCCTACTTCATTCGTACCATAAATTGCAGCTTCTCTTGGTCTTGCTCCTCTTTCAATATGTGTTGAAATGTTTTCCAAAACAACAATGGCATCGTCAACAACCATGCCAATTGCAATTGAAAGCGCAGAAAGAGAAATAACATTTATTGTATTACCAGTAATAAACAAATAAATAAATGAAGCTACCAGTGATATTGGAATAGTCAACATTATAATTATCGTAGCTCTCCATTGTCCTAAGAAGAAGATAACCACAAATGCAACGAATAAGAAAGCTAAAAGAACTGTTTCTACTAAAGAAGCAATAGAATTTTCAATATTATCAGTAGTATTCATTACCTCTTCAAATTGAATGTCCTTAGGTAAGTTCTTTTGAATTTTAGGTAATTGTTCACGAATTTTCTTAACAATTTCAACAGAATTAGCTCCTGTTTGTTTTTGAATTACAATAGTTGCACCTTTTCTTCCATTTACATAACTTTCTTGAGCTTTTTCTTGAACAGAATCTCTTACTATTGCAATATCTTTTAAATATACAGTCTTACCACCATAATTAGAAACTATTACATTATTTAAAATGTCACTTTCTTTCATTTCTCCTTCAATACGAAGAGAATATGTCTCAGAACCAATATCTATAGAACCTCCAGGAGTGTTTACGTTTTCTTTTGCAATTGAGCCACCAATTTGCTCAATAGTTAAATTATATGCTTCTAATTTTTGAGGGTCAATATTTACACTTATTTCTCTTTGAGGAGCTCCTGCAATTGAAACAGAACCAACACCATTAATACGATTTAATGGATTGGCAACTCCATCTTCCAATATTTTATATAGTGCCTGAGAACTTTCTTCTGAAGTAGCTGAATAAATAGAAACAGGCATCATATCAGTACTAAGCTTCATGATAATTGGATTAGAACAACCATCAGGTAAATAACTTTTTACCATCTCGATCTTATCACGCATATCATTAACTGCAGCGTCAAGGTCAGTTCCCCAATTAAATTCAACACTTATAACTGCTGTATTTTCTTTTGAAGTTGATCTAATTTTTTTTAAGTCACTCACTGTGCTTAATGCACTTTCTAATGTCTTACTTACATTGTTCTCTACATCTTCAGCTGAAGCTCCTGGATATGTTACAATAACTATTGCTTGATTTAGTTCTATTTCAGGCAACATATCAATGCTTAGCTTACTTAGAGAGAATAACCCTAATACTACAATGGCAACAAATATGATTGCCGTTGTTATAGGTTTTTTTACGGATGATTCGTATAATTTCATATCTTAATAATCTATCTAATTATTTTACAACAATTACTTTTTTGCCATCAAGCAAACTAGTTTGTCCTGAAATAACAACATTTTCTCCTTCATTTACTCCACTTAATATTTCATATTTATCTCCCATTCTTCTGCCTAATTCAACTTGACGATACTCAACAGTACCATTTTTTTCGATAAATACATATTTATTATTTGTTCCGCTTTGTTTAATAATTGCTTTATCAGAAATAATAACCTTATTAGCTTTTCCAAGATTAAGTTCAACCCTTCCAAACATACCTGGACGAAGTTTTTGATTGGCATTTGTAAATTGTGCTTCAACCATAAAGGTACGTGTTAGTGGGTCAATTGTAGGTGCAATAAGGCTTATCTTTCCCGAAAACTCTTCATCTCCAAAAACATCAACCTTGGTTTTTACAACCATTCCAACCTTAACCTTAGTGTAAAAGGTTTCATTTATATTAAACTTAAGTTTTACAGGAGATATTTGCATAACTTGAAGTATTGGTTGAGAGGCAGAAAGGTCGCCATTATCAAAGTTTCTCATTGTTATCACACCTGAAATAGGAGAGGTGAGGGTTATATTACTTTCCAAGTTTTTTATGTTTTTTCTTGTAACCTCTTCTTGAGTTTTGATTTGATCAAGTTGTTGTTTGGAAATACCTCCACTTACATACAAGGCTTCCATTCTTTTTACTTCATTTTCTAAATTAGCTAACTGAGTTTGGGCAGTGTAGAGGTTAGTATTCTCCATTGTTACAAGCTTTTGTCCTTTGCTCACTCGTTGACCAACTTCAACCCAGATTTTTTCAATTCTTGTTCCTCCTGCAGATGAGATAAAGTTTTTTACTGCAGCATCAACAGTTGAGGTAAATTCATAAATCTGATCTATTTCTTGCATTGAAACTGTTTCAATCTTAACTTGAACAGCCTCCTCTTTTACTTCTGCTTTTTTTTCTTCTTTTTTAGTACATGCAGCCATTACTACTGATAAAGCTACAACAAAATAAAATATTCTTTTCATTTTATGATTATGTGTTTGATTACGATATATAATTATTTATTCTCATTATTTAGTGCTACCCATAATTTTTTCAACATTTGCAAGTGCTGATAAAAAATTAAAGAGCGATTGTTGATAATTTAAGCTTGATTGGGTTAATGATAACTCTGAATCATTAAGCTCTAATATTGTTCCTGAACCAACCTGATACCTCACTTTAGCAATATCATAGCCTCTTTCAGCTTGTTTTATTGCATCCTTATTAACATTTAATTGTTCTTTTGCTGCCTTCATTTGATTCAATGCAGCTTGAATTTGTAGGTTGATTCCATCCTTTGCATACTCTCTTTGGAGTTGAAGACCCTTAATAGCCATCTTAACTTGCTTTGCTTGATTAACCTTTTGCATACCTGAGAACAAAGGTACAGTTAGTTGTAAGCCAATGGAGGCAGAGCCAACCCAGTTATAATCTTGAAATTTGAAGTCTTCTGATTGGGTTTGGTAAATATAATTTCCAGATGCAGAAAGCATAGGGAGATGTTGAGTGTTGATGAGTTTAAGCTGGTTTTCAAGTCCTATAATATTATAATCCAAAATCTTTAGGTCAGAGTTTTGAGATAAAATAGTTTGATTATTTATAGGTGCAGTTATTTGAATATTATCATTAAAACTTTCTAAGGTTTCATCAGTTTCGATTATCTGATCTGCAGGAAGAGATAGTATCATCCTTAGTTGCATTATTGCAAGCTCAACTCCATTTCGTGCATTTATCAAAATAGGGTTTAGGTTATTAACATTTACTTGTGCCCTAATGAAATCATATTCTGAAACCACACCTTGATTATAGGAGTTTTCAATGTTTTTAAGTGTTTCCAATGCGTTCTTATGACTTTGTTCCAAAACATTTAACGAACTCTTTGAAAGTAAAACTCCATAATAAGCATCCTTGACCTGCTTTGTCATTTCAATCTTTGACGCTCTTGATTTCTCGATGATTATATCAATATCGTTTTGTTTGTTCTTGATGTTTTGCCAAATGGTGAAATTAATAATTGGTAATTGTGTGCTTACAACTCCACTAAAGGAATTCTTATATCCCAATTCCATATATTTCTGTCCTCCCATCAATGCAGAGAAGCTTTCGGGCATAAACATAACCTGTTTCATTACGTTGTCAGTGTACTGTCCAACTGCGTTAAGAGACGGTAGCAAAGCTCCAATAGCTTCCTTTTTGGCATAGTCCACTCTCTGGATTTCATACTCGGCAATCTTTATGGTAGGGTTGTGGTCGTGAGCAATTTTAAGTGCTGTTTCTAAATCTAATTTCAATATGGATTCTTGCCCCCATACATTTAGATTTACTAAAACAAGACTTAAACTTAAGATTGTTAGTTTTAAAATTTTTCTTTTCATATATTAGTGTAAATATTTGTTGCTAAATAAAATTATCTTGATATTTGTCAATAATTTCAATCCCTTTAATGGTAGAGATTCCTCTCATTGCTATAAAGAGATGTATGTTGAATAATTTGGATGCGTTAAAATCGGGGTTAAGTGATAGGTATTCGTTTTTTGAGCAATAAAACAGAAATACTCGTAGCATGTTTTGAAGAAAATCTACGTCAACCTTTTTTATGATTAAGCCTTCCTTAATTGCTTTTTGGATAAGCTGATAAGTGTTCTTTTTATGGAAATCAACATGTTTTAGGAATACGTTAGTATAAATTTGAGGATAGTATTTCTTAATATCATTTATATTATCATAACCTATATTTGCAATTGATTTATGAGCCATTTGCGTCATTAACATAAAAGATATTAAGCTATTTTCGCTGTTTTCAGTAATCTTTTTTACTTTTTCGTTTGCTTGTTCAAAGTTATTACTTAAGCAATCTTCTAAAAGAGTGCTTTTATCCTTGAAGTTTTCATATAAAGTTCTTTTTGATATACCTAAATTGTTAGCTATCTCATCCATTGTAATTAGCTTACAACTTTTTGTAGTCAACAATTTATAAGTTTCATCAATTATCCTATCGCATAATTCCATCTACGAAAAAATTTTTGCAAAAGTACAGAAAACTTTAGAAACGCAAAAAGTTTTTATATTTTATTTCTGTTAAAAATAATTAATAAACCAATAAGATATATATGATATGCTACTAAACTAATAATGATTGATGATTAATTAATTATAGAACAATAATTTAACTCTAATTTCTTCTTTGTACAAGCCTTTCTGCTTTCTCATTTAAAAGAATTTCTTCTTGAGTTTCAACCTTAAGAACCAAATCATGTGGTGTTGATTTTGAATTCTGATCAACATAACAAAAGGTAATAAATCCATCCAAACGCTTAATTTCTGGTGAGTTTATTTCATGAATTTTAGTGTAAACCGTAAGGGTTGTTCTGCCCACATGAACAATTGAACTCTCAAACCCCAAAATATTCCCTAATTTCATAGGGTGTAAAAACTCCAAGCCGTGTACTTTTAAGCATACTACGTGTTTTGGATCAAGTTTACTTCCTGTTGCAATAAATGATGTTTCAACAAACCATTCTGAACATCTTCCAGCGAAAAGAGTTCCATGATGATTTAAGTCTTCTGACTTAATCATTTTGTAATTAATAACTTTTTCTAATGCCATTTTAATTGATTTTTAATAAGGTTATGGATATGCAAAAGTATATTTTTTCCAAACAACAACAATTATTATAAATAAAATTTATACCTTTGTAGATTAATAAAACAAGACTTAAGAGTATGCATATTGCAATTGCTGGAAATATTGGAAGTGGTAAAACGACCCTTACTGAACTATTGGCTAAGCAGTTTAAATGGAATCCTTTGTTTGAACAAGATGATGATAATCCTTATCTTGCAAACTTCTATGACGATATGAGACGTTGGAGTTTTAACCTACAAATATATTTTCTTAACAAACGTTTTCGTAATCTTATAGAGTGCAGAAAGAAATACAAAAAGCTTATTCAAGACAGAACGCTTTATGAGGATGCGTATATTTTTGCACCAAACCTTCATGCAATGGGTCTTATGGGTACAAAAGATTTCGAGACCTATATTGATATATTTGAATTACTTAATTCTTTCATTTCTCCTCCTGACTTACTCATATACCTAAAGGCATCAGTTCCAACTCTAATTAGGAATATCCAAAAAAGAGGAAGAGAATACGAAAGTTCTATTAGGTTAGACTATATTACTTCTCTAAACGAACGTTATGACAATTGGATTGAAGGTTATACTGATGGGAAATTATTAGTTATTGATATTGATAATTTGGATTTTTCTACCAATATGAGCGATTTGGGAGTAGTAATTGAGAAGATTAATGCTGAAATCAATGGACTTTTTCAATAATATTTCTTGAAGAATGGAAAAACTTAACAAACGTATATTAGGTGTTATTCCTGCTCGATTTGCCTCATCTCGATTTGAGGGAAAGCCTTTGGCATTGATTGGAGATACCGAAATGATAGTTTGCGTTTGTAAAAGGGTTGAAGAAAGTGGATTATTTGACAAGGTTATTGTAGCAACTGATTCGAGAAGAATTTTTGATGTTGTTCAAAAAAATAATTTTACTGCAGTAATGACAAGTGAAAATCATGCTTGCGGAACTGATAGGGTTGAAGAGGCTTTTAATATTGCAAAAGAGAGGTTTGGTGAGTTTGACATTATCGTAAATATTCAGGGCGATGAACCATTGATTAGAAAGGAACAATTAGAGGAAGTGATTTCTCCATTTATTGATGAAGATGTTCAGATATCTACTCTTTGCAAGATGATTGAAGAAACTCAAACTCTAACTAATCCTAATGTGGTTAAGGTTGTTTTTGATAATAATAACAATGCTCTTTATTTTTCTCGTTCAGTTATTCCATATAATAGAAATGAAACCTTTGAGTATGGCATTGCTAAGGGGATATATTTTAAGCATATTGGTTTATATGCCTTTAGGAAAGATGTTTTAAGTAAAATTGTAAAGCTATACTTGTCTCGACTTGAGAAAGTGGAGTCCTTAGAACAACTTCGTTGGTTAGAGGAAGGGTATAAGATTAGAGTTAGTGTAACTGAGTTTGAAAGTATTGGAGTTGATACTCCAGAGGATTTAGAAAAAATAAATAATATATTGAATACGATATAGGCTATTAACCTTTTAGTTTAGCCTTTTGATTTAGAGTTTTATAAAAGTAATAAATAAACACAGAAAAATATGAATGTTTCATCCAATTTATTAGAGTTTTTAAAGAATAATGATAGTGCTGAATTATTTGGAATAGGAACTTTTAAAGTACAATATTCTTCAGCTTCAATTAGTCCAATTACAAATACATTAACTCCACCATGCAGGAGCGTTAGTTTTAATAATGATTTATCTAATGATGTTGCCTTTGCTGAAGATATGGCAAAGAATGAATTTATTTCAATCGAAACAGCAATTAAATGGATTACTCAATACTCTGATAGTATAAAAGATAAGATTGAGATAGCTGGCTCTTGCAAAATAGGAGATTTAGGTGTATTACAAAAGGGACAAAATGATAAGTATTCATTTACTCCTTCTCAAGGATTAAATCTACTTGATAGTGCATTTGCATTTTCAACAATAAAGAACATTAAAAGTTTCGATCAAGGTGATTTTATCAAACCAATAGTTACAAAAGATCCTATTAAAGAAGAGGGAATTAAAGAAGAGATTAAACATATTGAGAAAGAAATTGTTTCTGTAAATGTACTAACTCAAAAAGAGGTTGAGCCTAAAATTGAGGAAGTTAATACAGTTAAGATTGAGGAGGACATTACATCTAAGTTTGAGGAAAATACTGTAGATATTAAAGAGGACATATTATCAATTGAAAATGAGCAAACGAAAGAAATTATCTTTTCTGAAAATGAAGAAATGCGAAGGGTTGAACAAATTCTTGAGGATGAATGTTATGATAAAAGCGATTGCAGTGAATTAAATTATAAGAATAGTAAGGAATTTAGGAAGAAGGAGAGCAAAAGAAATAAGAAAGAGAAGTCAAAACGCAAAGAAAGAAAAAGAAGAAATAAATTAGTTTGGATTATTTTATTCTCAATCATTCTTTTAGGACTATTAGCATTTGGTGCATTAATCTTTGCTCATTATAATTGCTGGACTAAAGACATTAAATCATTAGAGCCAATAACAATTAAACTATCAAACTACATAACTTCTAAATGTGAAAAGTCAGATAAAACAATTGAAATTGCACCAGCACCAGCAATAATAATACCAACAGAGACAGCAACAGAAACTCAAACTGAAGTTGAAATAGTTGAAGAGGCAGCTCCTGCAACTCAAGCCACATCAACAAAACCAATTACAAAAAAAGTTACTCCTAAAGAAGAAGTGTTGAAACCAACAGGAGAAAAAGACAATCCACCAAAACCTACTGCAGAAATAGATTATTCAACCCCTATACTTATTCAACCTGTTTCAAGACTTGGATTTGATGTTATTGGAGGAACTTATGATAACTTATCCAATGCACAACAAACTGCTCGAAAAGCCAGAAGCTTAGGTTATGATAGCTATATTATAACAAAAGTTGCAGATGAAAAAACAAAATACTATGTTAGCTATGGCTCGCGTCGTACTATGAGAGAGGCAAATGTATTCCTTAGTAACATTGCCCAAAAGCATGGTGGAGCTGGTTTTTATATTATTTCAAGATAATATATTTATCTACACCCCAAAATTACTTAATCAACTATTATTTAAACTAATTAATTGTGATATTAGAATCTGAATTTGAGTATAAACAACATAAACTTTCAAATGGAATAAGGCTTGTTCACAGGCTAACATATTCACAAGTTGCACATTGTGCAATTACAATAAATGTTGGGTCAAGAGATGAACAAAAAAACGAAGAAGGTATTGCACACTTTATTGAACATTGTTTGTTTAAGGGCACTCAAAAAAGAAAGAATTTTCAAATACTAAGCCGAATTGATGGTGTTGGGGGTGAGTTAAATGCTTTTACCACTAAGGAAGAAACTTGTATATATGCTTCCTTTCTAAATAACTACCATGAAAGAGTTTTGGAATTGTTTTCAGACATTGTATTTCATTCGATTTTCCCAGAAAAAGAATTAGAAAAAGAAAAGATTGCAGTAATCGATGAAATAAACTCCTATGAAGATAATCCTTCTGAACTGATTTTTGATGAATTTGACAATTTAGTTTTTGGAAGAAATGGCTTGGGACACTATACATTAGGCACGCCAAAACAAGTCAATGAGTTCACACCAGATAAAATAAAGCAATTCATTAAAAGAACATTTTCAACTGATTCAATTGTTATTTCAACCATTGGTGATATTGATTTTGAAAAATGGGTTAAGCTATGCGAAAAGTACTTTGGAGCAGTTAAGACTGAAGCACAACCTCTTCACCGAACTATTCCTAAGAATTATAAACCAAAAGAAAAGCTGGTTAATCGCAATACATACCAATCTCACGTATTAATTGGTAATGTTGCATATAGTTATAATAATAAGAATAAAATTACATTATCACTTTTAAATAATATGGTTGGGGGTCCAGCAATGAACTCAAGATTAAATATGAAGATTAGGGAAAAATTTGGATTTACATATTCAATAGAATCTAATTATACTGCCTATTCTGATACTGGTCTATTTGTTGTATATGCTGCAACCGACTCAAAATACATTGATAAGACAATTAAGTTAATTAGGAATGAGTTAGATTTTTTCGCAAACAAGGAGTTGTCACCCTCAGCATTGAAGTTTGCAAAACAACAACTTATTGGGCAATTAGCAATTCAATACGAAAGCAATCAAAATGAAGTAATATCTATGGGTAAATCAATTCTCAATTTTGATAGAATAGATTCTCTTAGGGTAACAAATAAAGAAATTGAAAAAATTACTTCTAAACAATTGGTTGACGTAGCTCAAGAGATATTTCAAAAAGAAAGTTATTCACAATTAAAATATATATAATATGAAAAAGAATACTATATTATTAGTAGTACTAAGTTTGTTATCAAACTTTTTATCATCTGCTCCAAAGCCAGATGAGGGTATGTGGTTACCTATGTTCTTTAAGGACTTAAATTATTCCACAATGCAAAAAATGGGTTTAAAGCTAACAGCTGAACAGCTTTATGATATTAATAATTCAAGCCTAAAGGACGCCATAGTACAATTCGGAAATGGTTGTACAGGAGAAATAGTGTCCGATAAAGGATTGTTGTTTACTAATCATCATTGCGGATATGAGGCAATTGCTGGACAATCCACAGTTGAGCATGATTATCTCGGTAATGGTTTTTGGGCAAAAGATCTTAGTGAAGAAATTCCAATTCCAGATATGACTGTATCGTTCCTTTTGAGAATGGAGGATGTTACAAAGATTATCTTAGGAGATTATGATGATAGATTAGATTTAAGTTCTGTTAGTGATACAATATTGGTTAGAATAAAAGAACTTGAAGATAAGACATCAGAACAAGGTAAATACAAAGTCGTAGTCAAACCTTTCTTTGAAGGATTAGAGTATTATATGTTTGTTTACGAAGTTTTTACTGACATTCGCTTAGTTGGTACACCACCTTCTTCAATTGGAAAATATGGTGGAGATACTGACAATTGGATGTGGCCTCGTCATACTGGCGACTTTTCAATCTTCAGAGTATATGCTAATTCGGAAAATAAACCAGCAAAATTCTCAAAAGATAATGTTCCATTTAAGCCAAAACATTTCTTACCAATTAGTCTTAAAGGAGTAAAACAAAGTGATTTTGTTATGATTTGGGGATTTCCTGGCTCTACAGAAAGATATATGACTTCTGGAGAGGTAGCAAATACTATTAATGTAACTGACCCTTCAATTGTTAAGGGAGGAGAGTTTATGCTTCCAACAATGAAAAAAATGATGGATAAAGATAATAGAGTTAATCTAATTTATGCTTCTGACTATGCTGGCTATATGAACCTTTGGAAAAATAAGAAAGGTGAGCTAAGAGGATTGAAAAATCTTAATGTTTATGGTAAAAAGAAAGCAATTGAAGACAGACTTGTAAATTGGATTTCTGAAGATAAGACCAGAATTGACAAATATGGAGATGTTATTAAAGATTTAAATAATGCAAATAAAACTATTGGCAATGCACCTTCAACACAAAATGAATGGTTTGTTAACTTTGGCTTGCTCACTAACAAAAGAGCATTATTTGCATTTCAAGCTACTTACAGCATATTACCTTTAAATAAAAAAGATACTAATTATTCAAGGGTAATAGCTTCAGTAAAAGCAAGGGGAGATGAGCATTTCAAGACCTATGATCAAGAAACAGAGAAAGAACTTTTCAAAGCTTTCATAAATATGTTTTCAACCTTGGATAAAAATAGTTATATCAGCAATACTCTTCAAAAGAAATATAAAGGTAATATTGATGAATATGTTGATGATGCTTTCAAGAAATCAATTTTTGGGAACAAAGAAAACTTTAATAAGTTTATCAATAAACCAAATTCAAAGAAGTTAGAGAAGGATATTATAGTAAAATCAGTCCTAACTGCTTATTCTTATGTTGGAGGGGAGGACAATAAACTACAAGAAGCATACGAAAATCTTGCTCAAGCAAGAAAGCGATTCGTTGCTGCATTGAGGGAAATGGATAATTCCTTAGTTCAGTATCCCGATGCAAATTTCACAATGCGTATGACCTACGGACAAGTGTTGGATTATTATCCAGCCGATGGAATACATTATGATTTCAAAACTACGCTTGAAGGAGTAATGGAAAAGGAAGACCCTTCATCAACCGAATTCCAAGTTCCTGCAAAGCTTAAAGAGCTTTTCCAAAATAAAGACTATGGACAATATGCAGATGAAAATGGCAAAATAATAACTTGTTTCCTTTCCAATAATGATATAACCGGAGGTAATTCAGGCTCTCCAATTCTTAATGCTGAGGGGCATCTAATTGGTTTAGCTTTTGATGGGAACTGGGAAGCAATGAGTGGGGATATTGCATTTGAACCAAAACTTCAAAGAACAATAAATGTTGATGCAAGATACGTTCTATTTATAATAGATAAATTTGCAGGAGCAAAAAACATAATAGACGAATTAACAATAATCAAATAAAATTTAATACAATGGAATTAAAAACAAACAAAGACAAAATCAGTTATATAATCGGAGAAGATATTGGTGCAAGTCTTTTTAGAGAGGGTTATGATTTAGAGTTAGATGTTATGATTGAAGCCTTGAGAGAGGCTGCAAAAGGGAAGGTTCAAAACCTTTTGACTGAAGAAGAAAAAAACATTCTAATGGCTGAATGGCAAAAAGAAATGCAGGCTAAGAAACAAAAGCAAATGCAACAAGAAGGATTGAAGGCAAGAGAAGAAGGTAAATTGTTCTTGACCTCAAACCTAAAGAAAGAAGGAGTTAAGGAAACTCCAAGTGGACTTCAATATAAGGTTGTTCGAGAGGGTAGTGGTGCAAATCCAAAAGCTACAGACACGGTAAATGTTCATTATCACGGTACTTTAATTAATGGTAATGTGTTTGACTCTTCTGTTCAAAGAGGAGAACCAATTTCTTTCCCTCTAAATCAAGTAATTCAAGGTTGGACTGAAGGATTGCAGTTAATGAATGTTGGTTCAAAATTCACATTCTATATTCCTGCAGACTTAGCTTATGGCGACTCACCTGTAGGTACAATTCCAGCAGGAAGCACATTGATTTTTGATGTTGAGTTATTAGGAATAAACTAATCAATATTGGAGTATTTTGTTTACCATATTAATTATGCAAAAGAATGTTTTGGAGAGGATTTAAGCCTCAGTAACCCAAGGCAAATATCATTATGGTCTAAACAATTCCTCAATCAAATTATTAATCAAAAAGGCTTTATCTTCAACACTGCAATTGAATGCACTGCTGAAGGTAAGCCTTTTTTTGTTTTCAATCCCAACCTCCATTTCTCAATATCACATACCAAAGAATACATTGCAATTGCAATTTCCAACAAACCAATTGGGATAGATATTGAGCAAGAAAGGAAGTATAAGAAAGAAATTGTGGAAAGATTCTTTCATCCAAAGGAAGCAGAATATCTAAATTCTCTAAAAACCCCATTGGAACAAAACCAAGCCTTCACTAAAATATGGACTTTGAAAGAAAGTTACGTTAAGTGTACTGGAGAAGGAATCGCAAATAATTTCAAATCATTCTATATTAGCTTTAAGGATGATAAATCTCAGATAAATAATAATGGAACCCCAGTAAAAATTCAGGCTTATTATAACGAAGAAACAAAAATTTATATCGCCGTTTCAGAAAAATTAAATCAAGAAAGAATCTGATTAAATCACATTAATCAAATATTTTAATAATATCATATCTGACTTTGTTGCCAATTGATATACTTTCGTA
>ENA-UOOH01000808-UOOH01000808.1-fermentation-metagenome-genome-assembly--contig:-NODE-808-length-33470-cov-3.655215_pt1 | contig 33470 bp, 24 predicted proteins | sample MGYA00245778_ERZ724025 | MGnify/ENA primary metagenome ERZ724025 (study PRJEB28704, sample SAMN03018313) | fermentation metagenome | biome: anthropogenic terrestrial biome; feature: soil; material...
CCTCAACCCTGCACACCCACCAACTCGGGTGGTCGCAGGGCCGTCCTCAACCCGGCACACCCACCAACTCGAGTGGTCGCAGGGCCGTCCTCAACCCGGCACACCCACCAACTCGGGGTGGTCGCAGGGCCGTCTTCAACCCGGCACACCCACCAACTCGAGTGGTCGCAGGGCCGTCCTCAACCCTGCACACCCACCAACTCGGGTGGTCGCAGGGCCGTCCTCAACCCGGGACACCCACCAACTCGGGGGGTAGCAGGGCCGTCCTCAGCCCGGCACGCCCACCAACTCGGGGGGGCGCAGGGCCGTCCTCAACCCGGCACACCCGCCAACTCGGCGGGACTCTTCGCCCCCGCTACCGCCGCTCGCGCCTCGGGGAGCTCCGCCCAAGGGCGAGCGGAGCCGGACGGAGTCGAAGAAGCAGCTCTCGGCGGATCTTCAGGCCGCCTGGCCGCAGCACTTCTTGTACTTGAGCCCGCTGCCGCACGGGCACTTGTCGTTCGCCTCAACCTTGGGGCCGTTCTTGACCACTCCGCGGCGCAGGGCCTCGTTCTTATCGAGCAGCGCCTCCTCGGCGTCGATGAGCGCCTCGAGCTCGTCCTCGCGGCCGCCGTCGCTCAGGATCGCCTCGAGCTCCTCGATGCACTGTTCGCGCAGCTCGAACGACAGCCAGCGCCGGGCGAGCAGGCCGCGCAGCGCCGCCTCGGCCTCCTTCGCCCGACCTGCCTTGCGTTGGATCCGGGCGCGCTCGACAGCCAGCACGTCGCGCTCGAACGGGTTTGTCGCCTCGGCCGTTTCGATGAGCTCGAGCGCTTCGGCCGTCCTGCCAACGCCGGCGAGGATCGTCGCGTGCGTCACCTTCTCGAACGAGGCGCCCGTGAGCTTCAGGAACCCCTCGCTGACCGCGAGCAGGCGCTCGGCAGCAATCTCCTTGCGCAAGAAGGAGATCAACGAGCCGGCCCAGTCGCCGATCGGCAGGTTGAGCGCCATGCCCAATCGCTCGAGCCTGTCGGCCGTGGGGCAGAGCGCGACGAGGGCCTCGAGGCCGGCGAGCAACGGCTCGGCGTCCGGCTTCTCCTCGGTGATCGAGGCCTCGATGGCCTTTCCAAGCCGCGCGAGCGGCTCGGCGTCGAACTCGGCGCGCGCCTTGCGCACCGCCTCGCACTCCTCGCAGGCGCAGTCGTCCGGGTGGATCTCCACGTCGTCGTCGCCGCAGCCGCAGTCGGCGCATTCGTGGTCGCACTCGTGGTCGCAGCCCTCCCCGGAGGCCCCCGCGTCACCGCAGCCGCAGTCGCCGTCGGCGTCCTCACTCTCTTCGCCGCAGCCGCAGCCGCACGGGTGGCCGCCAGCCATCAAGGCCTCGGGCTCGGGCAGCTCGCCTTCGCGGCTGACGACCCGCGGGTAGCTCTCGCCCGCCTTGCCCGCGGCGAGGTCGATGACCTCGACATAGAGGCCGTCCTCGGCCTGGTAGTCGAACGCGTAGCCGAACCGCATGCCCTTGGTCAGGTCGAGCGAGGAGAGCCGCACGATGCCGGTCACTCCTCCGCCTGCCGGGGTGCCGGCGAAAGCGGAGGCCGCGTCGAGGAAGTCGCCGCTCAGGAAGAAGGCGTGCGGCTGTTCGCCGGTCACCTTGAACTCGCTCGCGATGGCCTCGTGCAGTGAAAGGAGCGATTGCTCGGCCCCGATCTCGAAGACCCGGACGCAGTTGGGGAACTCACTCGGGACGACTTTCAGGATGTACGTCTGCACGTGGTGAACCTCGCTAGGTGGCGGCAAAGAGGGGGCGCAGGCTACCACCGGCATCCGCCGCGCGTCGAATGGGGAGCGACTCGGCTTGCGGCCGAGCTGGGTCGCAGCCAAGAGCGCGCTGTCCGGCCGCTGGAAGCTCACGCACCGGCCGGCCGAGCGAAGACGGGTGCGCCTCGACTGCGCTCGAGAGCCGTGCCTTCGCTCGCATCCAAGGCAAACCCTTCCCCTGCCCGCGCGCGACCTTGGGGGCTTTTGGATCTGCCTCGCCATCCCTACCGAAGTAGCACCGAGAGTACTGCTGGTCGTCCGCAACGCCTGCATGGCAGACTGCCGCTCGGTCGGTACAGGCACACCAGGACGAGGAACGACTTTTGGACGACCAACATCGCAGGCCGCTACTCGAGCTCGCAGCGCCTTTCTGCCCCGAGGAAATACCGTCGCTGCTCGAGGCCATCTTCGGGGCCATCGGCCAGGCGCTGCTCGTCGCGGCCAATCCCACAGGTCACCTCATCTTCGCCAACGAGGCCGCGCTGGCGCTGTTCGGCTACGAGGACTTCGAGGCGCTGCGCGTGGCTTTCGAGCGCGCCTCGGACGTGCTCGAGATGAGGGACGCGGCCGGCATGCCTGTGCCCATCAGCGACTGGCCCCTGGTGCGCGCGGTCCGCGGCGAGGAGATCGGCAGTTTCCAGATGTCGGTGCGCCGCACCGAGACGGGCAAGTCCTTCGTCGGCCTCTGCAGCGCCCGGCCGGTGCGCATCGCGGGCGGCCGCGGCTACGCCATCGCGACCGTCCAAGACGTCACCGCGCTCAAGCGCACCGAGGAGGCCCTGCGCGAGAGCGAGGAGCGCTTTCGCACCCTCGCCGACAACTCGCCGGACGCCATCTCGCGCTTCGACCCGGAGCTGCGCCACCTCTACGAGAACCCGACCTCCCTGCGCTGGGTCGGGATCCCGGCGAGCAAGGCCATCGGCAGGACGAACCTCGAGGCCGGCGTCGCGCCCGAGAACGCCGGGTTCTGGGACTCGCACCTGCGGCGCGTCTTCGAGACCGGCCAGCCGGAAAGCATGGAGTACGAGCTCGAGGTGCCCGGCGGGCGGCGCTTCTTCGAGACTCGGATCGTGCCCGAGAAGGACCCGGACGGTGAGGTGCGCTCGGTGCTCGCGGTCTCGCGCGACCTGACCGAGCGGCGCAACACGCTCGAAGCGCTCAAGGCGAGCGAGGAGCGCGAGCGGACGCAGGCGGCCGAGCTGCAGGCGGTGCTCGACGCGGTTCCGGCCGCGGTGCTGATCACCCGGGACCGCGACGCGAGCTCGGTCGAGGGCAACCGCTCCTGCCACGAGCTGCTGCGGATCCCGCCAGGGACCGTGGGCACCCGGTCCCACGTCCCTCCCGGAGCTCGACTGCTGCACGAGGGATGCGAGGTGCCGGACGGCGAGCTGCCCGTGCGGCTCGCTGCACGCCGCGGAGTTCCGGTGCGCGACTACCAGCTCGAGGTCATCTTCGGCGAGGGGACGAGACGGACGTTGCTGGGGAACGCCACGCCGCTTTTCGACTCGCAGGGCGAGCTGCGCGGGGCGGTCGGCGCCTTTCTGGACATCACCGAGCGCAGGCGTGCCGAGGAGGAGCGAGAGCGCCTGCTGGCCGAGGTCGAGCGGGGAGCGGAGCGGGTCTCGCGGCTCTTGGCGGTGACCGAGGCGCTCTCTCGCGCGGTCACCTCCGAGCAGGCGGCGAGGGTCGTGCTCGAAGAGGGCCCGCGTGCGGCGCCCACCCCGGTGGCTGGCTTCGCCGCGCTGCGCGGCGCGGACGGCTGGCAGATCGTCGAGGCGATCGAGGGCGGCGAACCGCTGCGGCCGCCTCAAGACATCGTCCCGCACGGAGCCGAGGCGCTCTTCGGGCTCGGGCAGGCAGCTTGGCTGGAGACGCGCGCGCAGGTCGAGGCACGCCTGCCGCGGTGGGCGCGCGCCTGCCCGGAGCTGCGAGCTGCGGCGGTGGTGCCCGCCAAAGAGCAGGGGCTCCTCGCCTTTGGCTATTCACACGAGCGCCGCTTCGACGAGGGCGAGCGCGAGCTGCTCGGCGCGATGGTCGGCCTCTTCGCTCAGGCGGTCGAGCGCACCCTGCTCTACGAGTCCGAGGCGAGGCTGAGGGCCGAGGCCGAGCGGGAGGCGAAGCTGCGCGAGCGCCTGATGGCGGTGCTCGGGCACGACCTGCGCCAGCCGATGAGCCTGGTCGAGCTGGGCGCGAAGGTGCTGGCGCGCAAGTCCGACTGCCTCGACGAGCAAGCGCAGGCGGTCGTGCAGCGGGTCACGCGCGCGGTGGCCGCGATGGGCACGCTCGTCAACACGCTGCTCGACTACTCGCGCACGCGCTCGGGGCAGGCCATCCCGGTCAAGCGAAAGCACGGGGACCTGGAGCTCTGGAGCAGGCGCCTCGTCGAAGACCTGCAGGCCGCCAACCCGAACCGCGTCCTCGTCTTCGAGTCGCTCGGCGACCTCGGCGGCGAGTGGGACCTGGACCGGGTCAGCCAGGTCTTGAGCAACCTTGTCTCCAACGCCGTCAAGTTCGGCGACCCGGCCGAGCCGATTCGCATCCTCGCCGACGGCAGCGCCCCCGGCGAGATCGCGCTCGAGGTCCACAATCGAGGCGCGCCGATCGCGCCGGAGAAGGTGGCGCAGCTCTTCGAGCCCTTCGTCAAGGCCCACGAGGAGGGGGCAGGGGCAACCGGAGGGCTGGGGCTTGGGCTGTTCATCGTGCGCGAGATAGCGCGCGCGCACGGCGGGACGGTCGAGGTGCGCTCGTCGGCCGAAGAGGGGACGAGCGTGAGCGTGCGGCTGCCACGGTAGGCGCCGCTCACTGCCGCTGACCGGCCTCGCCGCCGCGAAGCGAAAGCCGAGGCCGCGTACTACCAACCTCGAGATCGGTTGCGCCGCGGCGCGATCCGGAGGGCCGGCCTTTGTGGCGCCCGCTGGGATCGCTTGCAGGTTTGCCCGATTCCTCGACGGGCGCATTGCCATGCGCCCCTACCAATCTGCGGCCGATCGCTTGGGGTTCCGGGCGGTGCCCGGCTTGTCGACTGCTCGGCCGCTAGACCTGCCGGTGCCGGCGAAACGCGGGCAGCCCCGTGCCGTTTCGCAGGGTGAGATAGAGGGCGACGGCGATCACCTGCGCGAAGGCCACCGAGGCGATCACGCCGACGCACAGGGCGAGCAGACCCACCAGCGCGACGAGCCCGGCGAGCAGAGACACCCCGCAGAGGGCCAGTCGCTTGCCCTTGCCGACGGCAAAGGCGTTCTTCACCGCGTCGGTCGCGCTCACCTCGTCATCGAAGGCGATTTCGTACTGCGCGAAGTAGAGGGGCAGCAGCAACCAGACAAGCGGCAGCATCGCCAGGAAGGTGACCATGACCATCACCGCGGGGCCTGCGTCGCGGACGAGCAAGAGGAGGGCGATGAGCGGAAGCATGGCCGCGATGGCGAGGAGGCCGGTCAGCAGCAGGAGAGCGAGTATCTTGGGGATCTTGCCGAAGTGCAGCAGCAGCTCGCCGAAGTCGGCCCCGCGGCCCATCAGCGCCGCGTGCGCCATGCTGGCGAGCCCGAGAGTGAGCGGCTGCTGCACTACCGCCTGGAGAAGCCAGACGCCGAGCGTTCCCACGACCCCTGCCACGAGCGACTTGCCCATGACCGAGGCGAGCAGTTGCTGCGAGCCGAAGGAGATGATCCAGCCGACGACCGTCACGAGGAGCATCCCGAGGCTGAGCATCAGCCAGTTGGCGGCAAAGGCGTCCCAGGAGCGCGACAGCAGCTCGCCGACCGTCCACGCATCGCGCGAGAGCGCAAAGCTCTGGCCCTCGCCGGTGCGCTCGCGACACGCGGGGCAGGTCGGATAAGCGCCCCGGCCTTGGCACCACTGGCAGACGAAGCCGCCGCAACGGCTGCAGACGCCCGTGGCTGCCTGCGTGGGATGAAGGGCACAGACGGCGTGCTGCTGGGCGAGCGCTGGGGGCATGTTCGCTTCTCCAGGGTGAGGACGCGTGGCCGACCGCATCGAGAAAATCGGACCGGAAGCCTTACACTCCCCGGGTAGACTGCGTCACCTTGAAGCCGGTCGAAAGGTCACATGAACCAGAAGCCCGAGCACGGCGCGGCCACCCCGGTCCCCGACACGGTCCTCGAGTCGCTCGACGCCCACTCCGCGGCGCTGCTGCCGCATCTGCCGTACCTGCTCCAAGACCTCTTCGAGCTTGGTTCATCGCCCGAGGTCATCGCGCGGATGCTCGGTTCGCAGCGACTCGGTCCTGGCGCGCGGGTCCTCGACCTCGGCTGTGGCAAGGGCGCCGTGTCGTTGCGCCTGGCCCGCGAGCTGGGCACCGAGGTGTTGGGGATCGACGGGATGCCTGCCTTCGTCGAGGAGGCGCGGGCGCGCGCCGAGAGGGAAGGGCTCCAGGCTCTGTGCCGCTTCGAGGCCGGCGACCTGCGCGAGGTGGTCGAGCGGTTGACCGGCTTCGACGCGGTGCTTCTCGGTGGGACCGGCCCGGTCTTCGGTTCCTATGCCGCGACGCTGCGAGGCGCGTCCAGGCCGCTCGCCCGCGGCGGGCTCCTGCTGATCGACGAGGTCTTCGTCGAGGACGGCGAGCCTCGGGTCGAGGGCGTGTTGTCGAGGTCGGAGATGCTGGCCGTGCTCGCGGACGCCGGGCTCGCCGTGGTCGAGGTCGAGGTGACGCGGCGGGACGAGCTGCGCGAGGTCGACCGGCGCAACGAGGCGCTCATCCGCAAGCGGGCCGAGGAGCTGGCGGCGATGCGCCCGGAGAGCGCGGAGCTGGTCCGCAGCTACGTCCGAAGCCAAGAGGAGGCGGGCCGGGTCGTCGAGGAGCAGGTGCGCGCGGCAACTTGGCTGTTGCGCAAGCGCTGAGCCCCGGGGGCCGGGCGCAGCGGAATGCGACGGCCGTGGCGGCGCGCGCGTGGCGCAAATTCGCCGCGCTTGCAGGCGGTTCTGCCTGATCGGCCCCGGAGTGCGGAACGCTTGCCCCTGCGGCTGACTTCTCCTAAACAGTCAGCCTTCCGAGCGCCCAGGGGCCCGGAGGATTCGGAGGAAACGGTGACCAAGACCCTCGTGACGAGCGCGCTGCCCTACGCCAACGGCAGCATCCACCTCGGGCACCTCGTCGAGTACATCCAGACCGACATCTACGTGCGCTTCCTCCGTTCGTGCGGCGAGGAGGTCATCTACATCTGCGCCGACGACACGCACGGCACGCCCATCGAGATCAAGGCGCAGCAGATGGGCATCTCGCCCGAGAGGCTCGTCGAGGGCATCGGCGCGGAGCACCGCAAGGACTTCGCCGACTTCGGGGTCTCGTTCGACCACTACGACTCGACCAACTCGCCGGAGAACCGCGAATACGCGGTGATGATCTTCGAGCGGCTCAAGGCCGGCGGCTACGTCGAGAAGCGCCCCCTCGAGCTGACCTACTGCGAGAAGGACAAGCGCTTCCTGCCGGACCGCTTCGTGCGCGGCACCTGCCCGAAGTGCGGCGCGGGCGACCAGTACGGCGATGTCTGCGAGAAGTGCGGGACCACCTACGCACCGACTGAGCTGGTCGACCCGCGCTGCGCGATCTGCGGCAGCGCGCCGCTGCGGCGCGACTCGGAGCACTACTTCTTCAAGCTCGGCGAGTTCACCGAGTTCCTCAAGGAGTGGGCCGCCGGCGAGGGCACGCTCGACCCGGCGGTTCGCAAGAACCTGCTCGGCGGCTGGCTCGGCACCGGGCTCGCCGACTGGTGCATCAGCCGCGACGGGCCCTACTTCGGCTTCGAGATCCCCGGTGAGCAGAACAAGTACTTCTACGTCTGGCTCGACGCGCCCATCGGCTACATCAGCTCGACCGAGCGCTATCTGAAGGCGAAGGGCGGCTCGCAGACCGCGCTCGCGTACTGGGACGAGAGGGCCGAGGCACGCATCGTCCACTTCATCGGCAAGGACATCCTCAACTTCCACGCCCTGTTCTGGCCCGCGGTGCTCAAGGGCGCCGGCCTCAAGCGGCCCGACAAGATCGCGGTCCACGGGATGCTCACCGTCAACGGCGAGAAGATGTCCAAGGCGCGCGGCACCTTCATCAACGCCCGCCAATACCTCGAGCTGCTCGACCCGTCGTACCTGCGCTACTTCTACGCCGCCAACCTCGGGCCCTCGCCCGAGGATCTCGACCTGTCGCTGAGCGAGTTCCGGCTCAAGGTGAACGCCGAGCTGGTCAACAACCTCGGCAACCTGTGCAACCGGGCGCTCTCGATCTTGGCGACCAAGCTCGGCGGCAAGCTGAGCGGCGAGCGCGACCAGGCGCTCATCGACGACGCGCTCGCGACGGTGCCGGTGGTGCGCGCGGCCTTTGCCAAGCTCGAGTACCGCAACGCCCTGCGCGCGGTGGTCGAGCTTGGCGAGCGGGCCAACAAGTTCGTCCAGGATTCGAAGCCTTGGGAGAAGGTCGCCTCGGCGCCCGAGCAGGCGCGGCGCGACCTTTCGACCATCGCCGACATCGCCTATCTCGTCGCCGCGATGCTCTCGCCGGTGGTGCCGAAGCTCTCCGAGGAGATCTTCGCGCAGCTCAATGCAAAGCCCTTCACCTTCAAGGACCTCGAGACGGCCAGAGCGCCGCTGCTTGCCGACGGGCACGCCCTCGGGACGCCCCGGCCGATCATCGGCCGGCTCGAGGAGAAGGTCGTCTCCGGGCTCATCGTCAGCACGCCCGCCGAGGCGCCGGCGAAGAAGAAGGAGCCGAAGAAGCCCGAGCCGGCCCCCGCGGGCGTCGCCAGCTACGAGGACTTCGCCAAGGTCGAGCTGCGAGTTGGCAAGATCCTCACCGCCGAGCGCGTGCCCAAGTCGGACAAGCTGCTCAAGCTAAGTGTGGAGCTCGGGGAGGCGCAGCCGCGCACCATCGCCGCGGGGATCGCCGAGGCGCTCTCTCCCGAGCAGGTCATGGGCAAGAGGGTCGTGGTCGTCGCCAACCTCGCCAAGCGCACCATCCGCGGCATCGAGTCCAACGGGATGCTGCTCGCCGCCGGCGAGCCGGCGACCGGCCTGACGCTCGTGGAGGTGCCGGGCGAGGTGCCCCCGGGAACGAGGATCAAGTGACCGCCCCCTCGCCCCTCGACAGCGCGCTCGACGATCTCGCCTCCGGCAAACGACGCCGCCAGGCCGCGGGCCACGAGGCCATCATGCAGATGGCCGAGGGCTCGGTCTGGAAGGACGAGCTGGTCGCCCGCTTGCCCGAGCTGACCTCGCACCCCAACCCGCAGGTCCGGGGCACCGCCTACCTGGCGCTCGCCACGGCGCAGGGCGAGGAGGCGCTGCCCATCCTCCAGGCCCACCTCGACGAGCGCGAAGGCGATGCCCGGCTCGACCTGGCGCAGGGGCTCGCCGGCATCGGCGCGCCGGCGCTCGGGCTGCTGCGCCGCTTGGTGACCGACCCGATCTTCGAGGTGCGCTTCGCGGCCGCCGGCGGGCTCGTCGCGCTCGGCGACCCGGCCGCGGCCGAGGTGCTCATCGAGGCGCTCGGGCACTCGGACGTGCGCTACCTGGCGCTCTCGGCGCTGCAACGGCTGGCCGATCCGCGGGCGCTCGAGCCGGCGCGCCGGCTCTTGCAGAAGCGCTTTCTCTCCGGCTACGAGCGCATCGCCGCGGCCGGGGTGCTCGCGCGGCTCGGGGACGCCGACGCGCGCCGCTGGCTGGTCGAGAGGGTGGCGAGGCGCAAGGGGGCCGACCGCGGCCTCGCGGTGGAGATCGTCGGCGAGCTCGGGGTCGGCGAAGCGCTCCCCGCCCTGCTCGAGGCGCTGGGCGACCGGAAGGATCCCTTCCGTGGCGCCTGCCTGCGCGTGCTCGGGATGCTCGGCGACCAGGCCCACCGCGAGCTCATCGAGAAGGCGCTGTTCGACACGACCGAGGAGGTCGAGGTGCGCATGGACGCGGCCGAGGGGTTGATGAACCTCGGCGGCCCCGAGGCGCGCGCCGCGCTCGAGCGGGCGCTCGGGGGCACCGACGACGAGGAGCTGCGCGAGGTGGTCAGCGAGGCGATCGCCCAGCTCGACCTGACCAAGGGCGACGGGCAGGGTGGGGTCGAATGAGGCTGGTCGACGCCCACTGCCACCTCGACGACTACCAAGATCGCGACGAGGTCATCGCCCGGGCGCGCGAGGCCGGGGTCGTGCACCTGGTCGTGAACGGGCTATGGCGGGCGCCTGGCGAGTTTGGCGCGGCGCTCGGGTTGGCGCGCGAGCGGCCGCAGGAGGTTTCGGCGACCGTCGCCATCCATCCCCACGACGCCGGCAAGGCTCCCGAGGAGGATTGGGAGCGCTGCGCCAAGCTCGCCGAGGACCCGCGCATCGTCGCGGTCGGCGAGACCGGGCTCGACTACCACTACAACCTCTCGTCCCCGGGCCGGCAGCGCGAGGCGCTGCGCTGGACGGTCGGGCTCGCGCGCAAGGTCGGCAAGCCGCTCGTCGTCCACGTGCGCGAGGCCGACGAGGACTGCGCGCGCATCCTCAGGGAGGAGAAGGCCTTCGAGCTCGGCGGACAGATCCACTGCTTCACCGGCGACCGGCAGGCGGCGCGCACCTACCTCGACCTGGGCTTCCACGTCTCGTTCGCCGGGATGCTCACCTTCAAGAACGCCGAGGAGCTCCGCGAGGCCGCCCGGCTCACGCCGCTCGACCGGCTGCTGGTCGAGACCGACAGCCCGTACCTGGCGCCGGTGCCCTACCGCGGCAAGCGCAACGAGCCGGCCTACGTGGTCGAGACCGCCCGACGGCTGGCCGAGATCAAGGGGATGGGGCTCGAGGAGTTGGCCGAGGCGACCACGCGCAACGTCGCGCGGCTCTTCGGCATCGAGGCGCTCGCCGGCTGACCCCGCGGGCTGGCTGTGGCGAGGCGCTCGGCGGGCGGCCAGACAGCGGCAGGGGAAGAAGAAGGCGGAGGACCTGTTGACCTCGCCATGATCGCGAAGACCACGAAGAATCAGGCGGTTGCAGTGCTTCTGGCGCTGCTGGTCGCGGCGCCGGCGTTCGCCGTCCGCCCCTCGGTCGATGTCGAGGGCGAGGTGGGCGGGCTTCGGGTGAGCGCCGATATCGTGGCGCTCGATGCGCTCTGGCCCCTGCGCGACAGGCCGGCGGCCGTGCGCAGCTTCGCGACGCGGCTCGAGAGGGCGCTGCGCGCCTCGCCCGACGATCCGGAGCTGCTGTGGCGCGCTGCGCGCTGGCATGCTTGGCGCGCACAGTCGGCGACCGACCGCGAGCAGGGCAAGCGCGAGGGGAGGCTCGCTTGGCGCTACGGAGAGCGCGCGCTCGAGCTCGCTCCCGACTCGATTCCGGTGCGCTACTGGGCCGCCTTGAGCGTGGGCGCCTATGGCCAGTCGATCGGTGCGCTCAGCGCGCTGCGTCAAGGGATCGAGGGCAAATTCCGCTCGAATTTGAACTATGTGATCGAGCGGGAGCCGACATACGATAGCGGCTCCGCGCTGGTGGCCCTGGGCCGGTACTACTTCGAAATGCCGTGGCCCAAGCGCGACATGAGGAAGGCGGAGCGCTACCTGGAATTGGCGCTGAAGGTCAACCCCGACAACTTGCGAGCAAAGCTCTATCTCGCCGAGGTCCTCGCCGCCAAAGGCGAGGACGGCGCGAAGCGTGCCCTGGCGCTGCTTGGCGAGGTGCTGGCCGCGGGCGAGGGGTCGGGCGACGGCCCCGAGCGGCGGCAAGTCCAGAGGCTGGCGCGCGCGCTCAAACCAAAGATCGAGGAGAAGACGAAGTGATCGCTCGAGACCAGCTCCCCCCGGAGGACCGGAGGACCAACCTCTCACTCCAGACTGCCAGGACGCTGGTCGACCTGCTCCTGCTGCGCGGCATGGAGCCGGGCCGGGTCGCCGCCCGGCACAAGGCCGCCGGCGTCTGGCGCGAGCCGACCTGGGGAGAGCTGCTGCTGCGAATCAAGAGGATCGGCGCCGGGCTCGAGGCGCTTGGAATAGAGCCCGGTGACCGCGTCGCCATCTTCTCTGCGACCCGCTACGAGTGGGCGCTCGCCAACTTTGCCATCTTCGCCGTCGGAGCGACGGCGGTGCCGATCTACGCGTCGAACTCGGCCGAGGAGACCGAGTACATCCTGCGCGACAGCGGCGCGAAGGCGCTCTTCGTCGACGACGACAGGGCCGAGGGCCGGCTGCCCGGGCGGCTCGCGCGCGTCAGGCAGATCCGCGAGGGGCTGCCGGAGCTGCGGCACCTCATCGCCTTCGACGTGCCGGCCTCGGAAGACGGCGGGTGGACGAGCCTGTCGGCGCTCGAAGGCCGAGGCGCGCCGCTCGCCGACGCCAGGCCGCTTTTGCTCGAGGAGCGGGCCGCGCGCACCCGGCCCGACGACCTCTCGTACATCATCTACACCTCGGGCACGACCGGGACGCCGCGGGGCGTGATGCTCACGCACGCCAACTGGACCTCGCAGGCCCGCTCGGTCACCGAGATCAAGCTGCTCGGGCGCGACGACACGGCGCTGCTCTTCCTGCCGCTGGCCCACTCGTTCGCGCTGGTCGTCTTCGCCACCTGGCTTGGCCAGGGCATCGTCGTCGCCTTCGCCGAGTCGATAGAGAAGGCGGTCGACAACGCCGGCGAGACGCGCTCGACGGTGATGACGGTGGTGCCGCGGGTGCTCGAGAAGGCGTTCAACAAGGTCGTCAGCGACGGGGCGGCGCAGTCGGGCATCAAGGGGCCGCTGTTCACCTGGGCGATGGGCCAATTCGAGGAGTACGCCGCCGCCCGGGCTGCCGGCCGCGAGCACAACTCGGTGCAGTGGGCGCTCGCCAAGCGGCTCGTCTTCAGCAAGGTCGAGCAGAAGCTCAAGGCGCGCTTCGGCGGCACCCTGCGCGAGTTCATCTCCGGCGGGGCGCCGCTGGCGCGCAAGCTTGGCTACTTCTTCGAGACTTGCGGCTTTGACGTCTGCGAGGGCTACGGGCTGAGCGAGACGTGCGCGCCGACGCACGTCAACCTGCCGTTCCCGGGCAAGACCAAGGTGGGCACGGTCGGTCTGCCGTGGCCGGGCGTCGAGGTGCGAATCGAGGAGGACGGCGAGGTCGTGCTGCGCGGCCCGCAGATCATGAAGGGCTACCTCAACCGGCCCGACGAGACGGCCGCGGTGCTCGAGCCGGACGGGTGGTTCCACACCGGAGACGTCGGCGAGGTCGACCCGGAGGGCTTCCTGCGGATCACCGATCGCAAGAAGGACCTCATCAAAACCTCGGGCGGCAAATACATCGCGCCCCAGGAGCTCGAGAATGGCCTGAAGAGCGAGCCGCTCGTCAGCCAGGTCATGATCGTCGGCGATCGGCGCAAGTTCGTCTCCGCGCTGATCACCGTCTCCGAGGAGAACGCGCAGAGGCTGGCAGAGCAGGAGGGCTTCGAGGCCGAGAGCTACGCGGCGCTGACGCAGCGGCCCGAGGTGCGCCGGCGCATCGAGGCCGCCATCGAGGCCCTCAACGCGAAGCTGCCGAGCTACGCGACGATCAAGAAGTTCGCGATCCTCGACCACGACTGGACGCAGGACACCGGCGAAATCACCCCGACGCTGAAGGTGAAGCGCCAGGTCGTCGGGCCCCGCTATCGGCAGATCATCGACGGCTTCTACGACGGCGAAAGCTACGGCGTCTAGCTAGCGGGCCTTGGGCTCGGTCGCCTCAGGGGCGCTGCGTTCTTGGCCCGAAAAGCGTCGGCCCCGATGCAGAGCTGACGGTCAAGGCGCTGCCTACCACTCCATCTTGCCCGGCCTGGCCGCGGCGCTCTTGAAGTCGGGGCGCGCCACGTCGCTGATCACCGCGCGCACCGGGCCGAGGTCGATGACGCCCATCGCCGCGATCGGCAGGCGCATCTCGTCGTCGCTTATCCAGACGTGGACCTCGCGCGAGAGCTTCGAGCCTCCGATGCGGGTCGCCAGGCCGGAGATGTGGAAGGTGTCGAACTCGCCCGCCGGCGTCGAGACGTGCTCGCGGGCTTCGACCTTGCCCTCGAGCCGCCACATGCGGCGCATCGCGTAGACGTCGAAGCAGAAGGTCTGGCCGATGCTCAGCGGGATGGCGCGGAACAGATAGATGGCGCCGATGTAGTCGAGCGCGTCGGCGCGAATCTCGTTGCGCGCCGAGCCGGTGCGTTGGCCGGAGCGCCAGGCGATCTGCACGACCTTCTTGTCGCGCTTGAAGCCGACGTCGCCGATGCGGTGCCGGTTGTCCTCGTGCAGCTCCTCGTGGAAGCGGTCGGGCCGCAGGTCCTTGGCGCGCAGGTAGCTAATGAGCTCGGCCTTCACCTTGCGCACCTTGTTGAAGAAGGTGTTCGACTCGGCGCGCACGCGCACTGGCAGCTCGGCCTTCGCTCCGCGCCCCACAGCCGGCAGGACCTCGAAGCTCATCGTTCCGGCGCGCACGCCCATCACGTCGATGTCGTAGCCGAGCAGCTCGCCCGACGAGAACGGGTGCGGTCCCGAGCGCGGCTTGGGCAGCATCGCGCAGGCGCCCGCGGGGGCAGGCGTTACTCCGACGACCCGGGGGCCGTCGAGGACCGGCGGCTTGCTCGACAGCTGGCTCGACTTGGCGGCGAGTGGCGCGGGGAGCGCCTGGGGTTGAGCGCTTGCGCCTGCGAGGAGGAGGGTCGAGACGACGAGCGGGGCGAGCGGCATGGCAGTCTCCTGGCGCGGGATGCTAGCACGAGCCTCGGGCCGGGCCTTGGTGTCCGAGGGGTTTTGAAGCCGGGGCTTCGACGACGCCGGATGCGGGCTATTCGCGGGTTCGCGCCGCGGCCTGCTCGATCTGGTCGGCGAGCCTCTCTCGAACCTGTCGCCACCGGTCGGGGTCGCGCTCGATGAGGTAGGGCTTGGAGGCCAGGCTCGCCGCGGCCTGGCCGGCCTGGACCCCGAGCCCAAGGTCGCGCGCGAGCTTCAGGTATTCGTAGTCCTCGAGCCCGTCGCGCAGGTGCTTGAGCCGCAGCGACTCGACCGGCACGTGCCCCTTGCCGCCGATTCGTTCGGGCGTGCCAGGGTAGAACAGCGTGCCGTCGCCGTTGCCGTGGAAGCGCCAGACGCTCTCCCAGGGGCGCGCCGGCTCGCCCTGCGGGCCCGGATTCCAGGCCTCCACCGTGTTGAAGTAGAGCTCGCCCTCGACCCCATGCCGGAAGGCGAGCACGCCCATGGCGCGGTTGAGCGCCGGCGGGTGGTCGACCATGTACGAGGGCCATCCGGAGAAGTAGGTGCGTGCCTGCAGATCGAGCGCGGGGACCGGGCCGCAGCCGTGGCTGCCGCACGACTGGTACCACCAGAGCCTGGCGCCCTTGTGGCGGGCCGCCTGGTAGCGACTGAGCGGGACGACTCCCTGGCAGTAGGCATCGCCCGGCCTGGGGAAGAGGCAATTGATGTTCGGCGCGAGGATGTCGACGACGCCTTCGATGAGCGGGTTGAGCGAGGTGGTGACGAGCACGCGCAGCCCGCTGTCGGCTTGGTGCGCGCCCTCGGCAATCCGCCTTACGAGCGGCAGCTCTTCGGGCCGCGGCTCGTCCTTCGCGTAGATGAAGGCGCGTGACAGCCATCCGCGCTGGCGCAGGTGCTGCGCGTAGGCCCGCAGGTAGGCGATCAGCTCGTCCTCGCTCCTCGCCTTCGGATGCAGGCGCACATCGATGCTGGTGAAGCGCGCCCCGTTCTCGAGCACGGTGCCGTCGAGGAAGGGGCCGACCTCGGCGTCGTAGTCGCCGAAGTCGAGCTCGAGCGGCTCGCGGCTGACCACCCGCGGTGGCTCCATGCTCATCCCGTGCAGCGAGAGCCGGTGGTGCAGGGCAGCGGTCGCATAGAGCCGGGTGAGGCGGCCGACGGCCTCGTCACCGAGGCCATGGCCGCGCACCGCGCTCAGGCCCGAGAAGCCGAAGGAGGTCTCGAGCGACGAGGTGGCGGGCAGGGCGAAGCTGCGCACCCGGACCTGCATCGGGAGCCGAACTGGCGGGCGGTCCTTGGCCTTCGCGGTGACGAGGCCCCGGTAGACCCCGGGCGCGGAGGCTCGCGGCGCGCACACCTCGAGGTAGAGCACCACCGGCTCGGGGCCCGCAGACGAGGCGGGAAGAGCGCTGCGGCCTTCGCCCGAGTAGAGATCGACAGCCGGGATGAGCGGGTCGGGCCAGCGCCCGGCGCGGCCCTCGAAGTTCGACGGCTCGCTCACCTCGATGAAGGCCTCGCGGTAGAGGCGCACCTCGAGGCTGCCGCCCTCCTGCGCGCGCAGTGGCGCCGCGGTGGCCACCAGGTTTGAGACCGGCGCCTCGGCGGCGAGCTGGGCGCCCTCGCACTCGCCCCGTGCGAGCGTCAGCTCGATGGATTGTTGGCCTTCGGGGAGACGCTCGCCTGCTCGGAGCTTCACCATGCTTCCGAGTGCCCTTGCCCAGGGCGCAGGTTTGCTCGGACCGAGCCCGAGGGCTACACCGGCGAGCGCCGCGAGCAGCAGCGGCACGAGGGCCAGCCCTCTCCGCAGCCTGCGCGACGCCCCTCGAGCCGCTCCCGCCATCTCCCCGCCTCCCGCGTTCGGGCGCTGCGGCTGGTGCAGGCGCCCGGGAAAACGCCGGTAAGGTGGCAAGGCGGGGACGCGAGCGCTATCCCGCGGGGCGAGCAGCCAACGGTTGCGCCCGGCTCGACAAGGTGTCGGGAAAGCTTCTTGAACTGGGGCCGCCGCCCGTTCGCCCCGAGCTCGTCACCGGTCTCTTGTCCTGCTTACAACTAGCAGGGCTGTCGACGGGCGCCCGCCCCGCGGTCAGCCCGAGCGTAGGCCGAGCCTGCGAGGCCGGGGTCGAGGGGGGCCTTCGACTCCGCTCCCGGCGCGGGCGCGTCGGGAGCTACGCTCAGGGTGAGCGGAACCGGACGGGGTCGAAGAAGGATTTCTCGAAGGATCTCAGTAGGCGGTGATTCCCTTCTGATAGCTGACGAGGTCGGCGGCGAGCGTGCCGATGAGGAACTCGGCATCCATGCGCACCGGGACATGCCGCGGGTCGTCGGTGACGAAGATGCGCAGGTCGCGCTTGGTCGCGAGCTGTCCGGAGAACTCGACCTGCACCCGCAACAGCTTGGTGTCGAAGCGGCCGGCCTTGGTCTCGACTTTGGCCTTGCCCTCGACGTCGACCTTGAGCGTGAAGACCCGTCGCCCGGTGAAGATGGGCATCTCCTCGTGGTCACCGACCTCGAGCTTCTTCTCCCGAATGGCGAAGAGGGCAGCGAGGATGTCCTGAGAGCCGGGGGGAATGTCGAAGTCGCGCTCGTCGCGAGGCTGGCCCGGCCGATCACGACGGGTCATCGCCTTGTTCTTCTGGCGGTCGAAGCGAATCCGCTCGCGGCGCCGCTCGTTCTTCTCCTCGGCCGACAGCTCGTTGCCCAGCGTGAGGCGCTCCTCGGGGTTCCACCAGGTGATGTACTTGTCCTTGATCGGGTAGAGCACGAACACCGGATCAGTCTTGGCGACGGCCATCACCGGCCAGACCGTCTCCCCTTCGATCTTGGTGTCGGCGCCGACGATGGTGTGGACCTTGCCGACCGGAAGCCCGAGGTACTTGCACTCGAACGTCAAGGTTTCGGCAGGTCCGAAGGCCCGCTCCGCGGCGAGCGCCGGGCTCGCGGCAAGCAGGGCAAGCGTTGTCAGGGACGCGGCGGCAAGGCCGTTCGGGGACGGGATTCGCAAGTGCATGGGGTCCTCGAGCTGCAGTGGACTGTGCGGACTAGGACGGTCGGGGCGCTCTTTTATTTCTTGAAGAGAGGCGGGGCGCAACTACCAAACCGCAGGCCAGGCAGGCAGTTGCCTGGCAACGCGTCAGCCGCCAAGATGCGCGCCATGCGTCGGTTTCTGGTCACTTTGGGCTTCCTGCTCGCCTTCCCGCTGCCGGTCCGCGGCGACGAGTATCACTACAACGACGTCTTCATGGGGCCGCGCGCTTCGGGGCTCGGGGGAACGATGATCGGGATCGCCGACGACCCGTCGGCTGCCTGGTACAACCCCGCGGGCCTGGCCCACGCCGAACGGGAAATGGTCTCGCTGAGCACCACGGCGCTCCTGGGCAAGGTGCTGACTCTCGAGGGGTATCTGGGCGGCGATCTCGATCTTGAGTCGGCGGCTGCCTTCTCTCCTGCAAGCGTGACGACCTGGCCGTTGCTCGCTGGCCGGTTCGCGTTCATGGGGGTGACCCCGTCCCAAGACGCCTACCGCGTCAACCGAGTCATCGATCAGCCGGTCCCCGACAGCCACCTGCTCGAGGCGAGCATCAGCCGCGAGCGTTCGGACAGCACCTACCAGGTCGGCGTGGCCTACGGCCAGGAGATCGGCCGGGACATCGATCTGGGCGTGGCCCTCTGCTACGTCTATCGCAGCTATCGGGAACACCGTTCGGACTTTCAGCATTTCAGCGTCGCCGACTCGCAAGGCAACGTGGCCTTCGAGCACACCTTCGACGAGAAGGGCATCAGCCACGGCGCGATACTCGTCGCCGGCCTGCTCTTCCACCCGGGCGGCCATGACGGACCTTTCCGGTTGGGGCTGACGGCGCGCACCGGGGCCAACGTGTCGAACTCGGCGTTCCTGCGCCAGACGACGTTTCGGGGCAAGCCGGCCGCCGACGATCCCGAGCGCGTGGTCTATGACCGGGTCCCCAACGACGACCTGAAGAAGGCCGACTCCAAGATCCCGCCCACGCTGGGGCTCGGCCTCGCATGGCGGCCGCTGCCGGGCTGGACGATCGCGGTCGACGGCATGTTGCACGGCTTCGTCGAGTACGAGAGCTACGGGTACACCGTCTCCAAGCTCTCGACCTTCAACGGCTCGTTCGGCACCGAGGTGCGGCTCACCGAGGACTTCGCCGCGCGGCTGGGCGCCTTCACCAACCGCACGAGCGCTACCCGCGACGTGAAGAGCTCGGACCTGCGGCCGGATAGCTGGGACCAGTATGGCGGGACGGTCGGCGTGACCCTCTTCGGCAAGTACCACAGCCTCAGCGCGGCGCTGAAGTACGCGCGGATGACCGGCAAGGCGACCATGCCGATGGGCGGCGACTTCGAGGTCATCGACGTCAGCGGTCGCGAGATAGGCGTGGTCTTCGGCGGCAGCTACTACTTCTGAGCGGCTCGTCCGGCGGTCGTCCCGGTTGCGCGTCGCGCCGGCAGCGTCCTCAGGGCCGCCGAAGCAGGCAGACCGTCCGATCGAACCCGCACCGCCCGATCGAACGGGCCGACCGGCCGCGTGAAGCTCCTCCGAAGAGACCTGGAGCCCTCGCCTCGCTAATGCTCGTAGGCGACCCGGAGCGCGATCTCCCGGCCCATGCTCGGAATTGGCGCGTGGCCGCCGTCGTAGGGCTGCAGGTAGAGCGACCGCTGCCCGAGGAGGTTGTAGACGCCCGCGCCGAGCTCGAGTCCGCCGAAAGTGGTGGGCCGGTACGAGACGAAGAGATCCACGAGCCAGGTCGACGCGGTCCTCTCAAGCTGCGGGGCCGAGCCCATCCCGGTCGCGGTGTAGCCGTGGCGTCCGCTCAGGAAGACCAGTGACGGCGCGACGAAGAGCCGCCGCAGCGCCTCGACCCTGCCCGACACCGCCAGCTTGTGGCGAGCAAAGCCGAGCAGCGTCGTCGGCTCGCCGGGCACCGCGTAGACGGGGACCTCGTTGTCGCGCGCGCGGTAGTAGGCATACGCCAGCGCCGCCGACACGCGGGGGTGCTCGTAGCGCAGGACCGCTTCGGCGCCGTTGACGCCGGCGTGGTTGTAGTTGACGTAGTTCTCCTCGCCGGTCGCCAGGTCCATGCTGTACACGATGGGGCCGTCGATGGTCATGTCGAACAGGTTGACCGCCGCGTAGACGCTCTCGCCGAACAGGTAGCCCGCCTCGATCTCGTAGACCCGGGTCTTCTCCGGTCGGATCTCCGGGTTGAGGCTGATGTTCTCAACCCCAGGGGCCTTGAAGGCATCGCTCATGAGCGCCTTGAGGTGCAGGTCGCCGAGCTGCCGCGTCAGGCCGATTCGCGGCACGAACGAGTCGCCGACCGCGCTGTGCCTCTCGTAGCGCGCCCCTGCCGTCACGTCGACGATGGGGTTCTGCCACACGCCCTGCAGGAACAAGGCGAGGTTGCGGTAGGAGACCTCTCGCCCTTTGGAGAACGGCTGGTTCGTGCCGACGAGCTCTCCGTGGACCGTCGCCCTGTCGAGCTGGCCCTGGACGCCGCCGGCGAGGTCGAGCCCCTCCAGCGGCTTCCACGCCAGCGCCAGGCTCGCGTCAAGCCGCTCGAAGGTCTTCTTGTAGTAGGCCGCGTCGCGGGCGAGCGGGTCGCTGTCCACCATGTTCCACGGCGACTGGTGCTTGTAGCGGACCCTCGGAGTGAGGGTCAGGTGCTCGCCGAGCGCAAGCTCGTAGCGCGCTCCCAGGTAGTAGCCGGGGAAGCCGAGGCGCACCGGCTTGCCGAAGGCCTCGCCAAAGCCGGTGCGGTCGAGGGTCTTGTAGCCGTCGTAGACGAAGCTCAGCTCGAGCCCGCGCCAGGCCGCGTTCAGGTTGAGGTAGGCGGGCTCGGCGCCGGAGTTGTCGCGCATCAAGAAGCTCGCCCCGCCGAAGTCCGTGTAGGTCGAGCCGCTCAGGCGCGACTGGCCGAGGAAGCCGGACGCTGAGAGCTCGAGGCCCCCAAGCTCCTCCAAGGTCTCGCCGTAGCCGATCGAGACGGTGCGGCGGGCAAAGCCTCCGTCGGTGTGGCCATAGCTGAGGCATGCGGACGGGCCCTCGAGCCGTCTGCCGTGACGGGTGACCACGTTGATGACCGAGAGCTCACCGTAGCCGCCATACATCGCGGAGCCCGGCCCGCGGATGATTTCGATCTTCTCGATCTGGTCGATGGGAAAATGGTTCCCGAACTGGGTCGTCAGGTAGAGCCCCTCGTTCATCTCGTGGCCGTCGAGCAGCAACAGGACCTTGCCTTCATGGCCCCACAGACCGCGGAAGCCGACCCCGAGGACGCCCTGCACGTCGGTGCCGAAGGCGAAGCCGGGAACACGGCGCAGAACGTCGACGAGGTCGCGCGCGCCGCTCGAGCGGATCTCCTCGCGGGTGATGATGCTCAGGATTCCGGGCGAGGAGCGCTGGGAATGCCGGGTCAGGGAGGCGACGCCGGTCTCTGCCTTCAGGAGGTCCGCGAGCGTCAGCTTGTCGATCTCTTCGAGGCTCTCGAACAGATCCTCGGGACCGGCCGCTCCGGGAGCGGCGCCCGCGGAGAACAAACCAAGAAGCACGACCCCGCCCGCCATCGCCATCCGTCTACGCGACATCGCATTCACCGAGGCTCCCCGCGAATGTGTTGATTGCGCCACAGTAGTCAAACCCCATCTCGGTTGAAAGGGGGGCTGGCTCATGGATCGGGGGCATCGCGCGCCGTGCGCGAACGGACCTCCTGGCCCCAGCTTCGCCCGTAGCCGGCCGGTGCTGCTCGGTCGCCATTCAGCCGGCAACCAGGCCGATGCTCTCGGGCGCGATCTCGCACGCCACCTGATCGCCGGGCCGCAGGCCCCAATCGTTCCCGCGTGGAAGGCGAGCTCTGAGCCCGAGGGGCGCCAGCCGCACCTCCATCCCGCTCAAGCCGGGCGCGATCGCCTCGACGGTGCAGAGAATGCGGCCCGGCGACAGCTTGCCGGGCGGCGCCAGGCCGATCTCCTCGGCGCGGATGAGCGCGAGGGCGACCTCGCTCGCGATGGGCGCATGCCGGGCAAGCAACATCACCGCGCCAGCCTCGAGCCTCAGCACCTCGCCGTCGTGGCCGCCCACGCGTACCGGCAGGACGTTCTCGACCCCGACGAAGCGCGCCACCGCCTCGGTCGCTGGGCGGCGCAAGACCTCTTCGGTCGCCCCGGCCTGCACCAGGCGCCCGTCGATGACCACCCCGAGGCGATCGGCCAGCGCCATCGCCTCGCGCCGATCGTGGGTGACCACCGCGCAGGTGGTGCCGGTCGCGCGGATGGCCGCCCGAAGGTCTCCGACGAGCAGCTCGCGCGAGGGAGGATCGAGCGCGGCGAACGGTTCGTCGAGCAGCAGCAGCTCCGGGCTCGCCGCGAAGGCACGGGCGAGCGCGACCCGGCGCGCTTCGCCCCCGGAGAGCCGCAGCGCGCGCCGGTCGGCGAGGTGTGCGGCGCCGAAGAGCTCGAGCGCGAAGGTCGCCGCGCGCAGCGCCTCGCGCTTCTTCGCGCCCCGCAGCTTCAAGGGCAGAGAGACGTTGGCGACCACGCTCCGGTCGAGCAGCAGCGTCTCCTGGAAGGCGAGCACGACGCGGCGGCGCAAGTCGAGCGGGACGCGGCGCGGGGTCGGCTCGCCGAAGTGGCGCAGCTCGCCTGCCACCGGCCGATCGAGCATGGCCAGCGCCCGCAGCAGCGAGCTCTTCCCGGCGCCGTTCGGCCCGATGAAGCTCCAGGTCTCGCCGCGAAGGATCTCGAGGGCCGGGACGAAGAGCACCTCGCGCCCGCCGCGCACCAGGCGCAGCGAACGGCAGGCGACGGCGACCGGCGTCGGGTTGGTCGAGGTGGCGCTCATGCGGCCCGTCGTTGCTGGATCCAGGTGAGCGCACCGTTGACCACCAGGGCGAGCAGCAGGAGCGTGAACCCCATTGCCAGGGCGAGGGCGAAGTGGCCCTGGCGCACCTCCATCACCATCGCGGTGGTGAGGATGCGCGTCTCGCCCTTGATGTTGCCGCCGACCATCATCGCCGCGCCCACCTCGGCGAGCAGCCGGCCGCCGGCCGCCATCGCCGCGGCGACCAGCGGCAGGCGCGCCTCGCGCAGCAGCAGCCACGCGAGCTGCCAGCGCGTCGCGCCCAGCGATCGGAGCTGCGCGGGCATCTCCTCGCCGAGCTGCTGGAGCCCCGCGGCGGTCAGCGAGACGACGATAGGGGTGGCGATGAGCGCCTGGGCGAGCACCATCGCGGTCGGCGTGTAGATGAGCTCGAGCCCGCCGAGCGGTCCCGAGCGCCAGAGCAACAACGCGACGAGCAGGCCGGCGAGCACCGGCGGCAGGCCCATCCCGGCGCTGGCGATGCCGAGCAGAAGGCGCCGGCCCGGGAAGCGCGCGAGCGCGAGCAGCGCGCCCGCGGGCACTCCGAGCGAGAGCCCGACCAGCAGGCCGCTCGCCGCGACCTTCAGCGTCAGGGCGACGACACCCCAGGTCTCCGGGTCGCCGCCGGCGAGCAGCGAGACTGCCTCAGCGGCCAGCGACACCAGTCCCTCCGGCCGCGTCCGGGATGAAGAGCGGCTGGCCGAGCGTCTCCTCGCCGAAGCGGGCGACGAACGACTGGATTTCGGGACTGACCAGGAAGTCGGCGAAGCGGCGCGCGCCGGCCTGGTTTGCTTGGGCGTGGCGCGCCGGGTTGACCTCGATGACGTGGTACGGGTTGTCCAGCGGCGGGTCGCCCTGGACGAGCGGTTCGAGCGCGAGCGTCGACCGCAGGGTGAGCCAGGTCCCGCGGTCGGTGAGCGTGTAGAGCGCCTTCTCGCTGGCGATTCGCAGGGTCTCGCCCATGCCCTGTCCGACCGAGAGGTAGCCCTCCCACGGGTCGATCTCGGCGAGCTTCAGCAGCGCCTTCTCCTTCTTGTGGGTTCCGGAGTCGTCGCCGCGGGAGGCGAACCCCGCCTTGGCCCCCGCCAGCTTGCCGAGCGCCTCCGCGGCCGTCTTCAGATCGCGAAGGCCCGCCGGGTCCGATGGCGGACCGACGAGGAGGAAGTCGTTGTGCCACAGGGCGCGCCGGTTGACCCCGTGGCCAGCCTTCACGAAGGCCTCTTCGGCCTCCGGGGCGTGGACGACCAGAACGTCGGCGTCGCCGCGCTCGCCCATCGCCAGCGCTTCGCCCGTGCCCACGGCAATCGCCTTGATCGGCGGGCCGCCGGCCGCGCGGAACCGCGTCACCAACTCGTCGAGCAGGCCGGAGTCCTGGAAGCTCGTCGTGGTGGCGAGCACGACGGCGCGCTGCTCGGGCTGCGACCGGGTGCAGGCCGCAAGCAGCATCAGCAGGCAGAGCGCCTTTCTCATCCGCGGATCCCTCCGTCGCCAAGGCGCGCGACCCTAGCACGCTCTGTCGGATGGTGGGCAGCGCCGGTGGACTGCCGGTTTCGGCGCTGGAGTGTCTTTGGGCGAACTCCTTGCCGGCGCGGGGAGGGATGTGCTACGGCGGAGCGGTCATGCGCGCATTCCCCTTTGCTATCGCGGCCTTGGCCGCCTTCACCTTCGTGGTTCTCCGACCGTCGGGGGCCCTGGGGGCCGAGCCCGTTGGCGCCGACAACTGCAAGGCCTGCCACGAGACCGCCTACAAAACGTGGAAGGACTCCCAGCACGCGCGCTCGCTCGAGTCGCTCTCGCCGCGCCAGCAGAAGGACGGGCGGTGCCTGTCGTGCCACGCGCCGCAGAACAGCCGCGGGCTCAAGGAAGTGAGCTGCGAGACCTGCCACGGCGGCGGCCAGTACTACACGCCGACCTACGTGATGAAGGACAAAGAGCTCGCGCGCGCGGTCGGGCTCGAGGACCCGTCCGAAAAGATCTGCAGCAAGTGCCACGACTCGAACGCGCCTTCGCTCAAGCCCTTCAAGTTCATCGACAGGCTCAAGCTCATCGACCACTGGAGCGCCGAGCGCGAGGCGCGCAAGCCGCCTGCCGGCGAGAAGAACAAGCCGTAGCCGGTAGGGGCGCACAGCAGTGCGCCCGGGGATGAACCTTCCCCTACCGACCCGTCACCGACCCCTACCTTCGCGCCGCCCGCGACAGCGCCTGCAGCACCGGATCGACCGAGCCGCGCGTCTCGCAGTACCGGTAATCGCTGCGCCCGCCGCTGAGCAGCTCGATGTCCGAGAGCGGGATCTCCTCGTCGAAGGTGGCCGCGGTGAGCCAGGTGTTGCCGCCCTCTATCTCGATGACCACGCCGATGGGGGCGATCTCCTCGGCGTAGCGGAGGATCGCCTTGCGCTGGCGGCCCTTGCGGTGGCCGTGGAGGCGGACGACGTAGAGCCCGGGCAGCTCCTGCTTGCCGTGCTCGCGGGCGAGCTCGGTCGCCTGCAGGTGCGCGGCGTCGGCGGCGCTCGCCGCGCGGTCGATCTCCTCTGACAAGCCCTCGGGCTCGGAGCCGTCGACGAGGCTGCGGATGATCGCGCTCATGAAGTCGCGCCGCTTGGCCGTCGTGTAGTTGGCGACCGCTTCGTCGATGGCGTTGGCCAGCCGCTGCCCGCGCTCGGAGAGCCGATGGCCGCGGCCCGGCGAGTCGACCGCGCGCGCGTCCTCGTCGGCCTTCGGGTAGGGAGGCTCGCCCCCGCGCAGCAGCTTGACCGCGGTGAGCATCCCGTCGAAGTCGCCGTGGATGACCAGGCTGTCGATGGGGCCGACGCGCTGCGCGACCTCGGGCGTGATCAGCTCCGGGCAGGCATGCGCGATGCGGTTGGGCACCAGCAGGAAGCGCGGATCGCTCCGGTACTTCGCCCAGCCGACCGCGTGCTCGTGGTGGTCGCACCAGAGAGCGAGCCTGTCGCCGAGCGCCTGGATGAAGGGCTCGGTCGCCAGCTCGAACCGCTCGTCGGAGGCGAAGGCGACGTCGAGCACCGCGACCCGGCCCTTGGGCGGGCGGGGCAGGTGGCTCGGGCTGCCTACGAAGTCGATGGCCAGTCTGTGCTTCTTGCTCACGCACCGCCTCCTACCACGATTCGCCTCCGGCACTGCCGGCATCGACGATCTGAGCGCCAAGTCTTCATCGGACGCGCCCAGCGAGAGGCTGCCCGTGCCATCATGCGCGGCGCCGAGGAGGAGCGTCCGATGAGAACCAACAGCAAGGCTCGCCGCGTTCCCAAGCTGCGCCTTTCGCCCGAGGAGAAGGCGGTCCTGCGAGGGGCCAAGCTGCGAGCGGTCGACTTCGTCTCGCTGGCCCCTGGAGAGATCCGCCGAGCGACCGGAGGTGCCATCGCCTTGGCGAGGGCGCGCGAGCTCTGCAGCCTCGCGCGTTTCCAGGAGTTGCCCTCGGTCGGCCCCGCGATGGCCGAGGACTTCGTCAAGCTCGGCTACGCGGAGCCGAAGGACCTGGTCGGCGAGGACCCGGAGAAGATGTTCGCCAAGTTCGAGCGGATCGCCGGCAGGCAGGACCCTTGCGTCGCCGACTGTTTCCACTGCGCGGTCTACTACGCCGAAAACCCCGGGGCGCCCGAGGACAAGCCGTGGTGGCACTGGTCCGAGGAGCGGCTGGCCAGGCAGCGCAAGCAGGGCCGGAAGAGCCGGTAGCAAAGGTCGAGCGAAAACCGGGACCGTTTCCGCGCTGTCTGGACGGCACGATTCGGAGCGCCGACCTTCGTGTCGGCCGAGCGGGTGCTCGATTTCTGGACGGGCGCATTGCCATGCGCCCCTGCCAGTCCACGCGGGCCGCGCAGGCTCGACCGCGGAAGGTCGCGGATTTCCGGCACGTTTCAAGTGCTTGGGGCGTCATCCCTGTGGCGCGACACGCTCGACAGTGCTAGCAGAGGGCCGCCCGAAAGTTCGACAGGGGAAGGGCAGGGCGACCGAGCCCTTCTCCAGGAGCCGACCGAATGAACGAGCAGATCAGCCCTATGCAGAGATTCCTCCTGGCGTTCGTCGCCTTCTTCGCCGTGCTCTTCAACCGGCAGTTCGCGCTGGGCGTCCACCAGGTGCGCGAGGCCCAGAAGAAGGGCGAGCTGCCTCCGGCTCCCGAGAAGGCCGCCCTGCCGGCGACCGTCGTCACCCCGGCAGCCGCCGAAGAGCCGGCCGCCCGCAAGCACCGCGACGCGCTCCACGTGCTCGCCATCCTGCAGCGCGACGGGCGCTTCATCGACTTCCTGCAGGAGGACATCGCCAACTTCTCCGACGGTGAGGTCGGCGCCGCGGCCCGCGCGGTCCACGAGGGCTGCCGCAAGGCGGTCCATTCCTACTTCTCGTTCGCGCCCGTCCTCAGTGATCCCGAGGGCGCCAACGTCGTCGTCGACAGCGGCTTCGACGCGAGCCGCGTCAGCCTGACCGGCAACGTGGTCGGCAACCCGCCGTTCCGCGGGACGCTGCGCCACCACGGCTGGCAGGTGAAGGAGATCAAGCTGCCCACCACGCCGGACGGGCAGGACCCGGCGGTCGTCGCGCCGGCGGAGGTGGAGCTGCCGTGACCGTTTCGAACAAGGCCAAGTACGCCATCGGCATCGACCTCGGCACCACCAACACCGCGGTCTCCTACCTGCCGCTCGACGCGGCTGGGGAGGCGGCCGAGCCCCAGGTCTTCGCCATCTCGCAGGTGACGCACGCGGGCAACGTCGAGGCACGGCCGCTCTTGCCGTCGTTTCTCTACCTGCCGCACCCGAGCGAGTTCCCGGCCGGCTCCCTGAAGCTGCCGTGGGACGAGAAGCGCGACTTCGTCGTCGGCGAGCTCGCCCGCACCCAGGGCGCGATGACTCCGGTGCGCCTGGTCAGCTCGGCCAAGAGCTGGCTGAGCCACCCCGCGCTCGACCGGCGCGCGGCGATGCTGCCGCTCGGCAGCCCCGAGGAGGTGCCGAAGATCTCGCCGCTGCAGGCCTCGGCGCGCTACCTGCGCCACATCCGCGAGGCCTGGGACGCGCAGGTCGCCAAGGGCGACGAGGCGCTCTCGCTCGAGTACCAGGACGTCACGCTCACCGTGCCCGCGTCGTTCGACGCGGTGGCCCGCGAGCTGACCGTCGAGGCCGCCGCCGAGGCGGGGCTCGCCAACCTGACTCTGCTCGAGGAGCCGCAGGCCGCCCTCTACGCCTGGGTCGAGGCGATGGGCGACCGGTGGCGCAAGCACGTCAAGGTCGGCGACCTCATCCTCGTCTGCGACCTGGGCGGCGGGACCACCGACTTCAGCCTCATCGCCGTCGTCGAGCGCGACGGCGAGCTGAGCCTCGAGCGGGTCGCGGTCGGCGACCACATCCTGCTCGGCGGCGACAACATGGACCTCGCGCTCGCCTACGCGCTGCAGCAGAAGCTGACCAAGGCGGGCAAGAGCATCGACCGCTGGCAGTTCCTCGCGCTCACGCACGGCGCGCGGCAGGCCAAGGAGGCGCTCTTCGCCGATCCGAAGAAGGCCTCGCACCCGGTGACCGTGCCCGGGCGCGGCTCGAGCCTCATCGGCGGGTCGGTCAAGACCGAGCTGACCCGCGAGGAGCTGACCGGAACGCTCGTCGACGGCTTCTTCCCCAAGGTCCCGGTGACCGCGGCTCCGGCGGCGCAGAAGCGCCTCGGCCTGACGACCTTGGGCCTGCCCTACGCCTCGGACGCGGGGATCTCGCGGCACCTGGCCGCGTTCCTGACCCGCCACCGCGCGGCCGCCGAGAAGCTCAAAGGCACGCCAGTGAAGGCCGAGGGCAAGAGCTTCCTGCATCCGACCGCCATCCTCTTCAACGGCGGCGTCTTGAAGGCCCCCGAGCTCAAGCAGCGCGTCCTCGACGTCGTGACCGGCTGGATAGAGGCCGAGGGCGGCGCCGCGCCGAAGGAGCTGCCCGGCTCGCAGCTCGACCTGGCGGTCGCGCAGGGGGCGGCCTACTTCGGGCGCGTGCGCACCGGCAAGGGCATCCGCATCCGTGGCGGCACGGCGCGCGCCTACTACGTGGGCATCGAGACCGCGATGCCCGCGGTCCCCGGCATGCCGCCTCCGCTCAAGGCGCTCTGCCTCGCGCCGATGGGCATGGAGGAGGGCACCAGCGCCGAGCTGCCTGCGCAGGAGATTGGCCTCGTCGTCGGCGAGCCGGCGCAGTTCCGCATCTTCGGCTCCTCGGTGCGCCGCGACGACCAGGTCGGCGCGGTGGTCGAGGAGTGGGAGGACGAGCTCGAGGAGATGCCGCCGATCGAGACCACGTTGCCGGCTGGCGGAGCGCTGCCCGGCCAGGTCGTGCCCGTGACCCTGCGGGCACACGTCACCGAGATCGGCACGCTCGAGATGCACTGCGTGGAGAAGTCGGGCAAGGCCTGGAAGCTCGAGTTCAACCTGCGCGGCGCGGCCGGCGAGGAAGAGGTGTTCGAGCAGGCGGAGGAGCCAGTCGAAGAAGATGAATCTTCCGACGAAGCCCGTGCGTAGGCGGATGGAGGGCGGAGCTCCAGCTCCGCCGCCGACGAAGTCGGCCCCCGCGTCCGTTCCGAGCGGGCGAGAATCAAATGACCATGAGTGGCGGAAGGTGCGGAGCTGGAGCTCCGCCGTCCAGTGTGGCTCCGCCGCCGACGAAGTCGGCCCTCCGTTGGAGAACGAAATCCCCGAGTGCTCGACGTGACGACGACGAAGCTGGAGCTTCATCCTCCATTCGCCGGCGCGCTCGATAGGCTGAACGAAGCTCGTGGCCGAAGGTGGCGGAGCTGGAGCTCCGCCGTCCAATGTCGCTCCGACGCCGACGAAGGCGCCCCTCCGCGTCGTTCCGATCGGGCAAGAATCAAGACCATCAGTGGCCGAAGGTGGCGGAGCTGGATCTCTGCCGTCCAGTGTGGCTCCGACGCCGACGAAGTCGGCCCTCCAGCAAAGAACGAAAGCCCCGAGTGCTCGACGTGACGACGACGAAGCTGGAGCTTCATCCTCCATTCGCCGGCGCGCTCGATAGTGTGAACGAAGTCCAGGACGGAAGGTGGCGGAGCTGGAGCTCCGCCGTCCAATGACCACCTCCATGAAACCCAGCAACGCCCGCTACATCGTCGGCATCGACCTCGGCACCACCAACTGCGCCCTCGCCTACGTGGACCTGGACGCCGAGGGCGATCTCGCAGCCCACATCCGCGACCTGCAGGTTCCGCAGCTCGTCGCTCCGGGTGAGACCGCGCAGCAGCGCCTGCTGCCCTCGAACGCCTATCTCCCCGGCGATCAGGAGCTGCCCGCCGGCGCGACGAAGCTTCCGTGGGGCGAGCGCCCCACCGTCGTCGGCGAGCTCGCCAAGCTGCGCGGCGCGCGCGTCCCCGGCCGCATGGTCAGCTCGGCGAAGAGCTGGCTGTCGCACGCCGGCGTCGATCGCACCGCGGCGATCCTTCCCTGGGGCGCTCCCGAGGGCGTGCCCCGCATCTCTCCGGTCGACGCCTCGGCGCTCTACCTCGCGCACCTCGAGGACGCCTGGAACCACCGCTTCCCCGACGCGCCGCTCTCCGAGCAGGAGGTGGTGCTCACCGTCCCGGCCTCGTTCGACGAGGTCGCCCGCGAGCTGACCGTGCGCGCCGCTCGCGAAGCCGGCCTCGGCAAGCTCACGCTCGTCGAGGAGCCGCAGGCCGCCTTCTACGACTGGGCCGCCAAGCACCGCGGCAAGCTCGACAAGGCCCTCGGCAACAACCGCCTCATCCTCGTCGTCGACGTCGGCGGCGGCACCACCGACCTCACCCTCATCTCCGCCGACCTCAAGGACGGCGGCCCGGTGCTCAAGCGCATCGCGGTCGGCGACCACATCCTGCTCGGCGGCGACAACATGGACGTCACGCTCGCCCGGCGCATCGAGGCTCGCCTCGGCGCGCGGCTCGACGCGGCGCAGTGGACCTCGCTGGTGCAGGCCTGCCGCCTCGCCAAGGAGAGCCTGCTCAGCCCGGGCGGCCCCGAGAAGACCAGCGTCACCGTCGTCGGCCGCAGCAGCCGGCTCATCGGCGGCGCGATGTCGGCCGAGCTGACGCGCAAGGAGGTCCTCGGCATCGTCCTCGACGGCTTCTTCCCCGCGACCGGGGCGAACGAGACGGCGGCCAAGTCCGGGCGCACCGGCCTGCAGGAGCTCGGGCTGCCGTACGCCTCCGAGCCCGCCGTCACCCGGCACGTCGCGGCCTTCCTGCGCGCCCACGCCCCCGAGGTCGAGGAGGCGCTCGGCGCGAAGGTCGAGGGCCTGCCGGTGCCGGACGCGGTGCTGCTCAACGGCGGCGTCTTCGCCCCGCCCGAGGTGGGCGACCGGCTCGCAGAAGTCGTCGACGCCTGGGGCGGCGAGCGCGAGCGGCGCGGCCTACTACGGGCTGGTGCGCCGCGGGCTCGGCCTGCGCATCGGCGGCGGCACCGCGCGCGCCTACTTCATCGGCCTCGACGGCGAGAAGGGCGCCGGGCAGGCGCTCTGCGTCATCCCCAAGCACCTCGAGGAGGAGACCGAGGTCGAGGTGCCGCGCACCTTCGCGCTGCTGCTCGACCGGCCGGTGCGCTTCCCGCTCTTCGGCTCGACGGTCGCGCGCGCCGAGAAGCCCGGTGATTTGAGCGCGCTCGACGAGGAGCGCTTCAGCCCGCTGCCGCCCATCGAGACCGTGCTGCGCTCCGGGACCGACACCAAGGGCAAGGCGGTCGAGGTGCCGGTGCGCCTGCGCGCCTCACTCACCGAGATCGGCACGCTCGAGCTCTGGTGCGTCGCCACCGATCGCGACGCGCGCTGGAAGCTCGAGTTCCAGCTCCGCGGCGGCGCGGCCGAGGAGAGCGCGCCGAGCGCCGTGGCCCCGATGCCCCGGCGCTTCGGTGAGGCCAAAGAGCTCATCGAGGTCATCTACGGGAAGAAGCCCGCGCCGGTCGACAAGCGCGACGTCAAAAACCTGATCCGCAACCTCGAGAAGATCCTCGGGCCGCGCGAGGGGTGGACGACGCCGGTCATCCGCGAGCTGTGGGCCGCGCTGCACGCCGGCATGGGCAAGCGCCGGCGCACCGCCGACCACGAGCGGCTCTGGTGCAACCTGACCGGCTTCTGCCTGCGGCCCGGCTTCGGCGCGCCGCTCGACGCCTGGCGCGCCTCGGAGACCTGGAAGATCTTCGACCAGGGGCTGCAGTTCCAGAACGACACGCACAACTGGGAAGCCTGGTGGATCATGTGGCGGCGCGTCGCCGGCGGGCTCGACAAGGCCGCGCAGCAGCGCATCTTCGACAGCATCACGCCGGTCCTGCGGCCCGCGCAGCCGGGCAGGAACCAGCCGAAGCAGCGCGGCGTGAAGCCCGAGGGCATCGTCGAGCTGATCCGCCTCGCCGGCAGCCTCGAGCGCGTCGAGGCCGACGCGAAGAGCGAGCTCGGTGGCTGGCTGTTCGAGCGCATCGAGAAGGAAGGACCGGCGCCGCACCTGTTGTGGTCCATCGGGCGGCTTGGCGCGCGGGTGCCCTTCTACGGCAGCGGGCACGCCTGCGTGTACGCGGGGGTCGCCGAGAGCTGGATAGAGCGATTGCTCGCGCTGCCGATCGACCGCACGGAGCACCTCGTCTTCCCGCTCGCGCAGCTCGCGCGGGTCTCGGGCGACAGGCATCGCGATCTCGATCCCGGCCTGCGCCGCCGCGTCGCCGAGTGGCTCGGCGAAGCCGGCGCGCCCGACGTGCTCGTGAGGATGGTGCTCGAGATCGTCGAGCTGACCGGCGGCGACGAGCAGCGGGTCTTCGGCGAGAGCCTGCCGGGCGGGCTCAAGCTGTTGCCCGAGCCGAATGGTGAGGAAGCGGCGAGCGGGGCGACGGCGGGCTGAAGCCTTCAGTGAGTGCTCTGCGAACCCGCACCGGGTTGGCAGGGGCGCATCGCAATGCGCCCGGCCTGAAGTCGAGCACGAGCCCGTCCGCGAAGACGGGACTCACCGGCCATCGTCGTCGTAAAGCTCTTCGCGCCTCAGGGAACCGGCATCCCAGTGCGTGCTGCCTGTGAGGACCTTCGGTCGCCACCCTCGCGGAGGCGGGCGGAGCTTCTGCCGACGCTCGGCGAGCGCCAGAACCTGCGCCCGCTCTTCGCTGCTGAGACTGGCGAGCTCGCGGGCAAGCCTCTCGAGCTTCTTGAGATCCTTTGACACGTCTTGGATCTACACGTCGGGGTCGAAGGCCACCAGCAGGCGGGGAGCGGGGCGGCGGCCAGATCGGAAGAGCGTCGTGTAGGGAAAGAGTGTAGATCTCGGGGTGGCGGCCGGCCGAGCAGGTTGGCGGGCCTTTCGTCGTCGTTCAGCTCGAGGAAGGCAAAACCGACGCGTGAAAGAGAAGGGCGCGCGCAGCACCTCGCCGCGCGCGCCCTGTCTCGAAGAAGCCTTCCGCAGGCCTACTCCGGCGTCACCGGCGTCGGCTCCGGCTCGGGCTCCTTCGTCCCGCTGCTGCGGCGCGGGGTCCGGTTCATCGCCGCCCGGTACTCGTCGATCGGCCGGAGCGCGTTGCGCACCACCTCGAGGGTCTCCGGCTTGGTCTCGTCGGCCATCGCCAGCACCTGCAGGGTGTAGCTGCCGATGACCCGCGAGAGCTCCTTCAGGCCGTCGAGCATGTTGGCCGGCTCGGCCTCGTAAGCGGGCTTGGGCTGCGTCTTGCCGAGCACCTCGCCGTAGCGCTCGTAGGCGCGCCGCAGCTCGGCCAGGTAGACCGGGCCCGAGATGGTGTCGAGGTCGGCCGCGTGCCCCTCGTCGTCGATGCGCTTGAGCAGCTTGGCGACGTGCGCCCACTCCTCGTCGTAGCGCAGCGTCAGCCAGCCGAGCCCGTCGCCGAAGAGCGCCTTGAGCAGCTTCTCGGCCACCGACTGCTCCGGCAGCTCGGGCGACAGGTCGGTCGCGGCGAGGACGCGGTTGTAGAGGCCGCGAACCGCCGCGTCGAGGCGCAGGTCGGCCGGCTTCGCCTCGCTCGCTTCGCGCGACCGCTCGGCCTTCTCGCGGGCGGTCCACGCCGTCTCGAGCAGGTCCGCGCGCGCCTTGAGGTCGGCCGCGAGCCGGCTCAGCGCTTCGTTCGGGTTCTTCGGGGTCGCCGCGTACAGGCCGTGCGCCAGGCTGATGCCTCCGCCCGAGTTTG
>ENA-UOOH01000810-UOOH01000810.1-fermentation-metagenome-genome-assembly--contig:-NODE-810-length-33374-cov-11.031724_pt1 | contig 33374 bp, 27 predicted proteins | sample MGYA00245778_ERZ724025 | MGnify/ENA primary metagenome ERZ724025 (study PRJEB28704, sample SAMN03018313) | fermentation metagenome | biome: anthropogenic terrestrial biome; feature: soil; material...
TAAATCAAATTTTTCTGATTTTGAGGTTTTATTCCAGACCGTCCTCAGGCCGGACAGGCCCCTACTTTCGGTCTTGTCCGAAAGTAGGCAAAGTACGCGCGGGGGGACTGTTACCTCCCGGCGGGAGGGGCCCTAAAACGTCCCCCCGCCCCCCGAGAGCCGTCATGAAGTTAGGCGGCATTCGAGCCGCCGGGCTGTTCCCATGGACGACGGGGGTTGCGGTCGCAGGCATCCTGGCCCGATAAAAGGGCCTGCCTGAAAGCGTTTGCCCAGTGCAGAGAAACTCTTTTTTCCCTTTCCGCACTGGGAAGCAGCGGCTGGGGCTTCTATGGGGTGCAGCCACTGAAGCGGCATGTTTTTGGGAACTATTCTCCATAACCGGACGCGTGTGGGACACACGTGGGGCGTATGTGGGGCGCGTGTGGGGCGCATTGAAAAAGCCGGGAACCCGCACCAGCACTGGGATTGGGCGCATGGGGCGCGAAAATCGTTCCATATTCCTTATATATACGCAATAAAAAATACAAATATATATTCATATAACTTTCAGTGGAAGTATGCGCCCCATGCGCCCCATGCGCCCAAAACCAGTATTCATGCGGCTTTCCAGAGATTAAGAAGCGCCCCAGAAGCGCCCCCGATGCGTCCGGGCCAAAACGGGCGCCGCCCGCGGGAGATGTCTTTGACTGTCCCGGCAGAGCACGCCTCAGGTTTTCACCGCACCCCACGCCGGGCCGTGCGTGCAGGCTCAGCCTGCTGGCCTCAATAGGCTTTGCCCCAGTAGACCAGCTCTTTGGCGGGCCTGCCGCAGCAGACGCAGGTGTCGGCAATGTGCTCCTGCTCGAACGGGATGCAGCGGGAAGAAAGGCCCGCCACTTCCTTGATTTTTGCCTCGCAGGCCGGGTCGCCGCACCACATCGCGCGCACGAAGCCGGGCCTGGTGTCGGCGATTTCCTTCATCTCGTCCAGGGTGTGCGCGTCGTAGGTCATGTCCTCGCGGCGCTTCAGCGCGCGGTCGTAGAGGATCCGGCGCACCTGGTCCAGCTGTTCTGCGACGGCGTCCTCCAGCCCGTCCAGCGGCGTGGGCAGCTTTGCGCGGTCCGGCCGGCGGACCAGCACGCACTGGTCCTTCGCGATGTCTTTCGGGCCGATCTCCAGCCGCAGCGGCACGCCCTTCATCTCGTACTGCGCGAACTTCCAGCCCGGCGTCTGGTCGGAATCGTCCATCTTCACGCGGAAGCGGCCCTTCAGGCGCTGCTCCAGCTCGTGCGCCTTCTCCAGCACACCGGGTTTGTGCTGCGCGACCGGCACGACGACCACCTGCACCGGCGCGACGGCGGGCGGCAGCACCAGGCCGCTGTCGTCGCCGTGGGTCATGATGATGCCGCCGATGATGCGGGTGCTGAACCCCCACGAGGTCTGGAACGGATAGCACACGGAATTGTCGCGGCCCTGGAAGGTCACGCCGAACGCCCGCGAGAAGCCGTCCCCGAAATAGTGGCTCGTGCCGGACTGCAGCGCCTTGCCGTCGTGCATCATCGCCTCGATGGTGTAGGTCGCCACCGCCCCGGCGAACTTCTCGCTCTCCGTCTTGCGGCCCTTGATGACCGGCATCGCGAGCTCCCGTTCGCAGAAATCGGCGTACACGTTCAGCATCCGCTCGGTCTCGGCCTGCGCCTCCTGTGCGGTCTCGTGGATGGTGTGGCCCTCCTGCCAGAAAAACTCCGCCGTGCGCAGGAACGGGCGGGTCGTCTTTTCCCACCGGACGACCGAGCACCACTGGTTGTAGAGCTTCGGCAGGTCGCGGTACGAATGCACGACGCGCGCGAAATGGTCGCAGAACAGCGTCTCGGAAGTCGGGCGGATGCACAGGCGCTCGGGCAGCTTCTCGTTGCCGCCCATCGTGACCCACGCGACCTCGGGCGCAAAGCCCTTCACATGGTCTTTTTCCTTTTCCAGCAGACTTTCCGGAATCAGCAGGGGCATCGCGACGTTCTGGTGCCCCAGCTCCTTAAAGCGAGCGTCCAGGATTTTCTGGATGTTCTCCCAGATGGCCCAGCCGTAGGGCTCCACCGCCATGCAGCCGCGCACCCCGGTGTAGGCCATCAGCTCCGCCTTTTTTACAATATCCGTGTACCACTGGGCAAAGTCCCGCTCCATCGGCGTAATCGCTTCGACCAGCTTTTTCTGTTCCGCCATCTTCAATCCCCTTTGGCTGCAAAAGGCACGGCTGCCCCCTCGGCCGGGGCCGCCGCACCTGTTTTTATTTGTCGCTGTTTTTCGTCGTCTTGTTCAGAATCACAATCACCAGGTAAATCAGCAGCATCACGATAAAGATGCCGACCATGCCCTTGCCCATCAGACCGAAAGCCTGCGAGATGTCGCCGCCGCGCACCGGGCCCATCACGCTCTGAAAGGCCGCCAGAAAATTCCAACGCATCGCATTGCCCTCCTTTTTAAGCTAAAGCGCCATGTGTTTGGCCAGCGAGAGGATGATGCCCCCCGCCACGACCGAGCCGATCTGCCCCGCCACGTTCGCGCCGGTGGCGTGCATCAGCAGGTGGTTCTGGTTGTCCTCCGCAAGGCCCATTTTCTGGATGACCCGCGCGGACATCGGGAACGCGGAGATGCCCGCGGCCCCGACCATCGGGTTGACCTTTTTCTCTTTGGGCAGGAAAAGGTTCATCAGCTTGGCGAACAGCACGCCGCCCACGCTGTCGAACACGAACGCCACGAACCCCAGCGCCATAATCAGCAGCGTGTCCCATTTTACGAACGCCTCGGCGCGCATCTGGAACGCGACGGTGATGCCGAGGAAGATCGTGATCAGGTTCGCGAGCGGCCCCTGCGCCGTCTGCGAGAGGCTCTCCAGCCGGCCGCATTCACGGATCAGGTTGCCGAACATCAGGAAGCCGACCAGCGCGATGGAATCCGGCGCAATCAGGCCCGCAATCAGGGTGACGATAATCGGGAACAGGATTTTCGTCGTCTTGCTCACCGAATCGGGCCGGTACGGCATACGGATGGCCCGCTCTTTGTGCGAGGTGACCATGCGGATGGCCATGGGCTGGATGATCGGCACCAGCGCCATGTAAGAGTACGCCGCGACCGCGATGGCGCCCTTGTAGCTGCTGTCCAGCGCCTGCGAGACCAGGATGGAGGTCGGCCCGTCGGCCGCGCCGATGATGCCCGCCGACATCGCGTCCTTCATCGGGAAGCCGAGCAGCACCGCCAGCACAATCGTGAAGAAGATGCCGAACTGCGCCGCGCCGCCGAACAGCAGCATCCGCGGGTTCGAGAGCAGCGGCCCGAAGTCGATCATCGCGCCGATGCCCACGAACAGCAGCAGCGGCATGGCCTCCGAAGCCTCGATGCCGACACGGAACAGCCACTGGATGATGCCGCTGTCGCCCAGCACGCCGCTCAGCGGCAGGTTCACCAGGATGGCGCCGAAGCCCATCGGCAGCAGCAGCGACGGCTCATAGTCCTTTTTGACCGCCAGCCAGATGAGCAGCCCGCCGATGGCCCACATCACGGCCATTTTCCAGTCGATATGCGAAACCCCGCTGATGAGAAAACTAAACTGGTCCAAGCGTTTTTTCTCCCCTTTTTTCTTTTTCCCCTAAAATCCGTGTGCTTTTGCATTTCTTTCTATTATAAAGAGTCGCCGGCGCGTTTGCAAGGGCGGCGCAGAAAAACAGGGACGCAAAAATCCGCCGTGCGGCGGGCACAGCGGAGGAAAGAAAAAACGGACGCCGGTCAGGTGTGCTCTTCGATATACTTGACCAGCTCGCCGACCGTTTTGAGGTTTTCGACTTCTTCGTCCGGGATTTCAATCTCGAACTCGTCTTCAATCGACATCAAAAGGTCCACGACATCCAGCGAATCGGCGCCGAGGTCGTCGGCGATGTTCGTCTCCGGGGTGATTTTGTCCTCCTCCACGTCGAACTGCTCGCTCAGTATCGCCTTTACCTTCTCTAAAACCATGAGAGTTCCTCCTTCAATAGATTGTCCCCGGCCGGGAACGGCGGCCCTCCGGTGGACAAACCAAACCCCTTCTGCTACAATGGGCGGCAGGGGAATTCTACCCTGTATTTTCTCAGGGGATGGATTGCCTATCCACATATTATTAGCAAAGCGGCACTTTGTCAATATTTTTTTGCGACTTTTAGGGGGAGATTTGATGGAACCGAAAAATTTCGCGGTCATCGGCCATCCCGTGGGGCACACCATGTCCCCGTTCATCCACGCGCGTCTGTTCGCGCTGTGCGGCGTCCGCGCGCGGTACGGCGCGCTGGATATTCCGCCCGAAAGCCTGGCCGCCTCCCTGCCGCGCCTGCGGGCGCTGGACGGCTGCAACGTGACGATTCCCCACAAGCGGGCGATTCTCCCCCTGCTGGACGGCGTGGACAAAAAGGCCGCCGCGGCCGGCTCGGTCAACACCGTGAAGAGCGAGGGCGGCCGCCTGACCGGCTTCACGACGGACGGCGAGGGCTTCCGCCGCGCGCTGGAGGCGGCGGGCATCCCGCTGCGCGGGAAAGTCACCGTGCTGGGCGCGGGCGGGGCCGCGCGCGCCTGCGCATTCGAGGCGGCCCTCGCGGGCTGCCGCGTGACCGTCGCCGCGCGGGCGCACAGCCTGCCGGCCGCCCGGGCGCTGTGCGCGCAGCTGAACCGCGCCGTCCCCGGCGCGGAGGCCGCCCCCCGCCCCATCGACGGGCTGCGCGGGCCGGCGGACCTGCTGGTCAACGCCACGCCCGCCGGCATGTTCCCCCGCACGGACGCCTGCCCCGTTCCGGAAGAGACGGTGGCGCGCGCGGCCTGCGTGTTCGACGCGGTCTACAACCCCGCCGAAACCGACCTTCTGCGCCTCGCGCGCCGGCACGGGAAGCGGGCCGTCGGCGGCATGGGGATGCTGGTGCGGCAGGCCGCCGCCGCGCAGGAAATCTGGCTCGGCGCCCGGTTCGCCGAGGCGGACCTGCGCCGCCTGTGCGCCGAGGCCTCGCTCGAGATGAAGAAAAAATTCGGCAGCGTCGTCCTGTGCGGCGTGATGGGCAGCGGCAAGACGTCGGCGGGCAGGCTGCTCGCCGAAAAGACGGGGCGCCCGTTCGCGGACCTCGACGCCCGCATCGCGGAGCGGGCGGGCGAAAGCATCCCGCAGATTTTCGCCGGGCGGGGCGAAGCGGGGTTCCGCGCGCTGGAGCGCGAGGCCGTGCTCGCGCTCGCGCCGAAGTGCGGCCTGGTGGTCGCGGTGGGCGGCGGGACTTTCCTCGACCCGCGGAACGCCGCGGCGTTCCGCGCGCGCGGCGCGGTGGTCTTTCTGGACGTGCCCCCCCAGGCCGCGCGGGCGCGCCTGGCGGGCGACCGCACGCGCCCCCTGCTGCGCGGCGGAGAAGCGCAGTTCCTCCGCCTGTACGCGGCGCGGCGCGCGGCCTGCCGCGCCGCCGCCGACTTCACGGTGGACGCCGCCGGCACGCCGGAGCAGACGGCCCGCGCGGTGCTGAAAGTCCTCGCTCCGGCGACTTAGCCGCCCCCGCCGAGCCGCGCAAGGCTCTCGATGCCCCGCATGTAGACGCGGAACGCGTCCTTCCCGCAGTGCTTTGCGGCGTACAGGGCGATGTCCGCCTTGCGGAACAGCGCCTCGTAGGAGCGCCCGTCCAGCGGATACAGCGCGATGCCGATGCTGCCGGAGACGACGCGGCCGAAGCTCACCGAATCCCGCATCCGCTCGAACGCGAGGCGCAGGGCCTCCGCCTTCCGGACGGTCAGCGCGGAATCCGCGTTCCGCACGAACACGACGAACTCGTCGCCGCCGATGCGCCCCGCGACGTCGTCGCTGCGGAACAGCCGGCGGATCTCCTCCGCCGTCCTCACAATCATCCTGTCGCCGCACAGGTGGCCCATGCAGTCGTTGATCTGCTTGAAATTGTCGATGTCGATCACAAACAGGGTGTGCCGGTCGCCCGGCCCGCTCTGCGCGATGATGCCGTCGATCCGCCGCATCGTGGTCACGCGGTTGTAAAGGCCCGTCAGAAGGTCGTGCTCCGCCTGCTCGCGCAGGGCGAAGGTCTCCTTTTTGCGGCGGTCGATGTCCGAAAAAATCGCCGTGAGCCGGGTGGGCCGGCCCTGCCGGTCGTAGAAAAGGGACGCCTTCACGTTGCACCAGATATAGCTCCCGCCGGCCGCGCGCAGGCGGCAGTCCCCCGTGCCGCTCGCCTTTTTCTCCCGGCACAGCGCGCTCAGCCAGTCCAGCGCGCGGCCGCGGACGGCGGGGAAGAAAAAGGCGGTGTTTTTGATCATCTCCTGCAGGTCGCCGCGCCGGATGTTGTAATCCCCGAATTTTTCGACGAAGGCGGGCGAGAAATAGACCTCCTTCGTCCTGAAGTCGTAGTCGACGACCGCAACCGCCACGTTCTCCAGAATCCGCCGGCAGCGCTCCTCGCTGGCGGCGAGCTGCTCCTGCGCGCGCCGGGTTTTCGTCACGTCCATCAGCACGCTGTAAATCCAGCGGCCGCCGGCGCCGTCCGCCTGGCGGCGCGCCTTGTCCAGCACCCAGATGACCCTGCCGTCCCGGCCGGCCAGCCGGTAGGTGAGCTCCGAGACGGCGCCGGGGTCTTTCCCGACGAAGCGCCCCAGGACCTTCATGCGGTCCTCGGGGCAGACGATGGGCAGAAAGCAGCCGCAGAACCGCTCGGCGATCTCTTTGCGCGCATAGCCGGTAAAATGGCAGAACCCGTCGCTGGCCACGCTCAGCGTCAGGGTTTCGTCTTCTTTGTAGCGCAGCACGCCGGCGGGGATGTTGTCGGTCAGCGCCGCCAGCTCTTCGGCCTGCGCCTGGCGCAGCCTGCGCTCGCGCCGCCGCAGGGTGATGTCCTCCGTCATGCCGCACAGCAGCCCGCGGCCCCGGTCGTCCGGCATCAGGCAGACCCGGTACGCCATCCAGACATGGCGGCCGTCCCGGCGGATGAGCCGCATCTCCGGTCTGGCCCAGCCGCGGCGGCGGATTTCGTCCAGGACCGCCGCCCTTTCGAGCGGCGTCTCGCCCCGCAGGACGGGCGGCCGGCCGGGCGCGAGCAGGGCAGAAATCTCCCCCCTGCGGTATCCGAGGGATCGGTAGAACGAGTCGCTGGCCTTCACAATGGTGAGGGCCCGGTCGTCCCGCAGGCACAAAACGCCGAGCCCCGTTTTCTCCACCAGGCAGCCAAGGTCCAGATTCCAGTTCCCGCCCATTTTATCGATCCTCTCGCCGTTTCAGGCCGGTCCTTCCCCGCCCTTTTCCACCGGGCATGTCCCGGAAAAGAAGGGATGCCTGAGCTTTCTGAAGCGTTTCCTGTTTTTGTAAGAATTTACTCATTTTGAAAAAATAAGTACTTTTTTATTTTATCATATTCCGCCTATTTTGCAAGGACGGGTCCTGCACTTTCACCTGCAAAAAATCCGGCCGGAAAATTTCTGCTTGACAACCCGCCCTCCGCGTACTATGATAAACACAATCTATCGTCGATTCGATCGAAAAAAGGAAGCTGCAGAATGATTCGCTCCGCATGCGCGTCCCGATTTACAGGACTCCGTTACCCCCGCTATTTTTACGCGTATGGGGTCGCTTTTGCATGCGAAGAAACCGGCTGTATGCTTCCTTCCCGCGGGGACGGGGGCCCGGGCGCCTGAAGCGCCGGGCTTTCCGTTTTTGCATCGCCACGGCGGGGCTGCTGCAGCAGCCCCGCCGCTTTTTTTATCATCCCGCCCAAGCGCCGGAAAAAATGGAGGAAAACGCCATGATTGTCATCTTAAAACAGGGAAGCACCCCGCCGCAGGCCAGAAAGCTGGCCGCGTCTTTGGAGAAGGAATACCGCGTCAGGGCCAACATCTGGTTCGGCGCGCAGAGCACCGTGCTGGGGCTCATCGGCGACACGTCGCAGATCGACATCGACTCCGTCGCCGCGCAGGACTGTGTGGAAAGCGTCAAGCGCGTGCAGGAACCGTACAAAAAGGCGAACCGCAAGTTCCACCCGGACGACACGGTCGTCACCCTGCCCGGCGGGCAGAAGATCGGCGGGGGCGGCCTCGCGCTGATTGCCGGGCCGTGCTCGGTGGAGTCGCGCGCGCAGATCTGCGGCGTCGCGCGGCGCGTAAAGGCCGCCGGGGCGCAGTTCCTGCGCGGCGGCGCGTTCAAGCCGCGCACCTCGCCCTACTCGTTCCAGGGACTCAAGGCGGAGGGGCTGGACCTTCTGGCCGAGGCCAAGAAAGAGACCGGCCTGCCCATCGTGACCGAAATCATGAGCGAAAAATACATCGACCTGTTCCTCAAGAAGGGCGTGGACATCCTCCAGGTCGGGGCGCGCAACATGCAGAACTTCGCCCTGCTGCGGGAGCTCGGCAGGCTCCGGACCCCCGTCCTGCTCAAGCGCGGCCTCTCCAACACCATGGAGGAGCTGCTGATGAGCGCCGAGTACATCCTCGCCGGCGGCAACGACCAGGTCATCCTCTGCGAGCGCGGCATCCGCACCTTCGAGAACTTCACCCGCAACACGCTCGACATCTCCGCCGTGCCGGCGCTCAAGCGCCGGTCGCACCTGCCCGTGGTCGTGGACCCGAGCCACGCCTGCGGCATCGCGTGGATGGTGGAGCCGCTGGCGCTCGCCGCCGTGGCCGCCGGCGCGGACGGCCTGATGATCGAGGTGCACAACGACCCGCCGAAGGCCCTTTCCGACGGGGCGCAGTCCCTCACGCCCGACCAGTTCGACCACACGGCCGCGCGCGTCTGGGCCGCGGCCCGCGCGTTCGGCCGCAGGGTCTCGTAGCCGGCGCCTTTCCGCCGGCACCTTCAAAAGCAAAAGCGCGAAAGCGGGGAAATTCATGGAACTGAAAAACCGGAAAATCGCAATCGCCGGCCTGGGGCTTATCGGCGGCTCGCTCGCCAAGGCCTTCCGCAAATACTGCGGCTGCGGCGTCGCGGGCTTCGACCGCGACCCGGCCGTGCTGAAAGCCGCCCTCGCCTGCGGCGCCGTGACCAGGGCCGGCACCGGGCGGGACCTGCGCGGGGCGGACCTGCTCTGCCTGTGCCTGTACCCCGGCGCGGCCGCCGATTTTGTGGAAAAGCACCTCGGCGACATCCGGCCCGGCTGCGTCGTGACCGACACCTGCGGCGTGAAGGCCGCCGTGTGCCGCCGCCTGGCGCCCCTCGCAGAGCGGGGCGGCTTCGTCTTTGTGGGCGGCCACCCCATGGCGGGGACCGAAAAACGCGGCTTCGCGGCGAGCGACGCGGACCTGTTCCGCGGGGCAAGCTGCGTGCTGACCCCGTGCGGCGCGCCGCAGAGCGCCGTCGATCTGCTGAAGGCCGCCGCGGGGGCGCTCGGGTTCGGCCGGGTCGTCCTGACCACGCCCGAGGAGCACGACCGGAGGATCGCCTTCACCAGCCAGCTGCCCCACGCGCTGGCCTGCGCCTACGTGATGAGCCCGCAGTGCCCGCGCCACGCCGGTTTTTCGGGCGGCAGCTACCGGGACGTGTCCCGCGTGGCGAACCTCAACGAGGCCCTCTGGGCCGAGCTGTTCCTCGAAAACCGCGGCGCGCTCGTGCAGGAGCTGGACCGGCTGACGCAGAACCTGACCCGCATCCGGAACGCGGTGGCCGCGCAGGATGCCGAAACGCTCCGCGCGCTGCTGCGCCGGGGCAGAAAAATCAAGGAGGAATTGAGAGAATGACGGAGCTTACGGTGCACACCGGGCACCCGTACCGGATTCGGATTGAGGCGGGATGCCTGAAACGGGCGGGGGAGCTCGCGGCGCGGGAATTCCCCGCGGGGGCCCGCGCGGTGCTGGTCTGCGATTCCCACGTGCGGCCGCTGTATGCGCAACCCGCGGCGGATTCCCTGAGGCGGGCGGGTTTTCGCGTCTCGGTGTTCGAGTTTCCCGCCGGGGAAGCGCACAAAACCCTCGCGACGGTCTCCACCATTTACGGCGCGTTCGCGCGGGCCGGCCTGACCCGCAGCGACTTCGCCGTCGCGCTCGGCGGCGGAGTGACCGGCGACACGGCGGGCTTCGCCGCCGCCACGTGGATGCGCGGCATCCGGTTCGCGCAGATTCCCACCTCGCTGCTCGCGCAGATCGACTCCTCCATCGGCGGCAAGACCGGCGTGGACCTGCCGCAGGGGAAAAACCTGGTGGGCGCGTTCCACCAGCCGTCGCTGGTGCTGATTGACCCGGACACCCTGAAGACCCTGCCGGCGCATTTCTTCTCCGACGGCATGGGCGAGGCCGTCAAGCACGGCTGCATCAAGAGCCGCCCGCTTTTCGACCGCATCGCGCGGGGCGGCGTGCGCGCCGGCCTCGAGGGCTTCATCGCCGAGAACCTCAAAATCAAGCGCGCGGCGGTCGAGCGGGACGAGTTCGACAACGGCGAGCGGATGCTGCTGAACTTCGGCCACACGTTCGGCCACGCGCTGGAGGCGCTGCACGGCTACCGCGGCCTTTCCCACGGGGAAGCGGTGGGCGTCGGCATGGTGATGATGGCGAAATGCGGCGAAAAGGCGGGCCTCACGCAGCCGGGCACGGCGGACGAAATCGCCGGCGCGCTGCAGAAATACGGCCTGCCGGTATGGGACGAAGCCCAGCCGGCGCAGCTCGTCCGCGCCGCGCTGCTGGACAAAAAGGCGCGCGGCGGCGTGGTCAACCTCGTGATGCTCAGAAAAATCGGCGAGAGCTTCCTGTACCCCGCCGACGAAAAACGGCTGAGCGGGCTGGCGGAGGCCCTGCGGTGAGCCGGGTGCGGATTCTGCCCTCCGCGCTGCGGGGCAGGCTCGAGGTCCCGCTCTCCAAAAGCGCGGCGCACCGGGCGATGATCTGCGCGGCGCTCGCGGGCGGGGCGGACCCGCTGCCGCCGGGCGCGCAGGAGAGCGACGACCTGCGTGCCACGCGGGGCGCGCTGCGCGCGCTGCTCTCGCCGGAGGAAGGGCCGGCCGATGTGGGCTGCGGGGAGTCCGGCTCCACCCTGCGCTTTCTGGTCCCCGTCGCGGCGGCGCTGGGCAGGCCCGCCGTGTTCACCGGGCGCGGCCGCCTGCCGCTGCGCCCGCTGGGCGTCTATCTGCGCTGCCTGCCCCCGCACGGCGTCCGCCTTCAGGCGGGCGTGGGCCGCCCGCCCGGGGGCTGCCTGCCGCTGCGCGTGAGCGGCCGGCTTTCGCCCGGCGTCTTTTCGCTGCCGGGCGATGTCAGCTCCCAGTTCGTCACGGGGCTGCTGCTCGCGCTCCCGCTCCTTTCCGGGGACAGCGAAATCCGGCTGACCTCGCCGCTGCAGTCCGCGCCGTATGTGGAGATGACGGTGCGGACCCTGCGGGCGTTCGGCGTTTCCGTGCTCGGGACGGATTCCGGCTGGGCGGTGCCGGGCGGGCAGCGGTACCGCCCGGCGCCGGGCTTCCGGGTCGAGCGCGACTGGTCGCAGGCGGCGTTTTTCCTCGCCGCCGGGGCGCTGGGCGGCCCGGTGGAGCTTTGGGGCCTCGACCCGGATTCCGCCCAGGGCGATCGCGCGGCGGAAGGGCTGTTCCGCCGGCTCGGGGCGCGGGTCTTCTGGCGGGGCGGCGCGCTCGTCGCGCGGGCGGGGGAAGGCCCCGCCGAACCCGCGGAAACGGAAATCGACGCCGCGCAGATCCCCGACCTCGTCCCCGCCCTCGCGGCCGCGGCGGCGCTGTGCCCCGGGCGCAGGACGCGCATCACGCACGCGGAGCGCCTGCGCCTGAAGGAGAGCGACCGCCTCGCCGCCCTGACGCGGGGCCTTGGCCGCCTGGGCGCGGATGTGCGGGAGACGCCCGGCGGGCTGGACATCCGCGGCGCGCCGGCCCTCGCGGGCGGCGAGGCGGACGGGTGCGGCGACCACCGCGTCGTGATGGCGCTGGCCGTCGCGGCGCTGAAGGCGCGGGGCGAAACGGTGCTCACGGACGCGCAGAGCGTGCGGAAGAGCTATCCCCGCTTTTTTGAGGACTACAACAGACTGGGAGGGAAAGCGCATGTCCTGGGGCAATAAAATCCGGCTCTCGATTTTCGGCGGGAGCCACGGCCCGGCCATCGGCGCGGTGCTGGAGGGCCTGCCCGCGGGCGAACCGGTGGATTCCGCCGGCGTGGCGGCGCAGCTCGCCCGGCGCGCGCCGGGGCGGGACCCCGCCGCCACGCCGCGGCGGGAAGGCGACGAGCCGCGGGTCCTGAGCGGCCTGCTGAACGGCCGGACAACCGGCGCGCCGCTGTGCGCGGTGATTGAAAACGCCGACACGCGCCCGGGGGACTATCCGAACTTTCGGGACGTGCCCCGGCCGGGGCACGCGGACTACACCGCGCGCGTGCGCTACCGCGGGTTCAGCGATTTCCGCGGCGGGGGGCGGTTTTCCGGCAGGCTCACGGCGCCGCTGGTGTTCGCGGGCGCGGTCTGCCGCCAGATTCTCGGGCGGCGCGGCGTCGTTGTCGGCGCGCACGTGCTTTCGGTGCACGGCGTGCGCGACCGCGCGTTCGACCCGGCGGATATCCCCGCCGTCCTGCTGAAAGACCTTTCCTCACGGTATTTCCCCACCCTCGACCCCGCGGCGGAGCGCGCGATGCGGGCGCAGATAGAATCCGCGCGCCAAAAGCGCGACAGCGTGGGCGGCGTGGTGGAGTGCGCCGCGGCCGGCCTGCCGGCGGGGCTGGGCGGCCCGCTCGCGGAGGGGGCGGAGTCCGTGCTCTCTTCCCTGCTGTTCGCCGTCCCCGCCTGCAAGGGCGTGGAGTTCGGGGCCGGCTTCTCCGCCGCGGAGCTGTTCGGCAGCGAGGACAACGACCCGTTTTACTTCGACGAAAACGGCGCGGTGAAGACCCGCACGAACCGGGCGGGCGGCATCCTCGGCGGCATCACGACGGGCATGCCGCTGGTGTTCCGCGCGGCGTTCAAGCCCACGCCCTCCATCGGCAGAGAGCAGCAGAGCGTGAACCTCGCGACGGGCAAAGCCGCGAAGCTGACCGTCGGCGGCCGGCACGACCCGTGCGTCGTGCCGCGCGCCGCGCCCGCCGTGGAGGCCGCCGCCGCCGTCGCGCTGCTGGACCTGCTGGAAACGGGGGCGGAACGATGACCCTCGAATCCCTGCGGAAAGAAATCGACGAAATCGACGGCAAAATGCTCGCCCTGTTCCTGCGCCGCATGAAGTGCGGCGAAGCCGTGGCGCGGGTCAAGCGGCAGGCGGGCCTGCCCGTCTTCAATGCGGAGCGCGAGCGGCAGGTCCTCGCCTCCATGTCCGAAAAAGCGGGCGCATACGGCGGCGGGGCGCGCCTGCTCTTCTCCGACCTGATGACCCTGAGCCGCACGGCGCAGCACCGCCTGCTGGGCAGCGGCGCCGCCCTGCGCCGGGCCGTGGAAAGCGCCGGCGCGCAGCCGCCCCGCGCGCGGAGCGCCGCCTGCCTGGGCCGGGAGGGCTCTTTTTCGCACGAGGCCGCCCGGCGCCTGTTCCCCGGCGCGCAGCCGCTGTTCTTCCCCGATTTTTCCTCCGTCTTTGCGGCGGTGGCGCGCGGCGCGGCGCAGTACGGCGTGCTCCCGGTCGAAAACTCCTCCGCCGGCTCCGTGGGCGAGGTGTACGACCTGCTGCTCCGGTACCGGTTCTCCATCGCGGCGGCCGTCAGTCTGCCGGTGCGGCACTGCCTCGCCTCTTCGGAGAAAAATATTGAAAAAATACAAATCGTATATTCCCACCCGCAGGCGCTGCGCCAGTGCGCGGGGTTCCTGCGCGCGCATTCCCTGAAGGCGGCCGCGTGCTCCAGCACGGCGCAGGCGGCGCAGCAGGCGCAGGCCCCCGGCGCGGCGGCGGTGTGCTCGCCCGAAGCGGCAAAAGAGCGCGGGCTGAACGTCCTCGCGCGGGATATCCAGGACTGCGCCGGAAACCGCACGCGGTTCGTCGCGGTGGGCAAAGGGCTGCTCCTGCCGCCCGGCGGCGAAAAAATCAGCCTGTGCTTTTCGCTGCCGCACCGCACGGGCACGCTCGCCTCGGTGCTGGCGCGCTTTGCGGCGGCGGGCCTGAACCTCACAAAAATCGAGTCCCGCCCCATCCCGGAGCGGAACTTCGAGTACGACTTTTACCTCGATTTTTCCGGCAGCGTGCGCGACGCCGCAACGCTGGACCTGCTCTGCGCCCTCTCGGAAGAGCTGCCGCGCTTCTCGTTCCTCGGCAACTATGCGGAGGTACAGGAGGGCTGAGGTTTTATTCCGGCCGGGCCGCGAGGGCGACCCAGCCCTTTTCCTCCCGCCGGGCCAGCACCCGGAACTTCCCTTTCAGCGCGGCGAGGACGTCGCCCTCGCGCTCGTCGATGATGCCGCTCATCAAAAACACGGCCCCCGGCGCGAGGAATGCCCCGATGTTCTTTGCCAGCGCAATCACCGCGTCCGCGACGATGTTGGCGGCCGCCACGTCGTAGGTGCCGTCGATTTTTTCGGTCAGGCTGCCGCAGACGCCGGTGAACCGGCCCTCCACACGGTTGCGGGCGGCGTTCTGCCGCGCGGTCTTGACCGCCAGCGGGTCGATGTCCACGCCCACGGCGCTTTTCGCGCCGAGCAGCAGCGCCGCGACCGAGAGGATGCCGCTGCCGCAGCCGACGTCCAGCATACGGGCGCCGGGCTTTACGTACTGCTCGAGAAATTCGAGGCACAGGCGCGTGGTTTCGTGCGTGCCGGTGCCGAACGCGATGCCCGGCTCCAGGTCCAGCACGACGCGGCCCTCCGGGTTTTCCGCCCGCTCCCAGTCCGGCTGAATCAGCAGCTTTTTCCCGATTTTGATGGGGTGAAAGTATTTTTTCCAGTTGTTCATCCAGTCCTCCTGCACGCAGGGGGACTCTTTTATCTGATGCCGGATTCCCGCCGCGCCCAGGCGTTCCTTCAGAAAGGCGAGGGCCCCGCGCGGATTTTCCTCCGGGCTGATATAGACGTGCACGGCCGCCTTCGCGCGGTCTTTTTTCAGCAGCTTTTCGTCGATCAGGTCGATGTGCGCGACCTCCCCGACGTCCCGCTCCAGGTGGGAATAGTCCTCGATATAGAGGCCGCCGGAGGCCGCCATCTGCGCGACGGCGGCGGCCGCGTCCACGTCCGCCGCGGCGACCTCGATTTTGATTTCCGTCCAGTCCATGCTGCGTTTTCCTTTCCGGCGGTTTTTCCGCCCGCCGCAGGTGATTATTATTTTGGGGCGCGTGCGAATACATTTGACTATCATGGAAACTTCCGGGAGAACGGTCAAATGAGCAGAAAGCGCCTGTTCCTGTTCAACACCGCCGTGCTGAGCGTGAGCTCGGTCCTGCTGCGCACGGCGGGGCTCTGGTTCCGCTCGTTCATCACGGGGCGCATCGGCGCGAGCGGCATGGGGGTTTACCAGCTGATTTTCTCGATTTTTCTGCTGGGGGTGACCGCCTGCACCTCCGGCATCGGCCTCGCCATGACCCGCCTGGCCGCCGAGGGGCGCGGCTCGCTGGGGTGCGTGCGCCGCTGCCTCGGCCTGGCGCTGGGCCTCAGCTTTGCCGCCGCGGGCGCGCTGTGCGCGGGCTCCGGCTTCATTGCGGACCGCCTCATCGGCGCGCCGGCCGCCGCGCGGCCGCTGCGCATCCTCGCGGCCGGCCTGCCGTTCCTCGCCTGCGGCGCGTGCCTGAAGGGCTATTTTTACGCGCACCGCAACACCGTGCTGCCCGTTCTGGGCGATTTCTGGGAGCAGGGGGTCACCGTCGGCCTTTCCGTGCTGCTGATGGATTTTTCCCCCCTCCCTCCACTGGAGGCGCTGATGCTCGGTTCCACCCTCGGCGAAGCCGCCTGCCTCGTCTATGTGGTGCCCGCCTTCCTGCTCTACACCCGGCGGAACCCCCCGCCGCGGACGGGCGGGGACCTGCGCAGCGTGGTCCGCATCGCGGGGCCGATGCTGGCGGGGTCTTTTTTCCGCAACGCCCTGTTCAGCGTGGAGAATATCCTGATTCCCGTCTGCCTGCGGAAAAACGGCGCCGGGGGAACGGCCTCGCTCGCCCAGTACGGCGTGATGCACGGCATGGTCATGCCCATCCTGACCTTTCCGCTCGCGTTCCTCAGCGCGGCGGCCTCGCTCCTGGTGCCGGAGATCGCCGCCGCGCGCGCGGCCGGGGACCCCGGCGCCGTGCGCCGCACGGCGGGCAGCGCCTTCCGCTGGACGCTGCGCCTCGGCTTTCCGGCGGCGGCGGTCTTCCTCGTCTTTGCCGACGGCCTGGGCGCCCTGTTTTTCGGCAGCCCGCAGGCGGGGCGGATCCTGCGCATCATGGCGCCCATCGCGCCGCTGATGTACCTCGACAACGTGGTGGACAACATGCTCAAGGGGCTGGACCAGCAGGTCTACTCCATGGCGTACAACCTCACGGATTCGCTGATGCGCGTGGCCCTGATTTCCCTGGCCGTGCCGCGGTTCGGCCTGCGCGCCTACCTCGTGATCCTGTTCGCCAGCGAAATCTACAACGCGGCGCTCAGCATCGGCCGCCTGCTGAAGGTCACGGCGCTGCGCGTGGACGTCACGGAGTGGATCGTGCTCCCCGCCGTGACGGGTGGCCTGCTCTATTACGCGCTGCTGCTGCTCAGGGCGCTGCTTTTTCAGGGCCCGGTTTTTCCGGGGTGAGCGCCAGGCGGAACTCGACCTCGTGCCGGAGCGGGATGCCGCCCTCCCCCCGCAGCGGGATGGAGGGCTTGAGCCTGCGGTCGGCGTCCAGCGCGTCGCGGTACAGACGCGCCATGTCGAACCCGCGCCGCTGGTAAAAGCGCATCGCGCCGGTGTTGTCGTTCGTCGCAATCAGCGTGACCCACGCGCAGCGGGCCGCCCTTGCGGCCCCGACCGCCCGGTTCAGCAGTGCGGTGCCGACCCCGCGGCGCTCCAGGATACTGTCCAGCGACAGAATCTCCCATTCCTCCCGGCTTTTTTCGCGCCAGGTGACCGCGCCGACGATGCGGCCGCCCTCGCGGGCGACAAAGCCGGGCAGGGCCGCAAGGTCCACCAGTTCGCCGCGCACCGCCATTTTGTCGGAAAACCAGCGCGCCTTCAAAAATTCGGCCGTCTCCCTGCGGTTTCGGCCCGAAACCGCCTCAATCTCCATTTTCCATTTCTCCCCGCTCCCGGGATTTTCCGCAGAGGAGCGCCCGCCGATTCCGCAGGTCCGCGGAAATCCATGACAAATCCGATAAATGGTTTCCAACTTGTTCCTAACTTTACAGCGTTTTCTACAATTCGCATAAAAGTCCTTGACAAAATTCAAAACGCATGCTACACTGGTGCGCAACAGAATACCGCAAATGCAAAGACCGGGCAAAAGCCGCGGAGCCTCTCCTCCCAGAAAGCCGCCGTAGGATGGGAAGCGGCAGGACACTCCGCAGTGACATCACCCGCAAGCAGCCCTGTTGAACGCGCAAGCCAGTAGGCCGGGCCGGTTCCGCTCCGTTAACGGCGGGCGCATTGGATGGGCCCGTCCGATGCGGCTGAGCAGGCCGCGATGAAGCGGCAAGCAGAGTGGTAACGCGGGGAATTGTCCTCGTCTCTGATTCCGGATCGGAGACGGGGTTTTTTTATACCCTTTTTTCCCCCGCGCGGCGCGGTATTCCGGCAAACCGCAAGACCCTTTATGGAACTTGAGGAAGGAAGAAAAATATGAACGGTTTGACGATTGTTGTGCTCTCGATTGCCGTGCTGGGCGGCGGCTACCTTTTCTACGGCAGATGGCTCGCGAAAAAATGGGGCATCGACCCCGCCGCAAGAACCCCCGCCTATGCCCATGAAGACGGCGAGGACTATATCCCCACGCCGAAGTCGGTCGTTTTCGCGCACCAGTTCTCCACCATCGCGGGGGCCGGGCCCGTCACGGGGCCCATCATCGCGGCCATGTTCGGCTGGCTGCCGGCCCTGCTGTGGATTCTGGTCGGCGGAGTGTTCTTCGGGGCGGTGCAGGATTTCGGCTCCCTGTATGCGTCGGTCAAAAGCGAGGGCAAGTCCATCGGCCTGATTATTGAGCAGTACATCGGCAAGACGGGCAAGCGCCTGTTCCTGATTTTCTGCTGGGTGTTCTCGCTGCTGGTCATCGCGGCGTTCGGCGACATGGTCGCCTCCACCTTCAACGCGGCCGCGGCCGGCTCGCTTTCGCTCACAAGCCCCGTGACGGTCGGCGAAACCACCGCCCCCGGCGCGGCGGCGGGCTCCATCTCGCTGTTCTACATTCTGGGCGCGGTGCTGTTCGGCCTCTTCATGAAATACGCAAAGCCGAAGCCCGCCGTGATGTTCTTTGCCGGGCTGGCGGCGTTCGTCGCCATCATGGCCGCCGGCATGGCGCTGCCGGTCTACCTGAACAAGATGCAGTGGCTGCTGGTGGTCTTCGCCTATATTTTCTTCGCGGCCGTGGTGCCGATGTGGATTCTGATGCAGCCGCGCGACTATTTGAGCTCGTTCCTGCTGATTTTCATGATTGCCGGCGGGGTGCTCGGCATCTTCATGACGCGCCCGAACATGAACCTGCCGGCCTTCACCTCGTTCAACGTGAACGGGAAGATGCTGTTCCCCATGCTGTTCGTCACCATCGCGTGCGGGGCGGTCTCCGGGTTCCACAGCCTGGTTTCCTCCGGCACCTCCTCCAAGCAGGTGCGCAATGAAAAGGACATGGTCGGCATCGGGTACGGCGCCATGATGGTGGAGTCCCTGCTGGCCGTGGTGGCGCTGGTGGTCGCCGGCGCCGCGGCCAAGGGCGGCAAGCTGCCCGACGGCACGCCGTTCCAGATTTTCTCGGCCGGCGTCGCCGGGTTCTTCGAGAAGTTCGGCATGCCGGTCTACGCGGCGAAGTGCAGCATGACGATGTGCGTTTCGGCCCTGTGCCTCACAACGCTGGACTCGGTCGCGCGCATCGGGCGAATGTCGATGCAGGAGCTGCTGTACGGCGAGGACGGAAAGGCCCATTCGCCCGCGGCGAAATTCCTGACCAACAAGTACGTCTCCACGGTCGTCACGCTGCTTTTCGGCTTCCTGCTCTCGCTCGGCGGATACAACAACATCTGGTCGCTGTTCGGGTCCGCCAACCAGCTGCTCGCCGCTCTGGTGCTGATCGCGCTGGCGGTCTTCCTCAAGACGACGGGCCGCAGCGGCTGGATGCTCTACGTGCCGATGACCTTCATGCTCGGCGTGACCATGACGGCGCTGGTGATGGCCGTCTGGAACATCTTCATCAAGCTCGGCCACGGGCAGTTCGTGTTCCTCACCGACGGCCTGCAGCTGATTGTGGCTTCCCTGCTGATGGCGCTGGCCGTGATGGTCGCCTACCACTGCCTGAGGAAGCTGGCGGAAAAGCCCGCGCCCGCCAAACTGGGAAAAGCGGTCTGAACCTCCCGCTTCGCTGTTGTTCCTCCTTATGAATCCGGGACGCGCATACCGGTGCGCGCCCCGGATTTTCATGCCCGGCCCGCCGGCTCCCGGGGCGCTTCCTCCACAATCGGCGCGGCGGCGGCGCCGAGGAATTTTATCAGCGCGCGCGGCTCGACCTCCACCTGCGCGCCGATTCTTCCCCCGCTCACAAAAATCGACGGCTGCTTTTCGCAGCTGGAGTCGAACACGGTGCGGTACCGCTTCTTCATGCCGACGGGCGAGCATCCCCCGCGGATATAGCCGGTGACCCTGTTGATTTCGCTCACGTGGATCATCCCGACCGATTTTTCCCCGACGCTCTTCGCGGCGGCCTTGAGGTCCAGCTCCTTCGCCACGGGCAGCACAAACACGAAATAGCCGCCGTCCGCGCCGCGCGTGACCAGGGTCTTGAAGACCTGCTCCACGTTCTGCCCCAGCTTCCGCGCGACGGAAAGGCCGTCGATTTTTCCGTCCGAAACCTCATAGTACCGGGCCCTGTACGGGATTTTCGCCCGGTCGAGAATCCGCATCACATTCGTTTTGAGTTCCTTCGACATTTTACCCTTCCTTTTTACTGTGCCCCGCGCCGGAACCGGCTCTGCCGGTCACGTTGTTTTCCATCTTACGCCCTGGGGGGTGTCCTCCAGGACGATGTGGCGGGCCTTCAGCTCGTCGCGGATGCGGTCGGCGGTGGCCCAGTCCCTGGCGGCGCGGGCCTTCTGGCGCTCGGCGATAAGGCGCTCGATCTCCGCGTCCGCGGTGGCGCCGCTCTTGGCGTACAGCAGGCCCAGCACGCCGGCCAGCTCGCCGAACAGGCCCAGCGCGAACGCGCACAGCTCTTTCGACGGCGCGGTTTCGGCCGTCAGGCTGGAGTTGATGTCCTTCGCCAGGTCGAACAGCGCCGAGAGCGCGTCGGCGGTGTTCAGGTCGTCCTCCATCGCCTCGATGAACTTGTCCTGGTACGTCTCCAGCCTGCGGCGGACCGCCTTTTCGCCCTCCCGCTCGCCGGGCTTCGCGTGGGCGAGCAGGAACCCGAGGTTCCCGCGGCAGTTGTACAGGCGCTCCAGCGAGGCGCGGCACTGGCCCATGACCTCTTCATTGTAATTGATGGGGGAGCGGTAGTGCGCCGAAAGCATCAGGAAGCGGATCGGCTCGTAGCCGTATTTCTGCGCGACGTCGCGCACCGTGAAAAAGTTGCCGAGCGACTTGGACATCTTGCGGTTGTCGACGTTGATATAGCCGTTGTGCATCCAGTACCGCGCGAACGGCACGCCGTTGCAGCATTCGCTCTGGGCGATCTCGTTCTCGTGGTGGGGGAAGATGAGGTCCTGCCCGCCGCAGTGGATGTCGATGGTCCTGCCGAGGTAGCGGCGCGCCATGGCGGAGCACTCGATGTGCCAGCCCGGCCGCCCCCTTCCCCACGGGGAGGGCCAGCTCGGCTCGCCGGGCTTCGCGCCCTTCCAGAGGGCGAAGTCCAGCGGGTCCTCCTTCTGCTCGCCCACGGCGATGCGCGCGCCGGACTTCAGGTCGTCCAGCGGCTGGTGCGAGAGCTTGCCGTACTCTCTGTCCTTCCCCGTGCGGAAGTACACGTCGCCGTTCGGCGCGGGGTAGGCGTACCCTTTCTGCACCAGGGAAGAGACCATCGAGAGGATCTCGTCGATGTTCTCCGTCGCAAGCGGGTGCACCGTGGCCGGGCGCACGTTCAGGCCCTCGGCGTCGGTCTTGTACTCCTCGATATACCGGCGGGAAACCGTGAGGTAATCGCTGTGCTCCTCGTTCGCGCGGCGGATGATTTTGTCGTCGATGTCGGTGAAGTTCTGCACGAAGGTCACCTTCATCCCGCGGTACTCCAGGTACCGGCGCAGCGTGTCGAACACGCAGATGGGGCGCGCGTTGCCAATGTGGATGAAGTTGTAGACGGTCGGCCCGCAGGCGTAGATTTTCACCTCGCCCGGCACAAGGGGCACGAACTCTTCCTTCTGCCTCGTCAGCGTGTTGTAGATTTTCATTTTTTTCTTCCTCCTGTTCCGTCAGGCGTTTTTCCGGCTTTTTGCGCCGTCCTGCGCGGCGAGCGCCGCTTTCATCTTCTCAAGCTGCCTTTCCAGGCGGCCGATCTCGCATCCCAGGTAGCAGAGCTGCTGCGAGACCGGGTCGCCGATATGGATCTGGTCCAGGTTCGCGGGCCGCACGCCGTTCAGGCGCACGATGCGCGCCGGCACGCCGACCGCCGTCGCATTGGGGGGCACCTCGTTCAGCACCACGGCCCCCGCGGCCACGCGGGCGTTGTCGCCCACCCGGAACGGCCCCAGGATTTTGGCGCCCGCCCCCACCAGCACGTTGTTGCCGAGGGTCGGGTGGCGCTTGCCGTGGTCCTTGCCCGTGCCGCCGAGCGTCACGCCCTGGTACAGGGTGCAGTTGTCGCCGATTTCGGACGTTTCGCCGATGACCACGCCCATGCCGTGGTCGATGAACAGCCCCTTCCCGATTTTGGCGCCCGGGTGGATTTCGATTCCCGTCTTATGCCGCGCGCGCTGGGAGATATACCGCGCGATGAACTTGTGCCCGTGCGTAAAGAACCAGTGCGCCCGGCGGTACGACCGCACGGCCTTGAACCCGGAGTACAGAAAGTAGACCTCCGCCCTGGAACGGGCCGCCGGGTCGCGGTCCATAATGGAATCCAGTTCCGCTTTCAGTCTGGCAAACATCAAAAAACCTCCGCCGCCCCGCTTGCTTCGGCCTTGCCCCCCGCGGCGCGGGGCGCGCCGCGGGGCCCAAAAAAGCCTCCGTCCCCAAAAAGGGACGGAGGCGAAATTCTTCCGCGGTTCCACTCCGTTTTTCTCGCTCTTCGGCCGATAACGGTGCCTGCCGGGCGGGGATACTGGTTTCCCCCCGCCTGCTCGCGGATGCACTTCGCCGCCCGCTCTGCGGAAAGCGCTCTCAGCCGCTTCGGCGCTTTCTCTCTGCCGCCCGCGTGCGCGGTTACTTCTTCCGTTCGACGCATTTCAAAAAATCAGGATCATTCTTCAGTATAGCCGAAAGCCGGTTTTGCTGACACAACAAAGTATAGTACACAAGCGCGCCGCTGTAAAGCCCCCGGCCGCCGAAAATCGTGCGGACGCAAAAAGACGCCGCCCTTTTGCTCCCTGCGTCGGCCGCACCTTTTTGCCGCTTCGCGGCATTTCCCCTGTCAGAGGAACAACCCGCACCATTTTCGGCAGGCCGGTTCTTTGCCTTTATTTTACGTCTTTCAGCACGTCAATATTCTGCAGAATATAGATTCCGCCGGAGACGATCGTGAAAAAGACGGAAATCCAGATCAGCGCGCCGCCCAGAAGCGCGAAGGCGTCGGCGCTCGGCATGCCCCAGACCGTGAACGGCGCGACGCGCCCCGCGTCGGCCAGCTCCTGCACGAACTGGAACGCGAGCACCAGAATCACGGCCGCGACCTGGCTGACCGTCTTGGTCTTGCCCCACCGGTTCGCGGCGATGACCCGGCCCTTCTCCACCGCGACAAGGCGCAGGCCCGTGACCATGAACTCCCGCGCGACAATCAGGATGACCGCCCACGGGTCGGCTGCGCCGTCGGCCAGCAGGCATATCAGCGCCGAGACGACCAGCAGTTTGTCCGCCAGGGGGTCCATGAACTTCCCGAAAACCGTAATCTGGTTGCGCGCGCGCGCGATTTTGCCGTCCAGCCGGTCCGTGAGGGCGGCGGCGGCAAACAGAATCAGGCCGAGCAGGTAATGGTACCCGGCCGGCCATTTGCCCAGCATCACAATTAAAAAGAACGGGATGATCGCGATGCGCACGGTCGTCAGCTTGTTTGGCAGGTTCATGTTCGCCCCTCCCTTTTTACGAAACGCGCTCCCCGGCCAGCTCGCCGTCGGCGCAGCCGGTGATCTTCACACGCACGAACTCCCCCGGCGCGGGCTCTTCCCCGGCCGGCGCCCGGAACCAGACCCCGCCGTCCACGTCCGGCGAATCCATGTACGAGCGCCCGAACCAGCGGTTCCCTTCGCAGCCCTCGGTCAGCACGCGCAGAGTCTGCCCGGCCATGCGCTCGCCCTGCTCCTGCATGATTTCCATCTGCATCTCGGTGACAACCTGCGCCCGGCGGCGCTTCTCCTCCGCGCCGATCTGGCCCGGCAGGGCCGCGGCAGGCGTGCCCTCTTCCTGCGAATAGGCGAAGCACCCCAGCCGCTCGAAGCGGTTCTCGCGCACAAAGTCGCACAGCTCGCCGAACTGCTCCTCCGTTTCGCCGGGGTAGCCCGCAATCAGCGTGGTGCGCAGCACCAGGCCCGGCACGGCGGCGCGCATCCTGCGGATCAGCGCCTCCAGCGAAGAGCGGTCGCCTCCGCGGCGCATCGAGCGCAGGATCTCGCGGTCGCAGTGCTGCAGGGGCAGGTCGATGTACGGGACGACCTTCTTCTCTTCCGCGATGGTCTTCAGCAGCTCGTCGGTCACGAAGTCCGGGTAGCCGTACAGCACGCGGATCCACTCGACCCCGCCGATGCCGCACAGGCGGCGCAGCAGCTCCGGCAGCATCAGCCTGCCGGTCAGGTCGGCGCCGTAGCGGGTGGTGTCCTGCGCGATGAGCACCAGCTCCTTTACTCCCCGCGCGGCGAGGGCGCGCGCCTCGCGCTCGATTTTTTCCGGCGCGCGGGAGCGGTAGCGCCCCCGGATGGCCGGAATCGCGCAGTAGGAGCAGCGGTTGTCGCACCCTTCCGCAATTTTAAGGTACGCCGTCCACGGGGGCGAAAGCGGCACCCGCTCGCCGTCCAGCGGGAGGCACTCCTTGTCGGGGAAGACCTGCGGCTTCCCGCCGCCCAGGGCCTTCGCCACCACCGCGGCGATGTCGCCGTCCGCGCCGATGCCCGCCACGGCGTCCACTTCGGGCAGCTCGCGCATCACCTGCCCGCGGTACCGCTCGGCGAGACAGCCCGTCACGACGATGGCGCGGATGCGGCCCTGCGCCTTCAGGCGGGCGCACTCCAGAATTTCGCCGATGGCCTCGCGCTTGGCGGCTTCGATGAAGCCGCAGGTGTTCACCACCACGGCGTCGGCGCGCGCGGCGTCGGGCTCCACCCGGTAGCCCGCCCGCCGCAGGGCGGCCAGCATCCTCTCTCCGTCCACCTGGTTCTTCGCACAGCCCAGGTTGACCAATCCAACCGAATACGGCACTTTACCGCTCCTCATCCAGACCATATTCCCGCAGGGCGGCGCGGATTTCATCCCACCGGTAGCCCATGCGCTGCAGGGCCGCGGCGGCGCGGCGGCGGCCCCGCTCGTCCCCGAGGCCGCGCGCGTATTTCTTCGCCAGCACCCTGCGGATGCTCTCGCCGGGGTCGGGGCGGGCTTGCCGCGCGGCGCGGGCGGCCGTCTCCCGGTCGACGCCGCGGCGCTGCAGCTCCCGCCGCATGCGCTCCTCCGCGAAGCCTTTGCGCTCGTAGAGCCGCCGCGCCAGCGTGCGCGCGTACTCGCCGTCGTCCACAAGGCCCAGCTGAGCCATGCGGTCCGCCGCGCGCGCGGCCGCTTCGCGCGGGAACGTGCGGGCCAGCTTCTGCTCCAGCTCCCCGCGGGAGTGGGCGCGGAACCCGAGCAGCCGCATGGCCTTCCGCTCCGCCCGGCGGGCGTCGCTTTCGCGCAGCAGCGCGTGCAGCGCCCCGTCGGTCACGGCGTCCCCCGGCTTCATCCCGCACGAAAGGTAGCACTCCGTGTCGACGCTGAACGCGAACTCCCCGTCCACAAACAGCGCGGTCAGGCTTTTTCCGCGCGGCTCGGCCGCCGTCAGCGTCATTCGTCGTCGGCGTGGATGTCGATTCCCGCGTCGTAGCGGAAGTCGTCCTTCGGCCCCTGCCCGGTGGCGGGGGCCTGCTGCACAGGCTTCGCGGGGGAAGCGGCGGGCCGTGCCGGGCGGGCCGGCCGGCCGAACAGCTTTGAGGAATCCGCGCGGATTTTCGCCTCGATTTCGTCCGCCGTCCCGGGGTGCTCCTCCAGGTATTTCTTCGCGTTCTCGCGGCCCTGCCCCAGGCGCGACTCGCCGTACGAGAACCACGCCCCGCTCTTCTGGACGATGTCCAGCTCGACGCCGAGGTCGAGGACCTCCCCGATGTGGGAGATGCCCTGGCCGAAGATCATGTCGAACTCCGCGGTGCGGAACGGCGGCGCGATTTTGTTCTTGACCACCTTGGCGCGCGTGCGGTTGCCGATCTGCTCGTTGCCGATGCGGATGGGCTCGCCCTTGCGGATGTCGATGCGCACGGAGGCGTAGAACTTCAGCGCGCGGCCGCCCGTGGTGACCTCGGGGTTGCCGAACATCACGCCGATTTTTTCGCGGAGCTGGTTGATGAAGATGGCGACGCAGTTGGATTTCGAGATGGCGCCCGCCAGCTTGCGCAGCGCCTGCGACATCAGCCGCGCCTGCAGGCCGACCGCGGTGTCGCCCATCTCGCCCTCGATCTCGGCGCGCGGCACCAGCGCCGCGACCGAGTCGATCACAATCACGTCGATGGCACCGGAGCGCACGAGCGCCTCCGTAATCTCCAGCGCCTGCTCGCCGGTGTCGGGCTGCGAGACCAGCAGCGAATCCACGTCCACGCCCAGCGCCGCGGCGTAGGTCGGGTCGAGGGCGTGCTCCACGTCGATGAACGCGGCGTTCCCGCCGTTTTTCTGCCCCTGCGCCACGCAGTGCAGCGCGAGGGTCGTCTTGCCGGAGCTTTCGGGCCCGAAAATCTCCACGATGCGCCCGCGCGGCAGGCCGCCGATGCCCAGCGCGAGGTCCAGCCCCAGCGACCCGGTCGAGATGGCCTCCACGTGCATGGCCTCGTCCTGCCCCAGGCGCATCACCGCCCCTTTGCCGAACTTCTTTTCAATCTGCTGCAGCGCCGTTTTCAGCGCCGCATTCTTGTCGCTGTCCGTATTGACCGTCTTGGTGAGTTTTCTGGTCGCCGCCCCTTTTTCAGACATTGTGACATTCCTCCAGTCCGCGCTCCGCCGATGGATTCCATTATACCTGATTCAGCCCCGAAAAGCAATACGGCGGCAAGCTGCCGTTCCTGCGGCGTCACGCCGCCGGGAGCTGTCTTTGACTGTCCCGGCAGAGCGGGCTTTTTATTTTTGCTGCACCCCACGCCGGGCCGTGCCGGCGGACGCTGTCCGCCTACGGCGGTCACGAAACAGGGCCGGCAAGTTTATCGCTGGCTTTCCGCTCGCTCCGGGTACGCTTTCGATGGGCTTTCCCGTAATCTGAAGGCCCCCGGCCAGTGCTTCCCGGTACGAGCACGCAGCGCGGAATTTTCGCAGCACCGATGTCGAGGCCGCCGGAGGCGAGAAAGGCGTTGCACGTCCGGCCTGAGGACAAACTGGAATAAAACTTTGAAATCAGAAAAAATCTGTTTCCCTGTTTATAAAGCAGAAACTCCCGAAGCAAAAAATCACGCTTCGGGAGCTGTCTTATACCGTCCCGGCAGAGCGGGCTTTTTATTTTTGCCGCGCCCCACGCCGGGCCGTGCCGGCGGACGCTGTCCGCCGGCGGCCCGCCACCACGCGCGCGACGCCGCTGAAGTCGCGCCGGACGGAAATCCCCTCCAGCGCTTCGGAAAACAGCCGGCAGACCGCCCCGGCCTGCCCGTCGCCGACCTCCACGGCCGCGGCGCCGCCGGGCTTGAGCCTGGGCAGCCACAGCCGCGCGACGGCCCGGTAGAACCGCAGGCCGTCCGGGCCGCCGTCCAGCGCCTCGCGCGGCTCGCGCCGCACCTCTTCCTGCAGACCGGGAATCTCCCCCGCGCGCACGTAGGGCGGGTTGGCGAACACGCCGTCCAGCGCCGGCATCCGCTCCGCCGCGGCGGGGTCCAGCACGTCCGCCTCCACGGCCCTGACGCCCGCAAGGCCCGCGCGGGCGACGTTCCTTTTCAGGTAGCGCAGCGCCGCGGGGTATTTTTCCAGCGCGGCCGCGCGCGCGCCGGGCACCAGCGAGGCCACGCCGAGCGCCACGGCGCCGGAGCCCGCGCACAGGTCGGCGAAAAGCGGGGCCTTTTCGCCCGCCAGCATCTCCGCCGCCGTGCGGGCCAGCAGCTCCGTCTCCTCGCGGGGAATCAGCACGCCCTCGCCCACCTCCAGAACCAGGCCGAGGAACGGCCATTCGCCCAGGATGTACTGCAGCGGCCGCCCGGCGGCCCGCTCGCGGGCCATGGCGAAAAACCTCCGCGCCTGCGCGGGGCCGGCCGGCTCCGCCGCGCGCAGCACGCGCTGCTGCCGGTCCAGGCCGAACGCCTTGCGGAAAAGGCACCCGGCGTCGAACGCGGCGCTCTCGTTCCCCGCCCTGCGCAGCCGGCCGCGCCCCGCGCGGTACACTGCGCCCAGGGTCATTTTTCCCCGCCCTCCAGCTCGATGCGGTCCTCGCCGTTTTCGGGAATCACCGCGCGCAGGGCCGCGATGGCGACCTCCATCATGCCGTCGTCCGGCTCCCGCGTGGTCAGGCGCTGCATCCACAGCCCGGGCGCCGAGATGACGCGCGTGAGGGCGTTGTCGTTGCGGCCGCAGTAGCGGATCAGCTCGTACCCGATTCCGACGGCGAGCGGGATGCACAGGATCTTGACCGCCGTGCGCAGAAACGGGTTCGAGAACGGGATGAAAAAGCCGATGCAGATGCCGATCAGCAGCATCAGCACGAGGAAGCTCGTCCCGCAGCGGGGGTGGAACCGCTGGTGCCTTTTTACATTTTCGACCGTGAGCGCCTCGTTGTTCTCATAGCAGAAGATGGTCTTGTGCTCCGCGCCGTGGTACTCGAACACGCGCTTCATGTCCGGCAGCGAGGCGCACAGCGCCAGGTAGCCGAGGAACAGCGCGAAGCGCATCAGCCCCTCCAGCGGGGCGCGCCACCCGGCGACGCCCGGCCCCGCCGCGCCCTGCAGCAGGTTGAAGAGCCAGGTCGGCAGCAGGAAGAACAGGCCGACGCCGAGCGCCACGCCCAGCACCGTTCCGGCGGTCACGACGGCGTCCATCGCGCGCCTGCCGAACTTCTGCCGAATCCACCGGTCGAACTTCGACTCCTCTTCCTCCTCGTCGAGGCCCGCCTTCCGGGCGGAAAGCGACAGCGCCCGGTACCCGAGCGTCAGCGAATCCACAAAGCCGGCGATTCCGCGCAGCAGCGGCAGGCGCCAGACCGCGCTGCGGCCGCGCAGGTCGCGGGACTCGATCGCCTGGGTGGAGACGGAGCCGTCCGGCAGGCGCACGGCGACCTCCGTTTTCTGCGGGCCGCGCATCATGATTCCCTCAATCAGCGCCTGCCCCCCGATGGACGTGATGGTTTTTGTCTTTTCCCTACTCATCCGGTTTTGGGTTCCTTTCCGCTTCCGCGGGTCTGCCGGCCTGTTTGCCGGCCCCGCGGGAGCCGCTTTCCAGCTTCTCATAGGTGGGGATGCGGATGGTCACGGCCGTGCCGACGTGCTCGTGGCTCTCGATCTCCAGGCTGCCGGAGTGCAGCTTCATAATCTCGTCCGCAAGGGCGAGGCCGATGCCGGAGCCGCGCACGGTCTGGTTGGCCTTGTAGAATTTTTTCTTGACGTTGGGCAGGTGCTCGGCGGGGATGCCGCAGCCGTTGTCCGCAATCACGACGCGGATGAAGCCGTCGGCGGAATCGGCCGTCACGGTGATGGTGCCGCCCTCGGCGGTGTACTTGAGGGCGTTGTCCAGCACGTTGACGAACACCTGCCGCAGGCGGTTGATGTCCCCGAGGACCGGCGGCAGCATGGCCGGCTCGTCGTAAAGCAGGTATTTGTGCTCGTTCTTCGCGCGCTCGCTGAACATGTAGACCGCCGCGCCCAGCTCCGCCAGCAGGTCGATTTTGTCCATCGTGAGGGTCATGCGGCCGCCCTGCATGCGCGAGAAGTCCAGCAGCTCCTCCACCATGCCGGAAAGGCGCTCGGTCTCGCTCACGATGATGCCCATGCCGCGGCCGAAGGTCTTGGGGTCGGTCTCGCCGGTCTGGAGGGTCTCCGCCCACCCCTCGATGGCCGTGAGCGGCGTGCGCAGCTCGTGGGAGACAGAGGAGATGAAGTCGTTCTTCATCTTCTCGTTCTGGCCCAGCTCGTCCGCCATGTTGTTGATGGTGTCGCACAGGTCGCCGATTTCGTCGTTGTTGATTTTCTGGATGCGCGCCTTGAAGTCGCCCTGCGCAATCCGCTTGGCCGTCGCGCCGATGCTCCGCAGCGGCACGAGGATGGACTTCATGAAGTACCGGCTCGAGACGAACACGAACAGCACAATCAGCCCGCCGGTCAGCAGCAGGGCCGTCACCACGGTGAAAATCTGGCGGTCCGCCTCCACCAGCGAGACGACGTAGCGCACGGCCCCCACCGGCGAGCCGTACCCGCTGCGGATCACGCGCGTGACGGCGATGACCTTCTCGCCGCTCTTCTGCCGCCCGGTCCAGGTGCCGTAGCCCGCCGCGCTCTTCAGCGCGGCGGCGTAGTCCGGCATGGGCTGGGTGCGGTCCGGGGCGAAGCCGATGGAGGTGGTCACCACGCTGCCGGCCTGGTCCACGACCATCAGCTCCATGCTCTCTTTGTTCGGGAAGTCCTCCACATAGCCGCGCGCGGCGGCGATGAATTCCGCCGGCGTGCGGTCGCCGTACCCGGCGAACATGTTGGTCAGCTCGTCGGCGCGCCCGTCCAGCGCGGAGTGGATGCCGTTGTAGACGTAGCCCTGCACCGCGAACGAAAGCGTGGCGATCAGCGCGACGACAACCACCACGATGGCGCCCAGGCCGTTCCGGACCCAGCGCCTCGTGATGCTGTTTTTCACCGCCATGCCGCCGCGCCCCCTTTCGCGCCTTCCGCCGCCCGCCGAGGGGCAGCTACGCTTCCCATTTATACCCCAGGCCCCAGACCGTGACGATGTGCCGGGGGGTGGAGGGTTCGTCCTCGATCTTCATGCGCAGGCGCCGGATGTTCACGTCGACGATTTTTTCCTCGCCGTAGTAGGATTCGCCCCACACATGGCGCAGGATGTCGGTCCGGCCCAGGGCCGCCCCCGGGTTGGCGAAAAAATACTCCATAATCTGGAACTCCACCTGCGTGAGCTCAATCGGCCTGCCGTCCTTCAGCAGGGAGCGGCTGCGCAGGTTCAGCACGAAATTGCCGGAGCGTATCTCTTCCCGAAAGCCGCCGCGGTCGCGCATCTGCTCCATCGCCACGCGGCGGTAGACCGCGTCCACACGCGCCACCAGCTCGCTGGGGCTGAACGGCTTGGTCACGTAGTCGTCGGCGCCCATCATCAGGCCGCCCACCTTGTCCATCTCCTGGGTCTTGGCCGTGAGCAGGATGATGCCGATGGAGTTGCTGCGCCGGCGCAGCTCCTTACAGACGGCGAGGCCGTCGTACTTGCCGGGCATCATGATGTCCAGCACCGCGACGTCCACCTTGGGGCCTTCGCGGTCGCAGATTTTGAGGGCTTCTTCGCCGTTGGCGGCCTCCAGCGTCTCATAGCCGGCGCGCTTGAGGTTGATCACGACGAACTCGCGGATGGCCTGCTCGTCCTCCGCCACCAGTATGGTTTTCAAATGGGACTCTCCTCCTGTCCGTTAATCCTGGGGAATGCGTTCAAAGGCGTCGGCGACCTCGCGCGGGGTCATGGCCAGCGGGCTGGCGGGCGACGGGCAGGCGGCGGCGTAGCACAGCCTGTCCTTCTTGGTCAGCAGGAAAAAGCCCCCCGCCTTCGGCCGGGCGTTCCATTCCTTCTCGGTGAAGGCCTGGATCCTCAGCAGCTCCGGCCCGCGGACGCCCGCCGGGGATTTCGGCGACTCCATCCACTGGTAAAAGTGCAGCGTGCGCGTCGCGGGGTCCAGCTTGGTGGTGATTTTCCCCCGCCACATGTCGGGGATGGAGAACCAGTACCCGTCCGCATAGTCTATCACCATGCTCATCACGCGCACAAAGGTGCCGGTCGCCGTGTCGTAGCGGTGCCAGTTCGTCAGATAGTCGGCCTCGTCCTCCCCCAGACCGCTGTAGCCGGGCATCAGGGTGACGATGGGGATTTCGATGATCTTGTCGCCGTTGATGTCCCGCGAGACGACGGAGGTCGCGCGCTCGGTGCTTTTGGCCGTCTTGGTCCTCGGGTCGTAGAACGGCGCCTGAAGCGACTTTTTCTTCGCGTCCCAGTAGAGCATCTCGGTCGTCATCACGTTGGCGGCCTTGATGCCGTCCAGCACCACGCCGACCTGCTTTTCGTTCACAAGGCCGGTTTTCAGCGAGGCGTACTTGGTCACGCCCGTGTCCAGCGGGGCGGTGCCCTTGACCTCCACGGCCTCATTCCGCACGCCCAGCAGGCGCGCCTCGGCGGGCTGGTCCCCCGCCGCGACGCTCGCGGTGAAGATCTCCGCCCGGCCGTCGCCGTCCAGGTCCGCCACGGTCATCTCGGTGTAGTTCTGGTTCAGGCGCAGCTCGTTCATTCTGCCGTTCTTATAATAATAGACGCACACGCTGCCCGTGCTGTTCAGGCCGCTGCCCCACCCGACGACGGCCTCGTCCCGGCCGTCGCCGTCCAGGTCGCCGAAGCAGACTCGGTCCACCTGCGGCGCGGGGTTGCTGAAGGCGCCGGCGTTCTGCCATTTTCCCCCCGCCTTCCGCATGAAGGCCACGCTCGTGCTCGGGGAATTCTCATCCTTCTGGTAAAACGCCATGGCCCCGCCGCTGCCCCCGCCGAAAAGGTCGTGGCTGACAATGGCGGCGTGGTACTGCCCCGCCTCCGGGTATTTCAAAATCATCTCGTCGCCCGCCGTCTGCTCCAGCAGGTTCTGGATGTCCGCCTCGTTCTCCCCGGTGGGGCGCGGCGCGCGCATCAGCGCCTGGGCGTCCAGCCCGGCGAACGAGCAGCCGGAAAGCGCGGCGGCAAGCAGCAGCGCCGCCGCCAGCGCGGCCGCCCTGCGTCCCATGCGCACCCCTCCCCTTTCAGCCTACCGGCGTATTCGGTTTTTATTATACCATATCCTCCCCGAAATTTATAGTTCTCGCCGAAAGCGCGCAGAATTCCCCGGAAGCATGGAAGGGCTTTCCGCCGCGGCCGCCGGCAGAGCCGGTTTCGGCCCGGCGGCGTGTCGCCGCTCCCACGGCCCGCCGTTCAGAACGAAGCGAATCGAAAGCTTTGTCTGGCGGGACAGTCAAAGACAACTCCCGGCGGCAGGCTGAGCCTGCACGCACGGCCCGGCGTGGGGCGCGGTGAAAACCTGAGGCGTGCTCTGCCGGGACAGGATAAGGCAACTCCCGCGGGCGGTGCCCGTTTCGGCCCGGGACGCATCCGGGACGCATCCGGGACGCTTCGTAAACTCCCGAAACCCGCATGAACATTAGCTTGGGACGCGTGGGACGCATGGGACGCATAAAATTGAGCCAAGAACAAGATTGGACCTGTATGCGTGCGCGTATGAAAGAGCGGAAATGCGCTTTTTCGCGTCCCATGCGTCCCAGCCCAGTACTGGTGCGGCTTCCCGGCTTTTTTTATGTGTCCCACACGTGTCCCACATGCGTCCGGTTATGGAGAATAGTTCCCAAAAACATGCCGCTTCAGCGGCTGCACCCCATAGAAGCCCCGGCCGATGTTTCCCGGTGCGGAAAGGGAAAAATGTTTTTCTGCACTGAACAAACGCTTTCGAGAAATCCCCTTTATCGGGTAAAAATGCCCTCGACTGCAATCCCCGTCGTCCATGGAAACCGGCTGCTCACCCCCTGCCCCCTCCCGCACGGGAAGCAAGGTAAAAACCGGAAACAGTCCGGTGCGGAAGGGGGATAGGTCGGGAGGGGGCTGCGCCCCCTCCCTGCCAAAGGCCCCCACAAAATGCCCGCAGGAAAGTTCTGCACCCGGCAAGCGCTTTCAGGTAGGCCCCTTTATCGGGCAAAAATGCCCTCGATTGCAACCCCCGTCGTCCATGGAAATCGCCCGGCGTGTCGAATGCCACATAACTGGATGACGGCTCTCGGGGGCGCAGGGGGGACGTTTTAGGGCCCCTCCCGCCGG
>ENA-UOOH01000811-UOOH01000811.1-fermentation-metagenome-genome-assembly--contig:-NODE-811-length-33322-cov-7.213094_pt1 | contig 33322 bp, 31 predicted proteins | sample MGYA00245778_ERZ724025 | MGnify/ENA primary metagenome ERZ724025 (study PRJEB28704, sample SAMN03018313) | fermentation metagenome | biome: anthropogenic terrestrial biome; feature: soil; material...
CTGTCTGAATCTGTTCATCCTGTCCCGCACCTCCGCTTAGGTCGGCGTGTCGATTAATTTCGACTTGAGGTGCGGGATTCTTCTTTACCCCCCGTATGGGAACTGGCCCCATGCCGCCTTCGCTAGATCCCGAGCTACGCCTCATTTGCGAAAGTCCAGCTGACGCTTCCAATCATCCCCACGGCAGCAGCGCCAAGGCTGCATACCTAATCAAAGCCGCTGCCTTGCGGAACTACTGCCCCAGCGCCTCCCAGCGCAACATCACCGCGTTTTGGCGACCGCGCTGATCGTGTACCGATACTAGCAGGATATCGTCGATTAACGTAGAAGAGATTCTGCTAGACCTGCTGCGAAACCGACGATCCAATCACCAAGCACAAAGCCGCGAGGGATGACGATGCGTTACATTTCCATCGATCAACTGGAGCCCGCAATGATACTGGCGCGCAATATATGGGGCCCCAACGGGCAGTTGCTGCTCACAGCGAACACCGTGCTGAAGGAGTCCTACATCTCACGCCTGCGCGACCTTCAGTATACGGCTGTATACGTGAAGAGCTACCCTGACGAGCCCGTGGAAAACATCCTGGAACCCGTGAAACAGGAGACTATAGTGCAAGCTACCGAGACCCTCAAGACAGTTTCGGAGACCGCCGCAACTACGGCGTGTCTTGACATCGACCGCATCCTTGAGGTTGTCGACGACATCATCGATCAGGTGTTGCAGAACCGCAACGTTGTCTACAGCGTTGCCGATATCAAGGCGTTCGACGACTACACATACGGCCACTCAGTGGATGTGTGCGTGCTGGCGGTCATGTGCGCCGCAGAACTGGGGATGACCAGGTATGATCTGCTCGATTTGGGCACAGGCGCAATACTTCATGACCTCGGAAAACTCTTCACGCCCAAGACCATTCTGTCCAAGGAAAGCTCGCTGTCGGGCGAGGAGTGGGAAGTCATCAGACGACATCCGTGGGACGGGTTCCAGATGCTTCGAAAGCAGGTGCCTCTCATGTCGGCCCATGTGGCCTTTCAGCATCACGAGAGATATGACGGGTCCGGCTACCCGCGCGGGCTGACCGACCGACAGACTCTCGACATCGCCAAAGTCACGGCAGTCGCCGATTCCTACAACGCCATGACCTCCGACAGGCCTTACCGAAGAGGTCTCATGCCGCACCAAGCTTTGCCCATTCTGGCACGCGAAGCGGGCAAGAGCTACAACCCGGATGTAGTACGTGCCTTCATCAAGATCGTGGCAGCCTACCCGCTGGGCACCGTGGTCAGACTGAGCGATGGATCGGTTGCGACCGTTGTCGGCGTGACCCGAGAAATCTGCGATGTCCAGATCGTATCGGGTCCGCGCGAAGGGAACCACGTCTCCATACACCATGAGTCTGACATCCATATCATCGAGCGCGTCGACTAGCCAATCTGCATCATATCGCTATGGCTTCGAGGCCGCCCATGTAGGGCTGCAGCCGTTTCGCTATCGCAATGGACCCGTCAGGCTGCTGGCAGTTCTCCAGGAGCGCGGCGATTGTCCTGCCCACCGCCAACCCCGACCCATTCAGCGTGTGGACGAACTCCGCCTTCGCTCCCGGCGCAGGCCTAAACTTGATGTCGGCGCGGCGGGCCTGGAACGACTCGAAGTTGCTGCATGACGAGATCTCCACATACCGGCCATAGCTCGGCATCCACACTTCCAGATCGTACTTCTTGGCTGCGGAAAATCCCACATCTCCCGTGCACATCTTGGTGACGCGATAGGGCAGCCCGAGGATCTCCAGCACCGACTGAGCATCAGCCACTAGGCGCTCCAGCTCGTCGTAGGATGTGTCGGGGCGCACGAATTTCACGAGTTCAACCTTGTCGAACTGGTGCTGCCGGATCAGGCCCCTCGTGTCGCGTCCCGCCGCCCCCGCCTCTGCGCGGAAGCAGGCGGTGTAGGCAACGTGTTTCACCGGCAAGCAAGCACCGTCCAGTATTTCGCCGCGGTACATGTTGGTCACCGGTACCTCTGCCGTGGGGACCATGTAGTAGTCAAGCCCTTCGCACTTGAACATATCGTCGGCAAACTTGGGCAACTGGCCTGTGCCCACCATCGAGGCTGCATTCACCAGGAATGGCGGGAACACCTCAGTGTAGCCATGCTCCGCGGTATGCAGGTCGAGCATGAAATTGACGAGAGCCCTCACGAGGCGCGAACCCATCCCCTTGTAGATAGCGAACCTCGCCCCCGTGATCTTGGAAGCGCGCTCGAAATCGAGGATATCGAGAGCTACGCCCAGGTCCCAATGGGCCTTCGGCTCGAACTCGAATGCCCTGGGTTGCCCCCATCTGCGGACCTCCACATTCTCGCTGTCGTCGCGCCCGGTAGGCACTGACTCATGGGGAATGTTGGGTATACCCAGAAGCAGCTCGGAAATGCTGGTTTCAACTGCAGCCAGCTCTTCGTCAAATCCGCGGATGTGATCGGAGACGCCCTTCATCTCGTCTATGATCTCGGACGCATCGGCGCCCGTCCGCTTGAGACGCGCAACCTTCTCAGACGCCTGGTTGCGCCGGCGCTTCAGTTCTTCCACTTCCACGAGGATCTCACGGCGCTTCTCGTCCGCGGCAAGCAGTGCATCCAGTGCATCCGTGCCCTCTCCCCTGCGGATCAGCGAATCCCTGACTACATCCGAGTTTGAGCGAACGAACTTCAAGTCAAGCATGTCCAACACTCCCCACATCGTATGGTCGTCATGGCTGTTCCGGGATCAAAAAACCCGCCCCCCAGACGGCAATCGCCGCCGGGGGCGGGCCAAACTCCCGCGTTGCCACCCCGATTGGCCGCCTGGACAAGCATCCGAGGTTCGCAACCACCACGCGCTTGTTCACAGGCGTACCCACTCGTTGCCGCTATCACGGGCGGACCCGACACGGCTTACTCTTGTTCGGCCGGCCACTCCAGGGCGGATTCACGTGCCTCCACTCGCCGGTTCACACCTGCGTCCCCCAGCGCCCGCCACCTGTTCGGTGCTTCCGTTCAGGCGGTCGGGGGGCGCCCCCGGCTCTCTGCGGAGAGAAGGACAGGCTACTGATCCCCTTCATCGCGTTTTCAGTGTATCAGGACTGCAGTTCCGCCATACCGCGCTGCAGCAATGTCGCAGCGCTGCGATGCAATCCCTTACCTTCGCTCTATGATATCACCCATTGTTGGAAAGTCAATAGGCTACCGCAAGAAGGAGGGCGGATGAACCGCCCTCCCCCAACTCGGCATCGCTGTTGATGCTCTTGCTCTGTGATCAGAATCGGCCTGCTATGCCTGCTCTCCGCACTTCGCGAGAAGAGCGTCCCACTTGCGGTCCACCTCGGCCTGGAGCTCGGCGATGATGTGCTCATTCTCCGGCTTGAACAGGTGGCGGAACCGGTCCTGCTTGCGGAGGAAGTCCACGAGAGGCTTCTTCTCCTTGGGCCTGTACGTCAGCTTGTACTCGCCGTCCACGATTTCATATAGCGGCCAGAAACAGGTATCCACAGCCAGCTTCGCCAGCTCGATTGTCTGGTCCGCCGGGTACTTCCACCCCAGCACGCACGGCTGGATGACAGCCATGAACGCCGGTCCTTCCACGGCAAGGCCCTTGTTCACCTTGGATACCAGGTCGTTCCACATTGCCGGGGAGCCCTGCGCCACGTAGGGGATACCGTGAGCCACCATGACCTCCGTCAGGTCCTTACGGTACTGCTTCTTGCCGTAAGACTCACTTCCCGCAGGGCTGGTCGTGGTGTTGGCCCCGCGCGGAGTCGCGCTCGACCTCTGTATGCCCGTGTTCATGTAGGCCTGGTTGTCGTAGCAGATATAGAGCATATCGTGCCCGCGCTCCATCGCGCCCGACAGCGACTGGAACCCTATGTCGTAGGTTCCGCCGTCGCCCCCGAAGGCTATGAAGTCGATCTTCTTGTCGATCTTCCCGCGCCGCTTGAGCGACTGGTACGCAGCCTCGACCCCGCTTACGGTGGCCGCGGAGTTCTCGAAGGCGTTGTGGATGAAAGGCACCTTCCACGCGGTATACGGGTAGATCGTGGTGCACACTTCCATGCACCCGGTCGCGCACCCCACAACCACAGGGTTGTCGGCCGCGAGAAGAGCCTGCTTTATGATAATAGGAAAGCCGCATCCCGCACAGGCCCGGTGGCCCGGCGTTACCAGGATTTCCTTGTTCGACAGCTCCTTTAGCGTCGCCATGTTCACACCTCCTACTCTCTGATGCCCAGGTAGGTGAGAGCCCTCTCAACCTGCCCGGTCTTGACGATCTTGGCCAGATCGTCGTAGACAGACTTGATGTGGTCCATCGTCACATCGCGGCCGCCAATTCCGTAGATGTAGTCGACGATCTTGGGGGCGTTCTCCACTCCATACATCGCCGATCTGACCTCTGCGAACACCGGCCCGCTTACGGCGTTGAACGAATCCGAGCGGTCCATCACTGCGATGGCCTTCTTGCCCCCGAGGGCTGCAGCTATCTCGCGCGCCGGGAACGGCCTGAAGACGCGCACCTTTAGCAGACCGGCCTTTACGCCATCGGCCCTGAGCGCCTTGACAACCTCCTTGGCCGTGCCTGCAGTCGAGCCCAGCACCACTATGGCTATCTCGGCGTCGTCCAGCATGTACTCCTCGAACAGCCCGTACTCACGCCCGCTGAGCTTGGCGTAGTCCTTGGCCACTTCCAGGATGACCGGCTTGGCCTGGATCATCGCTTCGGCCTGCTGTCTCTTGTGCTCCATGTTCCAGTCGTACAGGTCCAGCGGCCCCACGGTGACAGGGTTGTCCACATCGAGCAGCGGGTTTTCGGGCACGTACTCGCCCACCCACTTCCGAACCTTCTCGTCTTCCAGCAGATGCATGACCTCCATGGCGTGGCTGATTATGAAACCATCCATGGTAACCATCACCGGAAGCAGCACGTTCTTGTCTTCGGCTATCCTGACCGCCTGCAGAAGGTTGTCGTACGCCTCCTGCGCGTTCTCGGAGAAGATCTGAACCCAGCCAGCGTCTCTCGCCCCCATGGTATCGCTGTGATCGCAGTGGATATTGATCGGGCCTGAGAGCGCCCTGTTGACCACTGGCATCACTATCGGCAGCCGCATAGATGCGGCGATGTAGACGATCTCCCACATAAGAGCCAGACCATTGGCCGATGTGGCTGTCATCGCCCGCGCGCCGGCGGACGAGGCGCCCACGGTGGCGCTCATGGCAGAATGCTCGCTCTCGACCGTAACGAACTCGGTGTCTACCTTGCCGTTAGCGACGAAGCTGGAGAAGATCTGCACTATCTCGGTCTGCGGCGTGATAGGATACGCAGCTACCACGTCCGGGTTGATCTGGCGCATCCCTTCAGCGACGGCCTCATTGCCCGTTTTGGCAACTCTAATGCTCATTCCTACTCCTCCTTCCTACTTCGTATCGCCCTCTGCACCCTGGGCTTCCTCGTCCAAGAGCATCATGAGGGCCTTATTTCCGCGCTTGCCAGGGCACACTTGGGCACACACGCCGCAGCCCTTGCAGTAACGGTAGTCGATTCCCTTGAATCTGCCGTTCTCAACCTGGATCGACATGTCGGGGCAGTAGACCCAGCACAACAGACAGTTTATGCAGTTCTCAGGCACATGCACCGGGCGATATGTTCTCCATCCGCCCGTCTCATACTTCGCGGCGCAGCCAGGCTCGAGAATGCGCCCTGCTTTGGGCACGTCCTTCCAGCCTGCGTCTTTCGGCACTGACATTACGAAGCCACCTCCTGGTAGGCCCGTCGTATCGCCTCGATGTTCTTGTCAACGATGTCGGGGCGCAGTTTCTTCGCGAGCTTGATCCTGGTATCGCCGATCAGCTCGTCCAGGGTCAGAAGCCCTGTGGCAGCCACGAGCGCTCCCATCATGGGAGTGTTGGGAATTGGCCGCCCGATCGTGTCGATGGATATCTGTGTAGCGTCGAGAGTGTACACCTTCGCCTTGCCGTCTTCCAGCTTCAGCTTCTTGCGGATTTCGGCAGCAGACAGCGGTGTATTGATAAGGTAGATCCCATCGTCAGGGACCCCGGCCTTCACATTCGCTACGGACATCAGTGTGGGGTCGAGTACTATGACGATTTTCGGACGTTCCACGTGGCTGTGGATAGTGATTGATACATCGCTGATTCTGTTGAACGCCTGCATGGGCGCACCCATGCGCTCCGGGCCGTATTCAGGAAAAGCCTGTGCATGCCTCCCTGTGGAGATGACCGCCTCGGCAAGTACCAGAGCAGCCGTCTTCGCTCCCTGCCCGGCGCGTCCATGCCAGCGGATTTCCAGGAGCTTAGCCATGATGTTTCTCCCCCTTCGTTGTGTTTGACCATACACGGCTGACCGGGGTCAAATTGGATCAGCCTGTACAGCTGTATAAATCATGCCGCGGAAATCCGCGGCATGGCTTGTCCCAAGTCCTAAGCCGATGGAGATCGTGCTTGACCGCGCTGCGCCGCGCTGCGCCGCGCTTGGCCGCACGCGCTCGTTACTTGGCCGCGGCTACGAGCTCGGGATAGAGCGGAAAGCTGGAAACAAGCTCATCTACCTGTCGCGACACCCCAGCCAGTGCATCGGGACAACCGATGTTCCTAAGCACACCATCGATAAGCGATGCAATCACGCGCATCTCTGGCTCCTTCATGCCTCGCGTGGTGACCGCGGGAGTGCCGATTCTCACGCCGCTCGTTATGAAGGGCTTTTCGGGATCGAACGGCACCGTGTTCTTGTTGACGGTGATGCCCACTCGATCGAGAGACTCCTCCGCGGCCTTGCCCGTTATGCCGGTTCCGCGCAGATCCAGCAGCATTAGATGGTTGTCGGTGCCGCCGGAAACTAGTCTCCATCCACGCTCCACAAGCGCATCCGCAAGCGCCTTGGCATTCGCGACTATCTGCTTCTGGTAGTCCGCGAACTCAGGCCTTAAGGCCTCGCCAAACGCAACGGCCTTGGCTGCGATGACGTGCATGAGCGGCCCGCCCTGGGTGCCCGGGAAGACCGCCGAGTCGATCTTCTTCGCCCACTTCGCAGTGCAGAGTATCATGCCGCCCCGCGGTCCGCGCAGGGTCTTGTGAGTAGTGGTCGTCACAAAATCCGCGTATGGAACCGGGTCAGGGTGAAGCCCGACCGCAACAAGGCCTGCGACATGGGCCATATCAACCATCAGCAGAGCGCCCACGCTCCTGGCGATCTTGCCGATTCTTTCGAAATCGATGATCCTTGGGTAAGCACTAGCCCCCGCCACGATCATCTTGGGCGCGTGCTCATGGGCGAGCCTCTCCAGCTCATCGTAGTCGATCCGCTGATCATCGGGCCTGACGCCGTAAGAGATGAATTTGAAGTACTTACCAGATAAGTTCAGATGCATGCCGTGTGTCAGATGCCCCCCATGCGTCAGGTTCATTCCCAGCACAACATCTCCCGGCGTGAGCGCCGCGAAGTAGACTGCCGTGTTGGCCTGGGCGCCCGAATGCGGCTGAACATTGACATGATCAGATCCAAACAGCTTCTTCGCGCGCTCGATGGCCAGGTTCTCAGCGACATCCACATATTCGCACCCGCCGTAGTACCTCTTGCCCGGGTATCCTTCAGCGTACTTGTTGGTCAGAGGCGTACCCAGGGCTTCCAGTACCGCCCTGCTCACGAAATTCTCCGATGCAATCAGTTCGATTTTCCCGTTCTGCCTGTGGACCTCATCGAAAATCGCGCGAGCCAGTTCTGGGTCCTCTCGCCTGACATGATCAAACATCGACTCACCCTCGCCTTCACGTGTTCCGCCCGACAGCATTCCGCGGATCTGCAGGCGGTTGGAGATGCTACCAACCCCGGCCCTGTATCTTCTCAGCTTCGCTCATCGAGGAAGTATCGATTCCCCGCATCGCTTCGCCTAGACCTTTAGATACTCGCGCAAGCACACCGGGGTCCTTGTAGTGCGCAACCGCCTGCACGACCGCGTGTGCCCGAGCCTGGGGGTTTTCCGACTTGAATATCCCCGAGCCGACGAACACTCCGTCCGCGCCCAACTGCATCATAAGAGCCGCATCGGCCGGCGTGGCTACTCCTCCCGCTGCGAAGTTCACCACGGGCAGCTTGCCCTCTCGCGCAATCCAAACCACCAGGTCGTAAGGGGCGCCCATCTCCTTGGCGGCAGTCATCAGCTCTTCCTGAGGCATACTACGAAGTCGCCGAATGTCCTCGTTCACTCGCCTCATATGGCGCACTGCCTCAACTATGTCGCCAGTTCCCGCCTCGCCTTTGGTGCGCATCATCGCAGCGCCCTCGCCTATGCGGCGCAGCGCCTCGCCAAGATTCCGGCATCCGCACACGAAGGGCGTCTTGAAGCCGTGCTTGTCAATGTGGAATTTCTCGTCAGCGGGCGTCAGGACCTCGCTCTCGTCCACGCAATCGACACCCAAAGCCTCCAGCACCTGCGCCTCAACGAAATGCCCGATTCGCGCCTTGGCCATGACCGGTACGCGCACCGCGTTCTTGATGGCTTCTATGATGACAGGGTCGGCCATTCTGGCGACACCGCCGGTGGCCCTGATGTCGGCCGGAACGCGCTCGAGGGCCATAACAGCAACGGCGCCCGCGCCTTCAGCGATCCTGGCCTGCTCGGGCGTTGTGACATCCATGATCACTCCGCCCTTGAGCTTGTTCGTGAAGTCCAACTTGGTCCTGTAGACGCTGCTCTCCGAAGTATGCATACTCATAACATAACAACCTCCCAGGCGCCGAAATCCACCACTAATTCTACTACACCGCCGTCACACACACAACCTCGCCGAAACCTCGTGCCGAAACCTCGCCGAAAACGCGCCCAACGCGCCCGAGCACGCTCGCACCTCCACACACAAGCCAATGGACTCCTCTACACGTGGTGAGGAGCCCATTGCTGGCAAAGCACGGTAATACGGTTGTCACTCCTCGGGGTTAGGCGCTCCCACAGGACACACTTCGTTACAGCTGCCACAGTCAATGCACTTGTCGGGATCGATAACGTAGATGTCGCCCTCACTGATGGCATCAGTGGGGCACTCCGGCATGCAGGCCCCGCAAGCAATGCACTCATCGTTGATCTTGTACGCCACTTAAGGCCCTCCTTCCGAGGTATAATACCTGTCCTATTCTACACGATGAGGGAAAGCTGCACAATGGTTTTTTGCAGCCTGTGTTTTTTGCAGCCTGTGCTGTGTTTTCCGGACTGATCCAACGTAAGCTGGACATGAAAAGCCCGGCGAAAGCAACGCCTCCGCCGGAACAAGTAGAGTATTGACCAATTGGTGGACCCGACGCGGATCGAACGCGCGACCTCTAGAGTGCGATTCTAGCGCTCTCCCAGCTGAGCTACGGGCCCTTGAGGTTTTGACAATAGTCATGTTACCATACCGAACATGGCACGTCAACTGAGTTCGAGCAATCGGGCCGCGGGCCTATCAAGAAAGACTGTCACGTCCGGGTGGCGTTGCAGAAGCGATGCCGGGATATCGCAGGTCACCGGGCCCTGGACAGCCTGCCGGATTATGCCGGCCTTGGCGTCCCCGTTAGCCAACAGGATAATCTCGCGCGCATCCATTATCGTGCCTATCCCCATTGACAGGGCGAACGCCGGCAATTCCTCCGCCGCGGTCTTGGCACGGTTGACCTGAACAGTCTGATCTGCTAACCGCACAACGCGCGTGCGGGAGTTGGGGGCAGACCCGGGTTCATTGAACCCGATGTGGCCATTCATCCCGATGCCCAGCACTTGCAGGTCGATTCCGCCCGCCGCCCGGATCATCTCCTCATATCTGATGCACTCGGCTTCCGGATCGCGAGTCGCCCCGCGCGGCACATGGGTTTGCGCGCGGTCCAGGTTGACGTGGGCGAACAGATGCTCCCACATGAACCGCTGGTAGCTTCGGGGATCATCGTCATCCAAGCCGCAATACTCGTCAAGGTTGAACGTGGTGACCCCGGAGAAATCAAGTCCTTCCCGCCGATGCAGTTCGGCCAGTTCAGCGTACATCCCGAGCGGGGTCGATCCGGTGGCCAAGCCCAACACGATGTCGGGCCGGGCGTCCACGCAGGACGCGATGTGCCTGGCTGCAGCGGCGCTCATCTGTGCATAGTCATTGTAGACGAGTATGCGCACACTCATCGCCTCGCTATTCCTTCGGACGCATCAGAGGGAAAAGAATGACGTCCCTTATGGAAGCCGAGTCAGTCAGTAGCATAATGAGCCTGTCCACTCCCAGGCCCATTCCTCCTGTGGGCGGCAGGCCGTATTCCAGGGCCGTGATGAAGTCGTCATCCATCATGTGCGCCTCGTCGTCTCCCCGCTCCCTCTGTGCCACCTGGGCCAGGAAGCGTTCGCGCTGATCAATCGGGTCGTTCAGCTCCGAAAACGCGTTGGCCAGTTCTCGACCGGCACACACCGCCTCAAATCTGTAGGTCAACTCGGGGTTGTCCGACCTCTTCTTAGCCAGGGGCGACACTTCTATAGGGTAATCCATGATGAAAGTAGGCTGGATCAAGCCCGCCTCGACCTTCTCCTCATAAGCCTCGCTCAAACACGCGCCGCGAGTAGCGTCCGCCGGCATATCCAGTCCCATCTCACTGCAGGCCGCCTGGGCTTCATCGTCGCTAATGCTGATGAAGTCCACTCCTGTGCGCTGCTTGACTGCCTCCGCCATCGTCACCCGAGGCCACGGCGGAGTGAGGTCGATCTCGCTGCCCTGGTATGTGATGCGCGTGGTTCCCAGGGCAGCTTGCGATGCATACGCCACCAGATTCTCAGTCAGCTCCATCATGTCGTGGTAGTCGGCATAGGCCTGGTACAGCTCAACCGAAGTGAACTCAGGGTTATGCCTTGTGGAGATGCCCTCGTTTCGGAAGATGCGGCCTATCTCGTACACGCGCTCCAACCCTCCCACTATCAGACGCTTCAGATGAAGCTCGGTGGCTATGCGAAGGTAGAGATCCATGTCGAGCGCGTTATGGTGCGTGATGAACGGCCGAGCAGTGGCGCCTCCGGCGATTGCGTGCATAGACGGCGTCTCGACCTCAAGGAATCCCCGCGAATCCAGGAAAGTGCGGATAGCGGAGACGATGCGCGTCCTCGATATGAAGGTGCCGCGCACTTCGGGGTTGACTATCAGGTCGACATATCGCTGCCTGTAACGAATATCGACGTCCTTGAGGCCGTGCCACTTCTCAGGGAGAGACCGAAGCGCCTTGGACAGCATTCTGAACGAAGAGAGGGCGATTGATATCTCGCCTCGTCTGGTTCGGAAGACCTCGCCTTCGACTCCGACGATGTCGCCGATATCGACCTGCCCCAGCATCTCATAGTGCTCCTCCCCGAGCACGTCGCGCTTGGCATAGACCTGGATACGCCCTGCCAAATCGGCCAGATCAAAGAATGAAGCCTTACCATGGCCCCTGAAGGCCATGACCCTTCCAGCAATCGACACCTGCTGGCCCTCGAGATCCCGAAACCCTTCGATGATATCGGCAGACGAATGGGTCGCGACGAACCTGGAGCCGAACGGGTCCACCCCGCGCGACCGCCAGTAGTCAAGCTTCGCTCGACGCTGGTCCGTCTCATCTACGAAAGTGGCGACGTCGACCGTTTCTCCAAGTTCGTCCATAATCAACACTCACCTTGCAATTTGTAATACCTGGTACTTTATGGTGCCTGCCGGAACAAGCACTTCGACAACGCTCCCCACCGCTTTGCCCAGCACTGCACGGCCGACCGGGGACTCGTTGGATATCCGTTGTTTGCTGGGGTTAGCCTCGGCGGAACCTACGATCGTATACTCCCCGACATCACCGTGGTTCAGGTCCTTCAAGACGATGCGAGACCCAACAGCCACTTCGTCATGGTCGCCATCGGGTCCTTCAATGATCCTGGCGTTTCTGAGCATCTTCTCCAACGTTGCAATGCGGCCCTCCGCGAATGCCTGCTCGTTCTTGGCGTCTTCATACTCGGAGTTGTCGGTGATGTCGCCAAACTCTATGGCCTGTTTGATCCGGTCTGCAACCTCGCGGCGCTTGATCGTCCGGAGGTATTCGAGTTCCTTCTCAAGGTTCCTCAGCCCTTCAGGAGTCAGGATAACTTCCTTGTCAGGCATCACAGTCCGTTCCTCCTCGAACGTCATCTCCGGGCACGCCGCCCGGGAGCGTTACCCATTGTATTCGCGCTCGCGCGCTTGGATTCAAGCCGGTGGACCCTGCGTACCACGCAAAAGGAAAAAAAGATGGCGCACCCGCCACAAGTCACGCCAATATTATGGCAAGCTGCCCCCGGGTTGTCAAGCCACCCGGGGGCGCAGAAATCTCTCCGCGGAGCAACGCGACTAAGCCAGAGCGCCCAAGGCTCCACGCTTACGCCTGGGGCTGCGTGTACCTAACTATCCGCGGCTTGATCTCCAGCCGGTCCAATTGGTCGAAATAGTCTTTCTCCGTAATGTCGTCAACCGGCTTGTTGATGAAGGTAACCAGGATGGCCTCGAGCACATTCGTGCCGAATGAGCGCCCGTTGATCTCGGGAGTCGTGGTGACCAGCGCGCTCGCTCCGCGTTGCCCCAGTTCTTCCACATCCTTCGAGGTAACGGTGTTGGTGATTACGATCTTGCCGTCAATTCTGCCGGGCAGGTACTTGCGGATGAAGTGGAAGTCGCCCGCGATAACGTCCGCCTCGTCATAGAACCTGGCATACTTGGTCGATGCCTTCGCATCCTGGACCGTCTGTCCCGTGCCTGTAGGATACAGCCACTCGAACGGAATCCGGGTCGCTATCGGCATGACGATGGGAGCTAGGCGGTATATCCACTTCAACGAATGAAGCGGGATGGGTATCCCTAGGGCATACATGATGTCGCCGTAGGTGACGCGGCAGCCGAGTTCCTCAAAGGCCACTCCCATGCCGATTCTGTCGATGGCGCACACAACGAGCACACGCTTGCCTGCAATGGGCAACTTCTCCACCTCAGCCGCATGCTTGACCACTCTGTACTCCAGTGTGCTCTTGAGCCCTGTGCCGTCCACAAGCGGAGTCTTCCGCGCCGCGTCGGCGATCTTCTTGGCGTCCTTGAACACGTATTTCTTGCCGACGGCCGCCATGTACAAGTCTATTCCGCCCATTCCGAACGCGTCGACCTCTCCGTCCATCTTGCGTATGAGGTCAATGGCCTTCTCTATATCGCCGTCTGTTCCGATCCGCTCAACCAGGTAGTCCTCACCCAGCATGTTGACGTGGGCCGAATGGTTACGATCGGACGAGCCAATGCTCACGCTCACGATACGCTTCACTGCTTGTCAGCGCCTCCTCGCACGGCCTCTATGACGGCCGCGATCTCCTCGGGGTCAACGTGGACATCCTCATGAATGGGCGAGTGCCCAATTACCACGCTTGTGACCCTATCGCCCAGGATAGCCTCGATAAGACGCACTCGGAAGTCCGAGCCCAGAAAGATGACCTGGTCATACTGCTGGAAGCCGGATATCTCCCGCACCACATCGTTTAGGAGTTCGATTCCTGACCGGTCTTCAACGTAAGCCCAACGTTCCTCGTTGCTCATCAGCCACGTGTAGTCAACGCCTGCACGATGAGCAACCGCATCAACGTCCGCCTTGTTGCCGACTGGAAACCCAATCAGGGCGACCCGCTTCCCCTTGCGCACCTCGCCAAGGTTCTCGATGCGCGAGACAAAGGATCTGTCGATGCCCACCGCGGCAGCCGCCTCTGCCTGCGAGGCTCCATTCTGCCTCAGCTCGAACAGCTTGTCGAGGACACGTTCGATCTTTTCGCGGTCGATGACCTTCTCTCCCACGCGGATCAGAACCATCGAGGCCACCTTCCCCTTTCGGTGATGTTCACAGAACTGTGCACACCCTGATTCTAGCATCAGTCGCGCTCGAAAACAAGCAAGTGATCCAGGTACTCCATGAGCGCGTCCTGCAGGTCCGCCACCCGAGGGGCGGCCATTATGGCATCACGCGCACGTGCCGCGCCGCGCAGCCCGCGCATGTACCAGGCCAGATGTTTGCGCATTTGGCTGGCGGCCGCCTCATCGCCTTTGTAGGCCGCAGCGTCCTTCAGGTGCCGCATCGCCATGGATATCCTCTCATCGGGCCGGGGTTCGGGCAGGAGTTGCCCGGTGGAAAAGTAGTGGAGAGCGCGCCGGAAGATCCACGGGTTGCCCAAGGCCCCGCGGCCAACCATCACAGCCGCGCAGCCTGTTTCGTCCAGCATCCTGGCAGCCTTCTCAGGCGAGTCCACATCACCGTTGCCCAGCACAGGCACAGGCACTGCCTGTGCCACGCGGGCGATCACGGACCAGTCAGCGGCGCCGCCGTAGCCCTGGGCCCGGGTCCGACCGTGCACCGCCACAGCATCGGCTCCGGCTGCCACGCAGCCTGCGGCGAACTCCACTGCGTTCACCGTCTCCTCGTCCCATCCCGTGCGGATCTTGACGGTCACCGGCACGCTGCACACCGCTCGCACGGCGCGCACGATATCCCACGCGAGCCCGGGCCGACACATGAGCGCTGCTCCCTCTCCGCCGCGAACGATCTTTGGGGCCGGGCAACCCATGTTGATGTCGAGAATGTCGGCGCCGAGCCGCTCCACGATGACGGCGGCGCGCGCCATCACATCTGGATCGGATCCGAACAGCTGCACGGCGATGGGGCGCTCGTCGTCGAAGATCTGGAGCATCTCCAGAGTGCGGCGATTGTCATACATAAGGGCCATGGCGCTGATCATCTCAGTGTAGACCAGCCCACAGCCCATCTCCTTGCATATCCGCCTGAAAGGGGCGTCGCATACCCCCGCCATCGGTGCAAGCGCCAGCGGATTACTGATTCGAACCCGAGCAATATCGAACCCGTGCGGGCCATGTCTCATCTGAGGCGTTGCATTACCCACTGTTCCGCCTGGCCTTCCGAACCTGCCCCGCCACGGCCCGGTCCACATCTGCTACGATAGCCACGCCGTCCTCCCGGTATTCCTCCGATATCACCTTGCCTCTCTTCCTTATGAGGCCAAGCGCCGGATGGTTGAAGGGAAGCACCACATCGATCCTCTCGCGCCTCGAAGCCAGCTGGCCAGAGATGGTGCGCGCCAGATCGCCCAGGCCCTCGCCTGTTCGGGCCGACACCGCGACGCTGAGCGGATACGAGTGCTGTAGACGCTCGATCATCGAGGCCGACTCCGCCACATCTCGCTTGTTCAGCACGGTGATCGTGGCGTGCTCATCCGCCCCAATCTCGCCCAGAACGCCAAACACCGCCGAGCAGTGCTCCTGTGCTTTCGGGTGCGATGCATCCACCACGTGCAGCAGGAGGTCGGCTTCCGAAAGCTCCTCGAGAGTAGCCCGGAAAGCCATGACAAGCTGGTGAGGCAGCTTCTGGATGAAGCCCACAGTATCGGTGAGCAACAGCACCTGCGCATCAGGCAGAGTGTAGCGACGAGTGGTGGGGTCCAAAGTGGCGAAAAGCCTGTCCTCGACTAGGACTCCTGCGCCGGTCATCGCGTTGAGCAGGCTCGACTTGCCCGCGTTGGTATAGCCGACCAGAGCCACTACCGGAAGGTCGGCATTGCGCCTTCTGCGCCGCTGCACGCTGCGGCGCTCCCTCACCTCATCAAGCTGGCGCTTAATCGAGGCTATGCGTGAACGAACGGTCCGCCGGTCCACCTCCAGCTTGGTCTCGCCGGGTCCGCGAGTGCCGATCCCTCCGCCCAGCCGCGATAGCTCAGTGCCGTGGCCGGCCAGCCTGGGCAGCCAATACTGGAGCTGGGCCAGCTCTACTTGAAGCTTCCCCTCGGCGCTGGCGGCCCTCTGGGCGAATATGTCCAGGATCAGCTGTGTGCGGTCGATGACCCTCGACTCAATGATCTCTTCCAGATTGCGCTGCTGCGCGGGGCTGAGCTCATCATCGAACACCACCAAATCCGCCTCGGTAGCCGAACGCATCATCTCAATCTCATGCGCCTTGCCCTCTCCCACGTAGTAGCCGGAGTCAGGTTTCTGCTTGCGCTGCACGATCCTGGCCACTACCTGCCCCCCGGCCGTGTCGACCAGGTGAGCAAGCTCGTCCATGGACTCTTCAATGTCCCAGCCCGACAGGGACGTTGAGTCCAGCCCAACCAGGATAGCCCTTTCACGGCCGTCCGACGCAGGCAGCGCCCCATCGCCGTCCTGCCCAGACGGGTTCTCAAGGATGTATGAAGTGTTGGTCAATCTCTCATCTCTCTCCTGTCGTTTCACGCGGGGCCGCTTCGTATCATGACGCGTGATTCCTGTCCCACAGAATGCGCAGGCCTATCAGGGTTAGATATGGGTTGACCTCATCGATCTGGCTTGATTCGCTCGCCATCAGCTCCGCCAGACCACCGGTGGCCACTACCCTGGGCTCTGCATGAAGTTCCTCTTTCATTCTGCGCACGATCTCATCGACCTGGCCCACAAATCCGTATACTATGCCCGATTGCATGCTGGCAATAGTGTTCCTGCCCATCACAGACTGGGGCTTCACCAGCTCCACCCGGGGCAGGCGCGCGGCGCGGGCGTACAGAGCCTCCGCGGATATCATTATCCCAGGCGCAATGGCCCCGCCGAGGTACTCCCCGTCTTTCGTCACAGCGCAGAAAGTGGTGGCGGTGCCGAAGTCCACAATCACAAGTGGACCTCCGTACAGCTCGTACGCTGCAACCGCGTTGACTATCCGGTCGGCCCCGACTTCCTTGGGGTTCTCGTACTTGATCGCCATGCCCGTCTTCATGCCTGGGCCTACCACCTCAGCCGCGCAATTGAAGTACTTCCGCGCCATCCTCTCGAATACGGTGATAACCGGGGGCACAACCGACGACAGGATGATCCCGGCGATGTCGGATGTGGGTACATTGCTGAACTCCAGCAGCTGCATGATGAGCATCGCCCATTCATCAGCAGTCCTCTCCCTGGAAGTAGCTACCCGATAGTCGGTGCGCAGCTTCTCGCCGCAAAACACGCCAATAACAGTGTTGGTGTTTCCAACGTCAATTGCCAAAATCACGGGACCACCTCCCGGCGCAATTATACCATGTGGGCTGGTCTTTGACAGCGCGCCGCACGGAGACTAGAATAGGCTGGGGACTGGAGGTAATGCCGTGCAGGCACTTCTTGACGCAGCAATCGTGGGTCTAGTCGCCGGAGTAGTGGGAACTGGCATCGGAGCCCTGGCCACTGCGACCGCGGGCACGCCCAGTCGACGATCTCTTTCCATTATGATGGGCATTGCGGGAGGCGTGATGCTCTCTCTGGTTTTCCTGGACCTCATACCCGAAGCAGTCGAAATAGGCGGACATGGTTACGCTATAGGCGGCTTCATTCTCGGAGTCGGGGCGACGGGAATCGTGGATCTTCTGACACCACACTTCCATTTCATCTCGGGAGACTGCGAAAGGGCGCGTTTCATCCGAGCGGGCATCCTAACTGGGATAGGGATTGCCATGCACAATCTGCCTGAGGGGCTCGCGATAGGCGCAAGTTACGCGCACGGCTCCTCGCTCGGGTTCTCGGTCGCGCTTACCATCGCTCTGCACAATATCCCCGAGGGCATGGCCATGGCCGCGCCGATGTGCGCTGCGAAACTCGATCCCGCGCGCGTAGCAATGTGGGGAGCCCTCGCAGGCCTGCCCATGGCGGTAGGCGCGCTGATTGGGGCGATAGTCGGAACCGTGTCAAGCGCCGTGCTCTCCGTGTGCCTCGGCTTCGCAGGCGGGGCCATGGTCTTCATAACCGCCGACGAACTCATCCCCGATGCTCAGGAGTTCGCAGTGGGGCATTCGGGCACCTTCGGAATTGTCCTTGGCGCCCTAGCAGGCATGATCCTCGTATATGCGCTGTGATATACGCGTTATGAAAGGATGATATGTCATGTCTAGCATGTCCTCAGTCGATGTTCGCAGAGTCACGAGAACGGCGATCCTCATTGCCCTGACCGTGGCCTTTCAATCTCTTGGTCTGCAGCAGATGGTCACAGGCCCGGTAGTCAACATGCTCCTCTATCTGGCGGTCATGGTCGTCGGCATCTGGGGCGGCGTTGCCGTCGGCCTCATAACGCCCATAATGGCGCTCTGGGTCGGTATACTCAAACCTGCGATGGCGCCGATGGTGCCCGCGATTGCGCTCTCCAACGCCGCGCTGGCAGTCCTGTTCGGCCTGGTGTCCGGCATCGGAGGTCGCAAGTCCACGGCGTTTCGCGTTATCGGGGTTCTCGTCGCTTCGTTTGTGAAGTTTCTCATCTTGTCAGGCACCGTGAAGTACCTGGTGCAGGTGCCCGGGCCATTGGCCAAGATGATGCAGGGGACGCAGTTGGTCACCGCGCTGATCGGCGGAGCGCTGGCAATGGTCCTCATCGAGATCCTATCACGCACGGGCATAGTCGAAGGGACCACTGGCGACAAGACTCACAAGCAGAGCTAGTTGCCCGCAAATGCTAGTTGCCCGCGAACATTTCTGATGCCTTTGGCATAGCCTATACTGCTATGCCACGCGGCCATCACCGTTCGCGGGAGGCGGGGTTCATGCATTATGCAGTTCAGGAAGGCGATACCCTCTGGTTAGTCGCCCAGAGATACCGTTCCGACTACAGGATGATCGCCCAAGCAAACTCGCTTGTGGAACCGTATGCGATACGCCCAGGCCAGGTCCTTCATATTCCGCGCAAATACAGGCTGATCGGGTTCATCTCCGATTACGCCTCCACTGAAGGTATCGCCGATGCCCTCAGAGCGCCCGATCCCCTAAACGAAGTCGTCTACTCGTTCCTGCATGTGCAGCCTGACGGGGATGTGCATCCCGGCGCCCAGGACCCAGCCGTCCAGCTGCTGCGCGCGCGCAGAACCCGCGTGCTGGCAGGCGTAACCAATCAAGCAGAGGCCTTCTACTCCCGGGAATCGGCCGATGCGGCGCTGCTCGCAGCGGACTTACGGTCGAGGCTATCGGGTCTGATCGTAGACGCCGCCCAATCCAATTGCCTAGACGGCGCACACCTGGACTTCCAGCACATAACCAACGAGCACTGGGGCGCCATGGCCCAACTGGCCAGCGAAACCCGGTCCAGATTCGCCCTGCTCAGCCCCAACTACACACTGTCCGTGGCCATCCCGCACAACTGGGCCGCAGCCTCGCTTGACCTCGAACGTATGGCCGAGTGCGTCGACCTTATGATCTTCGAAGGGATGGAGAAAGGCGCCCGTGACCCTGAAGGTCCGCCCACCCGCCTGGCATGGTTGCAGAGAAACGTTGAGTCGGCCTTGGAATCCGTTGGCCCGTCGAAGCTTGCGGCGGCAATCGGAGTATACGGGCTAGACTGGGCGGAAGGGGGCGGGGTCGCCTACATCACGTCAGACGCAGCCGCACGCACCGCAAGCGAAACCGGGTCCCGCATCATCCGAGACACTGACAGCGCCGCGGCCAAGTTCGAATATCGGGATTCGCGCGGAGAGCAGCATAGAGTGTGGTATGAGGACTTCATCTCGTTCTCTGCCAAGCTCAAAGTGCTCGAATCGCTCGGCGTAACCAAAATCGCGCTGTGGCGTCTGGGCGCCTTGCCCACGGAAATCCTGGAGGCCGCCTCTGGGGCCTGGGTCTGGGGGTAGCAAGTCGAAACGTGGAAATGGCGGCGCTTGACGGTTATAATTGAAGTGGACATGCATGTATTGGAGGTGGAGTCGTGCCATTCAGTATTCTCGACGTCATATGGCTTCTCGTCATCGTCTGGAGTTTCGTGCCCCTTTTCACCAGGCAGACACGGGATGCGTCCAGGTATAAGCTGATCCGACAGATTGAACACAAGCGCGGATCTCGAGTGATCACGCTCATTCACCGCCAGGAATCCATGAGCATCCTGGGCATGACCTTCGGACGCCACATCGGAATCGAGGATTCTGAGCAGTTGCTGCGGGCGATCAGGATGACCGATCCCAACGTGCCCATCGACATCGTGCTGCATACCCCTGGCGGCCTGGTGTTGGCCACCGAGCAGATCGCCCACGCCATCGGAAGCCACCCAGGCAAGGTGACCGTATTCGTGCCGCACTACGCGATGTCGGGCGGCACCTTGATCGCCCTGGCGGCGGACGAGATCGTTATGGATCCAAACGCCGTCCTCGGCCCGGTAGACCCGCAGATAGGCAGCTACCCCGCGGCTTCGATTCTGGCGGCCGTGGCCAAGAAACCCATTGCGGAAGTGGACGATCAGACCCTCATTCTGGCCGATGTCGCCGAGAAGGCGCTGCGTCAAGTGCGCTCGCTGGTGGTCAAGATCCTGAAAGACAGAATGCCCCTGGAGAAGGCGGAGCAGATCGCGGAGACGCTCTCAACCGGTCGCTGGACCCACGACTACCCTATCACGTGCGAAGAGCTGCTGGACATGGGCCTGACGGCGTGCAGCGACATGCCGGTCGAGGTGTACCAGCTGATGGAGCTGTACCCACAGCCCCAATCCAGGAGACCTTCAGTGGGCTACATACCAATCCCCTACAGCCCACGGGGCAAACAGGGGAAAGATGCTTGAGTCCCAACGGGAGGAGTAATCCGGGCTGCGGCGAAATACCCCTCGACACGGATTCCCTGGCAAACCCTCGATTACAGGACCTGAGGCCGGCGGATTCATGTTCGCAGGAGGTGTCGCATGGACGTTTGTGTTGCGAGGCAGCCCATCTTCGACGCTGCCGGCAAGGTGTGGGCATATGAGCTCCTGTTTCAAGGCGGCATCGGCAACGTAATGGCATCTGCCGGCGCCTCGCCCGCGCTGGTGTCGTCCATAATCGACACCGAGGCTCTCACCGGAGGCAAGCGCGCTTTCATCAGCTTCCCCGGCAACCTCATCGAGCGGGGGGCGCCCGCTTCGCTCCCCATAGAACTCCTCGGCATACAGATTCCGAGTGACATCAATCCCACTGAACAACTGGTGCAGGCGTGCCGGGATCTCAAGCAGAAGGGGTACGTCCTGGCGCTCGATGACTTCACTCAGGGGTCAGGGCAAGAGGCCCTGGTAGATCTGGCCGACATCGTCAAGATCAACTTCGCCGACACAACAGTGGCGGAGCGTATGTGGCTCCTCGAACGCTCACGCACGGGCCCCGGACGCGCCAAGCTATTGGCATCGGTAGTGCACTCCTCCAAGGAGTATCGTGAGGCACGGGAGTTGGGCTACTGCTATTTCCAGGGGTACTACTTCACTCAGCCCGTGCCGTCGAGAGGTCGTACCGCTGCCAGTTACAGCGCGACCGGCCTTCAGCTGCTAAATGAGGTGCAGAACCCGGAGCCCGAATTCGAGAAGATGGCTGAGATAATCGGACACGACCCCGCGCTCTCCTACCGCGTGCTCAAGCTAGTCAACTCCGCGGCATTCGGGCTTCGAACTGAAGTCTCTTCGATAAAACACGCCCTGCTCATCATGGGTATGAGAGAAATCAAGGAATGGTTCCCGTTGCTCGTCATGACCACACTCACTCAGGACAAGCCCGATGAGCTCGTCACGGTATCGGTGGTGAGAGCCCGGTTCGCGGAGCTTGCCGCCAGGCAGACCACCCTGGCGGGCAGATCGGCTGAGCTGTTCCTGACTGGGCTCTTCTCAACCATCGATGCTCTGCTCGACCAGCCGATACAGAGAGCTATCGAAAGCCTGCCGCTTCCCGGAGACGTTCAGAAAGCGCTGGTCGGCCAGGACGGCCCGTTCACCCCCTTGTACCAGCTCATACTCGCGTACGAGCAAGGGCTGTGGGAAGAGATGAGCTCACTCGCAAGACAAGTGGAAGTGGCAGAACAAGTGCTGCCCCGCGCATATGCCGCGGCCATATCATGGGCCCGCGACTTCTGTGAACAGGGGGGAGCCTCCCGCGGGTAGCGGCAGCGCCCGGCAGCACCATGTTTGCAGGAGGTACCCGATGAACGTCTGTGTTGCAAGGCAACCCATCTTCGATGCGGCCAGTAAAGTGTGGGCCTACGAACTACTGTTTCGAGACGGCATCGAGAACGTGTTTCGCTCAGATGACCCTGATATGGCATCGCTTTCGGTAATGGCCAGCGCGTTCTTTGACATCGGCATGGAAAACCTCACCGGCGGCAAACGCGGTTTCGTCAACTTCACAGGCCCGCTCATCGAACGGCAGGCGCCCGCGCTCGCGCCCCCCCAGTGCCTGGGCGTGGAGATTCCCAACGACATCACGCCCACTGAGACCCTGGTTCGAGCCTGTCGGGAGCTGAAACGGAAGGGGTACGTCCTGACGCTCGACAACTTCACTTTGGGGTCAGGCCAGGAAGCCCTGATCGAGCTGGCCGACATCATCAAGATCAACTTCCGCAACACCAACGTTGCGCTGCGTGCGCAGGTTCGCCGGCGGCCCAACTTGGGTCGCGCCAAGTTCCTGGCGTCCAGAGTGGAGTCTCTGAGCGAGTACGGCGAAGCCAGAGATGCAGGCTACTCTTACTTCCAGGGATACTACTTCAGCGAACCCGTTCTCTCTAGGGGCAAAGCTACTGCCACCCACAGCGCCACCGCCCTTAGGCTTCTGAACGAGGTGCGGAAGCCCGACCCTGAGTTCGACACGATAGCGGAGATCGTCGCGCACGACCCCGCGCTCTCCTACCGAGTGCTCAGGCTGGTCAACTCTGCGGCATTCAAGCTTCGCACCGAGGTCACATCGCTGAAGCGCGCTCTGATCCTGATGGGGATGGACGAGATCAAGGAGTGGTTCCCAACGCTGATCATGACTACGCTCACCCGCGACAAGCCAGACGAACTCGCCATCATGTCGGTGGCAAGGGCCAGATTCGCCGAGATCGCGGCCAAGGAATCGGCCCTGGCAGATAGGTCAAGCGAGTTGTTCCTCACGGGGCTGTTCTCAACAATCGACGCCCTGCTGGATCGGACGATGAAGGAAGCCATCGATAGAACGCCTCTCCCGCGGGACGCGCGGAAAGCGCTGCTAGGTCAAGAAGGTCCGTTCACACCGCTGTACAAACTGACGCTAGCGTACGAGCAAGGCCTGTGGGATCAGGTGCCGGCGCTTGCCAGAGAGGCAGGAGTGGAAGAGAGTGTGTTGCCAGACGCGTATGCCGCGGCTATATCTTGGGCTCGCGACTTCTGTGAACAGGGAGGCGCGTCCCGCAAGTAGCCGGCGGCGCCGACTCATGCTGCGACCAGCGCTGCAATCGCCACTGCCGCACTGGACGCGATGGCCAGCGCATCTGCCCAGCCAAATGGGATGCGTCTACGGAAGGTTCTGGTCGGATACAGCCCGAAACAGCGGCCCTCCATAGACACGGCAAGCGATTCCACTCTGCCCAGAGCCGATACCACCACCGGAACGAAGGTATACCGGGCCATCAGAAACACGCCCCTGGGCGTAGGGCGATCCAGAGCGATGCCCCTGGCCGTCTGGGCCTGCAGCACAGTCGCAGCCTGATCGCGGAAGTACGGAACGAACCGCATCGCCGCGAGGAAAGCAAATCCGTACCTGTAGGGCAGTCCCGCCTGCATCATCGCACATGCCAGGCGCTCGGGCTCCGCTCGGCTCACGAAGAGATGGCTCGCCAGCACCACGTTGAGGAAGCGCAGCGACATCACCGCGCCTGCTGCCGCCCGCTCGGCCAGCGCAGGGCCATGCACCAGCAGAACCTGACTGGCGAATAGAACCGCTGCAAACATGAAGATCCCGCGAAGGCGCCGGCGAAACGAACCTTCGCGCGCGCGCGCGCCTGCCGCCACATGCGTCAGCAAGATCGCGCAGCACAGTGCGATCGCCGCAAGAGGCGACTTCAGCTGGAAGGCCACAATGCACGTGGACACCAACACCGACAGACTCGCCAGGGGATTCAGCCCCGCCCGTGGTTCAGACTGAGCACACATAGTCCCGCTCCCCCCTGCCTGCAAGCTCCGCCATGACGTTGGACGCCGGACCATCCAACACAACCCGCCCTGCCTCCAAGAACACGACACGATGACAGCACCAGGCCATTATGTCCGGATCGTGCCCCACCAGCAGCACGCCCTTCCCTGCATCGGCCACTTCCCCCAGCAAGCCGGCGAGATCCTCCGCCCGCTCCAGGTCCTGCCCTGCGAAGGGTTCATCCAGCATCAGCAGGTCGGGATCGCTCACCATGGCGGCGGCCAGGTTCAGCCTGCGCTTCTCGCCGAAGCTCAGCGTCAGCGGGTGGCGATCGCACATATGGGCCAAGCCGAACCGGCGCAGAAGAGAAAGGGCCGCAGGGCGACACTCTTGGGAAGACCGACCCCGCGCGAGCGGTCCCACCACCACCTCACGCCAGACAGAATCGGTGAACAGCTGGTGGTTGGGGTTCTGAAACACCATACCGATTCGGGAAGCTCTAGACGATACAGGCAGCGCAGAGACGTCGTCGCCGCCCAGCATCACACGGCCCGCTTGCGTCTTGACTGTGCCCATGATGCTACGAAGAAGCGTAGTCTTGCCGGAGCCGTTATCCCCCATTACGCCCACGATCTCGCCGCGCCCAACGTCCAGATCCACCCCGGCGAGGGCCGGACGCCCGCCGCGTCCGCCGTATGAATGTTTCAACCCGCGCACGGACAGGAGGGGTTCGCCGCCGCCCAAGAGCGGGCCGTTCGCTGCCGGAGAGCGCATGCGCCCCGGCCTGTCGCACTTGGTAGGACCATCGTAGACCACGCGTCCCTGCTCCAGACGGACCATTCGCCGAGCAGCGCCGGCAAACCGCCATGGCTTGTGCTCCAGAATCACGATGGAAAGCCCCGAGTCGCGCTGGATCGCGCGCAGGGAGTCCGCTACCGACCTTGTGGCGCGCGGGTCGAGGTGCGCCGCCGGCTCGTCCAAGACGAGCAACTGTGGCTGCATGGCCAAGACCGATGCTATGGCGACTCGCTGCTTTTCGCCCCCCGACAGCTCGGCCAGCGCGCGCCCTGCGAGGTGCGCCGCCCCGGCCAGTTCCAGCGCGCCGGACACGCGGCGCTCGATCTCGGCCTCCGAACACATCAGGTTCTCAGGCCCGAATGCCGCCTCGTCCTCCACGCGCATAGTGCAGAATTGCCCCTCTGCGTCCTGCTGAACCAGCCCAACTCGCCTGGCCATGTCGTACACGCCCTGCGCGGCCGGTTCGACTCCGCACACCCGTATGCCTCCCGACAGGCGCGCATACACGGCATTGGGTATAAACCCAGTCAGGCAGAGGGCCAGTGTGGACTTTCCCGAGCCGCTGGGCCCTGTAATCAGCACCGACTCTCCGGCGCCGATCCGCAATTCTACCTGCGCCAGCGCAGCTGACGCGCCCCCGAGATACTCCGCGCTGAACCCCGAAAGATCTACTCTGGCATCCACATCATTCATGCATCGTCCCTACTCCACGCGAATCCTGGAGACCATCCTAACCCAGAACGCGCCTTCGAAGCCCGGAGCCACAACCCGCAGAGTTTCCTGGTCCTGGCAGAGAATCACGTCCCTGTGCTCCATGACATCTTGCAGGCCGAAGATGCCCTCATATCCATCGGACGCTATGATCCGCACCGAAGACGCCGATGGGTCGACCCCGGCGCGCTCCAGGATCGCCGCCAGCGGCACCCCGGAGTAGTCGGCTTCAGGCACATGCGTAACCTGACCGACCAGCTCCGCCCTGACGGTGACGACCTCATCCCGAAACCGGTTCGGCGCATATTCGTATGCCTGCGCAACCCTGCCTTCGATTCTGCACATCGGACCGGAAGGGGGCAGTTCGAACACCTGAGTGTAGTAGTATACCGCCCCGCCCACCAGCGCCGCCGCCATGACGCAAGTCACCGCCAGGCGTGCAACGCGCCGCCCGGGACGAGCCGGATGCCCTGGCCCGGATCCTGGCGCATGCACTGGCCGCAGCAGGCCGGCGGCATCCACCACGTCCAGCACGCCCGCAGTGAAGTATCCGCCGAACACCGCCCCCGACACCGCCGCGAACAACGCCATCAGGCCCATGTATCCCCACGAGACTCCGGAGAAATACAACACCTGGAACACGACTACGTTCGATGCTGACGCGATGGCCCCGGCAAGGCACATGGCGGCCACCGGCGGCCGGGTGAACGTCAATAACAGCAGGTCGACAAGCACGCCTTCCACGGCCGACACAAATACCACCGGCAAGCCGTGAGTGCTGCCTGCAAACAGCTCGACCAGCCCTTTGAGCACTCCGGCCAGGGCGCCGGCGCCAGTGCGCCCCACAATGGCCCGCGCGAGCACGAACCAGAATACGTGCAGACCCGCCATGAACTGGCCGGCGCCGAACGGCACGCCGAAGGCCGAGTTCAGCAAGTTGCCGAGATATCCGACATACGTGCTGAGCACGCCGCCGGCAGCGCTCACCGCCGCGATCAGGACCAGGTCGCGTGTGCTGAAGTAGTAACCCCGCCGGCGTTTGGAGAATCGTTTTTCCATGCTACTTACCGACTATCTGGATCAGGGCAACTCCCTTGACCGAATGCTGCTTGCTTGGCAGGTCGCCGACGAGGCGAAACGGCGCCTCGCCTTCAGCCAGGTAATCGCCGTTCTTGGAGTAAGCCATGATAATGCTGTCGTTTCGCGCAACTAGTTTCGAATCGAGCTCGGCTGCAAAGCCGTCCTTCGAGACAATTCTAACTGTGTAGCCCTTCTGCGCTAGGTCATCATTGAACTCGTGGTTCCCCTCCGGCGCATCGCCGCCGTCGAACATCGATAGAAGCACCCAGAGCGGGGTCCCCTGGTATTGAGATGTGCTGCCGTTCTTCTCCTCGGCAATCCAGAATGCCACAGGATAGGGCGTCCTAGAGCACATGAACATGCTCCGGAACGTGTCCCGATCCAGCAGGACCTGCTCCACCCCATCCAGCTGCAGCTGCCAGCCGTCCACATCCGGGACTACCTCTATCTTGGCGACCGACTTCGCCCATAGATGCCCCTTCGTGATCGCGTACCCATCGCGGCTCGTAAACACAATGCGAGGCATCTTCTCCGAGCCGTCGCGGTCGGACGCGTATGCCAGGAACATCTCTGGCCCGCCTACCCGGAGAACCCCGCCCTTGCCGTCGAAGGTCAGGACGTTGCCCATCACCTGCGCATAGCTGTACAGCTCGGAGAAATCATCGCGCGCAGTGACCCGAACGGCTTGGTCAGGATGGATGCCTCCGACCTTCGCGAGAAGGTCGATCACAGCCACCGCTCTATACGAGAACGGGCCTTCTACACGACCCACACTGCTTCGGAACATCGCTCCGCTCACCGTTGCCGACTCCATCGCAGCCGCGTTGGCGGCTGTGAACACGACCGATCTGTCGCCCGACACAATCTCCAACTGCCAATCATTAGCACCTGTATCGGCAACCGCAGTAGAGGTTGCCGCACAGAGCAGACAGGCAAGCGCGAAAACGGCCAGTAGGACTCGAAACCGGTTTCTCATGTTTCAGACTCCTCCCTGCTCCACTCGGAGCCTCAGAATCCGACTATTTCCACTGCCGCAATCTGCTTGACCGAGTGCTTCTTCGAAGGAAGACCGCTTCCTACCATACGCAGCGGAGCACTGCCCTCCGCAAGATACTCGCCGTTTCTCAAGTAGGCTACAATGATGTCATCGTTCCGCGCGACCAACTTCGAGTCGAACTCGGCTGCAAAACCATCTTTGGACACCACTCTGACGGTGTAGCCCTTCTGCGCCAGGTCGTCGTTGAACACATAGTGCCCGTCCGGCGCATCGCCGCCGTCTATAATGGAAAGGATGACCCAAAGAGGCGTGCCCTCGTAAGTCGATTGACTTCCGTCCTTCTCAGTGGTGGACCAGGCGACCCCGGGGTGAGGCGTGCTCGGACAGGTGACGATGCTCTCGAACGTGGCTCTGTCCAGCCACACGTTCTCCATCCCCGACAAGCCGATCTGCCAGTCTTCCACGCCCGGGATAACCTCTATCTTGGCGACCGCCTTAGCCCATAGATGGCCATCGGTGATGGCATCCACGGCACTTTGAGCAAAGATGATGCGGGGCAGCTTGTCGGCTGGGTCGCGCTCAGAACCGAATGCGAGCACCATCGACGGCCCTCCCACGCGCAGCACGTTCCCCTTGGCATCATAGGTAAACACACTCCCCTGAACCTGGGCGTAGCTGTAGACCATCTGATAGCCGTCGCGCGCGGTCACGCGAATGGCCTGCTCCGGTTGGATGCCGCCCACCTGCGCCAAAGCGGCGGTTATGGGTATGCCGGTGTAGACTGACGGCCCCTCGATGCGTCCGGTGCTTCTCAGGAACGCGGCTTTCACAGACTGAGCTTCCATCGCGGCGGCGTCAGCCTCGGTCAGCACTGCGGACTTGTCGCCAGATACTATCTCGACCTTCCATCCGTCCACTGCGGCAAGCCGCCCCAAGCTCAGTGCGAAGCATGCAAGCGCCACCATCGCCAGCACTATCAGAACACGGTTTCTCTTCAACATGCTACTACCTCCCGATTACATTACTGCGCGTAAAGTCGTCCCTACCTGACTTCGATTCTACTGATGTAGCGCGCCCACCGCGCGCCGGCCGACTCATATACGTTCCAACCCTGGCCTGGAACGGATGTAGCGGCACAGTCCGTGTTGTGGTAGACGCCATCGGCGGGCGCGAACACAACGCGCGGACCCTCTCCCCACGCTGGATGAGTCGCGCCGTCCTTCTCATAGGCCAGAAGCATCTCGCCCTGGATGGCCAACCACTTGGCGGAAGGATACACGTTTTCGTACGCGAATTCCTGCGCATAACCATCGCTCGACGTCACTACAAGGACCTGCCGGGGCCGCATCCCGCCAACCAAGTCGACGAGCGCCGCAACGCGAACTCCGGCGTACACGCCCTGTCCGCCCAGATTGCCGAACCGGTTCTCGAAAGCCGTCCGGACCTCGAAGCGAGGCATGGCCGCGATTTCACCCAAAGTCATCTCTAGCTGTCCCTTGAGGCCCACAACACAAAGACGCGGTTCTTCGATCTCAGCCTCTACAGGCACCGCCTCCGCCTGAACCCGGTCGCCGTCCGCGCGCACCATCACGAAATGGTGGAATCCGCCCTCGCCAGGCCTGGCATACAGCAGAGCGCCCCCGCCGCCGCTGGTAACGTACAGCACTCCATCCATCACCTGCTGAGCGAAGACGTGCACATGGCCGCTGAACACAGCCAATACCTGCGAAGCGCTGAACATGCGGTGAAGCTCGGCCGCTTGATTGGGATCGAGGAAACAGTGATCCCGGCCGGGCCTGGGATCGTAGAGGGGGATATGCATGAAGACGAACTTGGGCCCAGGCATCGCCAGTTCGCGCCGGAGCCAGTCGATCTGGGCTGCGTCAAGACTGCCCGACGAGCTGTCGAGGCCTATGAACCTGTAGCCCTTCTGCACAAACGAGTAGTATGCGTCCTTCCGGATCAGTCTGGCGTAGTTCGCCCTGCCGTTGTCCTTCACATCATGGTTGCCCAGCACCGTATGCAAGGGCATCCTCAGTTTTCGGGCTCGGGCGGCGAAGTCATCGTACTGCTGGCTTGTCCCGGATGCTACCATGTCGCCACAGTGCAGGAGAAACTGCGGACGCGCGGCGTTGATCGCGTCTATCGCCTTATCCCACACTTCGTTCCGCCCCTGGTTGTCGCCGACCACCGCAAACGACAACCCCGAGCGGCCGAAAATCGCCCGGACCCCGGCGCCGGGCAGGGCGGCCGTGACGGCGCACACCAAAACAGACGCCGCAAGCGCCAGAGCGTAGCGATGCAAGCTACGTTGCATCTTGGCTCTCGCAGCCCGTGGCGTACAGATATCAGCCAATATGCTGCCTCCTTTCCGCAATGGGAGGCGCGCCTGTTTCCCGGCGCACCCTGTCGGTCCACCTCCCATTGCCCGAAGTAGCGGCGCCGCTCGGGCATTAGGCGAGGGGACTCGGAGGAATATAGTTGACAACCTATTGGATCTTCGACACGGAATCGCGAATCCCTACTTGAACTCCACTGCGCCCATTATCGCCCTGCACCTGACCTGCAACCGCTTCGTGGACCCGACAGCCCCTTCCCGGAAAAAGGTCCGGGTGGCGACAACGCCGCCCGACGACTGCCCAAGCACGGTCACGCCCCCCAGAACGCAAGTCCCTTCACACTCCACACTGAGATCAGGAGGGACTATTATGTCTATTCCGCCCATGATCGCGGTCAGGTCCAGATACGTCTCGCCATCGGGAATATCGGCTACCCGCAGGTCCAGTTGGGCCCCGCCCATGACCACGACATACGATCCGCTCCTGAGCGGCCAGCCCGTGGCGCGCTGATCCAGCCCGCTCATGACCACCCACTGAGTGCGCCCCGCCGTGCCCTCGGGAGGCGACGACCGCAATACGCTCCAGCCGACCAAGATGACCACCACCGCCCAGAACGTCCCCCACAATCGGCTCAAGTCGAATCCCCAAAACCGCGTGTTTGCCGCAAGTATCAGCACACCCAGGCCTATCAGAATCCATCCGCCCACATTCGGGCCCGTTGCCCGGCAGGACTCAGACTGGCAGGGTCCAGCCGGTTCAGCGGCCTGGTCACATGGGCTGACCTCGTCGGGTGAGCCGGCGCGCACTGGCCGGCTGCCATCGTCGCGACCTTCTCCGCGGCGTTCGTCATCGCCGCTGACTCTGCTGTCGTTGCGACCTCCTTCGTCGCCACGGGGCTTAAGGACCGCTGACAACCCCACCGCCACCAAGACAAGGGGCCAATAAGTCTCGATCATGTCGCCTATGCTGATGCGTGTCACGCCCAGGTTGTTGAGGAGAAACACCACTCCTAGCAAGACCAGGACGATGCCGAAGACAATTGAAACGCTGCTTGAGCCTCGCATGCTGTTGATACCTCCATCCTGATGCAAAGACCGCTCGATTCGCCTCCTGATATGTTCGTTTCGGAGAGGCGCTTCTCCTTCGCCCACGCCCCGTCCTGGAGGAAAAGCTGGTCAAGATGGCGAATGAGATTGCGATTCATGCTGGCAGGCTACTTCAAGGAGAGTGAACATGTACTGATGCCTACAATCCGCACGGTTCGCACGATGGCCGCGGTTCTGGCGGCGGCGGTATCAATGCTCGGCTTCTGCTCATTCGGCCCACTCAATCCGACAGCGCTCGCGGCTCAAGGAGCGGAAGCAGCGATAGTGGACTCCGGCTACACACGGCATTACGCTTCGCTCAATGCTTGGGACTACCAGTCGGAGTTCGTAGACATTACCTGGCTCATCAGCACTCTCGCGAGGGCGGGGATATCCGCCGCTGTGATCACCGACCACGACCTGGAGATGGGCGCCCTCGAATCCTACAAGGCGCTGGTGCTGCCGTCGACGTCCTGCGTGTCTCAGCTGGCGGCCGAGAGGATTGTGGAATTCGCGGAGGCCGGCGGGCGGGTCTTCGCCACATTCGATACCTCCCTGCACGACGACTTCTGGCGCGTTCGTCCCGACTACGAACTCACTCGGATCATGGGAGTGAGGCACTCTTCAATGAAGGAAGTCGACACGAACGCCATGTCTCCGTCTGCCAAATCCCACCCCATCTTCCGCGGACTGGACTCGCCTATACCCGTCCCGCGTCAGCGAGGGCTCGCGAATCGCGTCAATCCCGATGCCCTGGTGCTGGCCAAATGGCCTGATGGACGCCTGGCTATGACGGAAACCAGGTACGGGATCTACTGCTCCGAGAATCTGTTCAGCGCGGAGAATGCGGCCGTTCCTGAAGCGGCCGCCCTGATAGCAAACACCATCGGATACCTGGTGAACGTGAAGCACGGCGCGGGGTTCAACCTGGGCCAGCTCAAGACGAAAGCCGCATGGTACACTCCGCCAACCGACCGCGACCGCATAGCCCACGATCTGCAGCGACTGTCCGCGGCCGGCTTCAACACCGTATTCGTGTCCGCTTACTCACACGGTCGCGCTCTCTACCCATCGCAGACAGTTGCGCAGGATCCCGCCTTCTCCGCAGTCGACGGCTTCGACCCATTGCAGGCTGCGCTGGAAGAGGGCAAACAGGCGGGACTGTCCGTACATGCGTGGGTAGATGCCTTCGATGCTGGACAGGCCGCTTCCGACGGCACTCTGCCTCCTCTGCTCTTGGAGCACCCCGACTGGGCGGCAATGGCCCGAGACGATCGCACCCCGGCCGCCGCCGCTGCTTCTCAAGGCGGTCGATGCTTCCTGTCGCCGGCCCATCCCGAGGTGCAGGAGTTCATCATGGATGTCGTGCGCGAGCTGGTCACCAGCTACGCTCTTGACGGCGTCCACCTCGACTCCGTATGCTACCCCGAGGGAAAAGACGCGCCATACGACTTCAACCCCCGTGTGTTGGAGCTGGCCGCGGCCGATCTGGGCTTCGCGCCGCGCTCCATCGGGCTCAACATCGCCAGGTGGAATGGATGGTTCGACTGGCGATGCCGCAACCTCGACGCCTTCGTCGACGGGCTGGTCTCGATGATCCGCGAAGTGTCGCCGGGAACGCTCATATCCGCATCGGTGTATCCCTATCCCGACTCAGTGCTTCTCAGAATGCAAGACTGGAGCAAGTGGACTGCACCGGGCTGGCTGGACTTCGTGGTTCCACTGACCGACACCCGCAGTGCCGACCTCGTGGACACCCTGGTCCGCGCGGCGCAGGACTTCGCCGGAGTGAATACTCCCGTGGTAGCCGGCATAAGCGCGGCATCGATACCCGCAAAGAGCGTGGCCCCCACCCTGGCGAACCTTGTGGACGCGGCCAGAGCCGCAGGCGCATACGGAGTGTCGGTGTACGATTCACGTCCCCTCTCCGACAACGCACTCTCGGCGCTGCTCGACGGCCCATTCCGCGCGCCATCGGAGTGATCGCGACCGTTGCGACAATCGCGCCGGCTACAGAGCGCGGGCCGCGGCGCCCCTCTTCGCGCCGGCGGCCCGCACGCCCCACCACACGCTTACGCCGCGATTCAGGGCCCCAACGCGAGCATTATGTCAACCGCCTGAGTCATTTTGCCCAGGCTTCGCGCCAGGGCTGGGTAGAAAGACACAGGTTCGCGACACCCAACGCCGACCGCATGCCGCCTGCATGCCACCGCGATGCGCAGCAAGTTCCTACCATACCCCAGCCCCAGCTACAAGGCGCGGGCCGCGGCGCCCCTCTTCGCGCCGGCGGCCCGCACGCCCCACCACGCTCTTGCGCTGTGATTCAGGGCCCCAACGCGAACATTATGTCAACCGCCTGAGTCATTTTGCCCAGGCTTCGCGCCAGGGCTGGGTAG
>ENA-UOOH01000812-UOOH01000812.1-fermentation-metagenome-genome-assembly--contig:-NODE-812-length-33310-cov-10.551075_pt1 | contig 33310 bp, 32 predicted proteins | sample MGYA00245778_ERZ724025 | MGnify/ENA primary metagenome ERZ724025 (study PRJEB28704, sample SAMN03018313) | fermentation metagenome | biome: anthropogenic terrestrial biome; feature: soil; material...
ATTTTCCATAGTTTCTTCAATATCTCTAATACATGTATTTTGGTTTGGTTTATCCCTCAAATTATTAAGATTGTAGAAAAAATGGTTCCTATTAAGAAAGATGATGATGAGGAGTTCCGTTTGAAGTTTATTCCTTCTGGATATATGTCAGCTGGCGAATTAGCAATTGAGCCTGCGAAAAAAGAAATTGAAACATTTTCAAGGAGAATTTTGAAAATGTATGATATGATACCTTATTTGATTAAGACTAAAGAGGATAAGAAATATAAAGAAATTTTTGAACGAATAATTAAATACGAAGAGATTACAGATAGGATGGAGGTTGAAATTGCTAACTATCTTACAAAAGCTTCAGAACATGATTTAAGCCATAGAGCATCATTATATATTAGCTCAATGTTGAGAATAGTTGATAATCTTGAAAGTATTGGTGATAGTTGTAATCAAATTGCAATTACTATTGATAATAAGAAGAAGTCAGGTAGTTGGTTTGAGCAAGAATTAAGGGATAAACTTAATGTTATGATTGGATATGTTCGTGAAGCTTTGGTTCTTATGGACGAAAATCTTCATTCAAACTATTCAGAAATAACAGCAGAAAAGGCAAATGAATTAGAAAATAATATAAATGCTTATAGAAACCAATTAAGAGATGAACATACAGAAGCAATAAAAAATAATATTTATCCTTATCAAACAGGTATTTATTATAGTAGTTTGTATGCTCAACTTGAAAAATTAGCTGATTTTGCAATAAATGTAAGTGAAGCAATAGAAAAAGTACACGATTAAAAAATAATTGAAAATATGAAATTTGATATATTAGTATTAGGAGCAGGTCCTGGAGGATATGTAGCTGCAATTCGTGCAGCACAATTAGGCTACTCTGTAGCAATTGTTGAAAAAGAAAATCTTGGTGGTATTTGTTTAAATTGGGGATGTATCCCAACAAAAGCATTATTGAAATCTGCACAAGTATATAATTATTTAAAGCATACTTCTGATTATGGTATTGAATTGGAAGGCTTAGCAAAACCAAATATGGATGCAATTGTAACACGCAGCAGGGGTGTTGCAGAAAATATGAGCAAAGGCGTTCAATACTTAATGAAGAAAAATAATGTTCAAGTAATTGAAGGAAGAGGTAAATTACTTAAAGATAAACAAGTTGAAGTTGAATTAAATGGCAATAAAGAAGTATTTGAAGCTAATCATATTATTTTAGCAACAGGTGCTCGCTCAAGAGTTCTTCCAAATCTTCCTCAAGATGGTAAAAAGATTATTGGATATAGAGAAGCAATGACATTAAGAGAACAACCTCAATCAATGCTTGTTGTTGGTTCAGGTGCAATAGGAAGTGAATTTGCTTATTTCTACCAATCAATAGGAACTCAAGTTACCTTGGTTGAATTTATGCCAACATTAGTTCCAAATGAAGATTCTGAAGTTGCTTCAACTCTTCAACGTAGCTTTAAGAAAAGTGGAATGAAAGTTTATACTTCAACTTCAGTTGAAAGTGTTGACACTTCTTCTGACAAATGTAAGGTTACAATAAAAGGTAAAAAAGGAGAAGAAATTATTGAAGTGGATGTTGTTCTTTCTGCTGTTGGTGTTCAAACAAATATTGAAAATTTAGGTTTAGAAGAATTGGGAGTAAAGACTAATGGTCCAAAGATAGAAGTTGATGATTTTTACAGAACAAATATTGAAGGAGTTTATGCAATTGGAGATATTGTTCATGGTCCTGCTTTGGCTCACGTTTCTTCAAAAGAAGCTTTAATTTGTGTTGATGCAATACATGGCTTAAGTCCAAAACCATTAAGTTATGATAATGTTCCTGGTTGTACATACACTTATCCTGAAATTGCATCAGTTGGACTAACTGAAGATAAAGCTAAAGACTTAGGAAAAGAAATTAAGGTTGGTAAGTTTATGTATATGGCTTCTGGAAAGGCTTCAGCAAGTGGAAATAGAGATGGATTTGTTAAAGTTGTTATTGATGCTAACACTGACCAGTTGCTTGGTTGCCACATGATAGGAGATAATGTTACTGAAATGATTGCAGAGGTTGTTTTGGCAAGAGAAAACAAAATAAATGCTCATCATATAATTGATGCAATTCATCCACACCCAACAATGTCAGAAGCTGTTATGGAAGCAATTGAAGCAGCTTATGGTAAGGCAATTCACGGATAGAATAGGTTATGAAAATAATTAAAACATCAATTCCAGACCTTTTGATTGTTGAACCTGACGTTTTTAAAGACCAAAGAGGCTATTTCTTTGAGTCTTACAATCAAGAACGTTACTTTGAGAATGATATGAAAATGATTTTTGTTCAAGATAATGAATCAAAGTCTATGAAGAATGTGCTCAGAGGGCTTCACTTTCAAAAACCTCCTTATGCTCAAGGAAAATTGGTTAGGGTAATTCAAGGAAAGGTTTTGGATGTTGCTGTAGATATTCGAAAAGGCTCTCCAACTTATGGAAAATTTCATGCTCTAGAGTTAGATGCGTTATCAAAAAGAATGTTCTATATTCCAGAAGGGTTTGCTCATGGTTTTCTTACTTTGGAGGATGATACAATTTTCTCTTACAAATGCACGAATTACTACAATAAGGAATCCGAAGGCTCAATACTTTGGTCTGACCAAACCATTGGAATAAATTGGAACATTAATAACCCAATCCTATCTGAAAAAGATAAGATTGCACCCTTGTTCAAAGATTTTAATTCACCATTTCAATATTAATGGTGAAAGAAAAGGACCCAAAAGAAATCCTTAAAAAATATTGGGGATATGATAGTTTTAGATTTAATCAAGAAGCTATTATATCCTCTGTTTTATCTAAAAAAGATACATTAGCACTACTCCCAACCGGAGCTGGAAAATCAATTTGCTATCAAATACCAGCACTTTGCAAACCAGGAATAACAATAGTCATTTCTCCTTTGGTGGCATTAATGATTGACCAAGAAAAATCGTTAAAGGCAAAAGGAATAAAAGCAAGAATAATCTATTCGGGTCTTAGTAGTCAAAATATTGAAATAGTATTGAATAACTGCCTATATGGTAAGGTAAAAATCTTATATATTTCTCCAGAAAGAATCTCATCAAGACTTTTTATTTCCTATTTTGAGAAGATGAATGTAAACCTTATCGCTGTCGATGAGGCACACTGTATTTCTAAATGGGGTTACGACTTTAGACCTTCCTTTCTTAATATTGCAGAACTAAGAAAGTACCACCCTCAAACACCAGTCATAGCATTAACCGCAACTGCAACAAAGCAGGTTGTTGAAGATATTCAAGATAAGCTTAACTTTAAGGAAAGAAATCCAATAACATCAAGTTTTGAAAGAGAAAACCTTAACTATATGGTTTTTGAAGAGGAAGATAAAATCACAAGGATTAAAACTATTGTTGAAACCATTGGAGGCATTGGATTAATCTATGTTCGCTCTCGAAGAAAAACCATTGAGCTCTCAAGCATATTAAAATCAGTTGGGATAAAGGCTGAAGCCTATCATGCAGGACTTACAACCGCAGTTAGGAATTATCGTCAGCAAAACTGGATAGATGAAAATATTGAGGTTATGGTTGCAACAACTGCCTTCGGAATGGGGATTGATAAACAGAATGTGAGATATGTAATTCACTATGATTTACCCGAAAGCATTGAAGCTTATGTTCAAGAGGTTGGGAGGGCAGGTAGGAATGGAAAGAAAGCCTATGGAACTCTTCTATACAATTCCAAAGATATTGATTCACTAAGAAAAACTATAGCATCCAACTTTCCAGAAAAAAAATACATACTTAATATCTATAATGCACTTTGTAACTACTATAAGATTGCAACCTCAACAGGGCAGGACTCAAGGTTTGATTTTAATATAATTGCATTTTCAAATACATATAATTTTGATACTTATTTGGTTTTTAGTTCAGTTAGAATACTTCAAAACTCTGGCTTAATTGAAATTGTTGAAGATAGGCATTTGTTTTCAAAAGTACTTATTATTATGGAAAGAGATGCATTGTATGAGTTTATGAAGGATTACCCTCAATACTTTCAAATTCTCGAAGCTCTAAGGAGAACTTATTCAGGTCTAATGACGGAGTTTACGATTATTGATGAGAAAAAGATTGCTAAGATGTGCTTTGAGACAGAGGAGAATGTAATTAAGTCGCTCAAGAAATTGGAAAAATATAATATCCTTCACTACGAGCCAAAATCCTCCCAACCGCAAATAATCTTTACAAGCAACCGACTTTCTAATGATAATTTTGAGCTTTCTCAAGATTATTATTATCAGATTAAGAAAAACAACATTGAGAAAGCAGAGCAATTTATATCATATATCACTTCAAATACTTGTAGAGAGAAACAAATACTGAACTATTTTGGTTTTGAGGCAGATATTTGTAGGAAATGCGATGTTTGTCTTTCAAAGAATAACCAAAAACACATGATAGAAACCCAAGAGGCAATCCTTAGGGAGCTGAAACAAAGCCCAAAACCAATAGCTTACTTCGCAAATAACATTGAATTTGGTTCAAAGGAAGTTGTTGTTTCCCTAATCCGAAAGCTAATGGATGATAACTTAATAATATTGAAAGAAGGTGTGATTTGTATCAATAATTAAAATTATAAATAAAAGACTTATGGCAGGAATTATCAGAAATTTAAAAAATGAAATCTTAAGTTTAGTACCCAAAGCATTTGTTGACAAAACTTTAAGGAAAACTAATTTCATGGGTTTTGGTTCAATTTCATTTTCTCAGGAAGGAGAAGATATGTTATTGAGTAAATTGTTTGAGCTAAATGAAAAAGGTTTCTTTGTTGATATTGGAGCTCATCACCCAATTCGTTTTTCTAATACCTATAAGCTGTATTTGAAAGGATGGAGGGGAATAAATATTGATGCAATGCCAAACAGCATGGATTTATTCAAAAAATATAGGTCAGAGGATATAAACCTTGAAATACCAATTGCAAAGGTTTAAAAAACAATGCCTTTTTATAGTTTTAACGAACCGGCATTAAATACATTTAGTGAGGAATTGGCAAAGGAGAGGGGCGAGGTTAAAAAAATATATAATTTGGAATCCAATCCACTTTCAGTTGTTTTAGATAAGCATATGCCTAAGGATATTAAAAAGATTGACTTTATGTCGATTGATGTTGAAGGATTGGATTTAGAAGTATTAGAATCAAATGATTGGGAAAAATATAAACCAACGGTAATACTCATTGAATCATTGTCAACAGCGAAAAGTATATCCGATTCACTAAATAGCACAGTGGCACAATATTTGGCTACACACAACTATTCACTTTGCTCAAAATTAGACAAGACTTTGTTCTTCATGCTTAACGAATAAGGTTAAGCTAATTAGTTAAAAAGGAATTAATCAAACTTTAGAAGTCAAAAGTCTTGATTTAGAAGTAGCAAAATCAAGTTCCAATCTATTTAAACGAAGTTTAGATCTATAGATCATGGCATGATATGGGCAAGATCATGCCATGATGTGACTGAGATCATGCCATGATATGGGTGAGATCATGGCATGATCTTAGATTGAAATAAGGATTAAAAAGTTTAATATAAGGTTTAGCAAGTTTAATACTTCGTTTTCTGAGTTTTTATTTTAGTTTAATCTTAGCAAATTTTAGTTTTTTTAGAAGTAATTCATCTGATTATTAAAGTATTATTGAAGGTGAAGCAGGATAAAGTTTTCCATGTCCTCTGGTTTGGTTTGTGAGGAGAAACGTTTGACAACCTTACCTTCCTTATTGATAACAAATTTTGTAAAGTTCCATTTTATTGCATCTCCCAATGTGCCTCCAGCCTCTTTCTTCAAAAACTTAAATAGTGGATGAGCATCATCGCCATTTACATCTATTTTTGAAAACATAGGAAACGTAACTCCATAGTTTAGCATGCAGCCATTTATGATTTGTTGTTCGTCTCCAGGTTCTTGATTGGCAAACTGATTGCAAGGAAATCCTAAAATAACTAAGCCTTTGTCTTTGTATTTTTTATATAAAGCCTCCAAGCCTTCAAATTGAGGAGTAAAGCCACATTTACTTGCTGTATTTACAACAATAACAACTTTTCCTTTATAATCTGACATCGAAACCTCTTCTCCTTCAATTGAAATGGCCTTAAAATCATAAAAGCTTTCTTTTACTTGTTTCCCTTCATTTTGTCCCAATGATTTATTATTGAACGTAAATAAAGAAATAATGGATAGAAAGATAGTCAATAAATTAAATTGTGTTTTTTTCATATTCTTCTGTTTTTATAGTGTTAAAATAATATTATACTCTTACAAAATGAGGCATATCCATAGGAATTACAATTGAAAACTCTACCAATCCTCCAAATTCTCCATTTTCATACCAAGGAGTTTGATAGATTAGTTTTTTTAATCCTTCTTTTTCAATTGTGTAAGCATTAGTTTTATTGCTTTTAATCATCTCTTGAATCATCTCTTTTGACCTTTGAGAGTGGCAATCCAATAGTTCTTTGCCAATAAGTTCTCTGCCTCCCGATTTTTGAAATGTCATAACACTTCTTTCATTCATTTCAATAATCTTACCATTCTTATCAGAAATAGTTATAGCCACAAAAGGCAGTTCATTAGCCCAATTTTCCATATTCTTTTGTTTTTTTAATTTATAATAATTGATTATCAGTTGTTTTTATTATATAGTTGTTCTAATCTTTTGATATTATCTTCAATTTCTTTTTTCTTTTCTGTAAAATAATAACCATTTTTTGCTAAGGTATCGTATAATTCTATTGAAAGATTATACATTTCGATTGCTTTATTATAGTTTTCAGTATATTCGAAAACACTTCCAAGATTATTTTGTATTTCTGCAACCTTTGCTAAGTTATTGTCTATATCTTTTTCTGCAAGTTCTTTCCTTATTCTCAGTGCTTCTTTTAATATGTTTTGAGCTTTTTCGTATTCTCCTATGCCTGAATAAAGCAATCCTAAAAGGTTTTGAGTATAACTTATTTGAGAAAGATTTTCTATTGGATTAATATCTACTAAACTATAATAAATATCAATCACATCTAAGTAAAGTTTCTCTGCTTTAGAGAGGTCAGCGGTTTCTTTGCTTATTGAGGCTAAATTTAGTTTAATGGTGGTAAGTTGGAGTAAGTATTGCTTGGGATAATCCATTGATAATTGTTCATATAAAGTACATGAAGAATTCATTGCCTCTATTGCTTCTGGATATTTCTGATTCTTATAGTAGATAAGTCCCAAATTATTTAATGAAGTTGCTTTATGAGATTTATATTCGTCTTGTTTAAATTGGCTTAAACTATCAAAAAGCATTATGGCTTCTAAATAATAATCAACTGAAATGGAATCGTTTCTTAATTCATTATGCAATGAAGCTAAATTCATTAAGTTTATTGCATAAGAGGAAAGATATTTATCTGGATATATGGAGGAAAACTCTCTATTTATTTCTAATGCTTCATTAAAAGGAGAAAGAGCTTCATTAAAATTACGTGTTGATTTATATAAAATAGCAAGATTGATAAGAGTTTCAGCTTTACTTGGAGAGTATAAATAATAATCTTTTGGAATAATTGAATCATAGGTGTCTATTGCACTATAATATAATTCTTCTGCTTTTGAATACTCTTCTTTAATAAAGTAAATACTCCCAAGAATATTATTGATATTTGCTGTTATGAAAGGAGAGGTGTTGCGTTTTAATATTTGATTATACCAATCAATTGCTTTCTCAAAGTTTCTTTGTTCGTAAAGGAAATTTGCGTATTCCATAAGAATAGGAATGCTCTCTATGTTATATATTGCTAACTTGTAGAATGTATTTCCTATCTTTTCAAACTTATCACTTAATGAAGAAAACCTTAAGAGATTTATTTCGAAATCGATATGCCTTTTTATATATTCTTTTTTGCTTTTTTCATTTTGCTCAATGTATTGTTGGGTATAGTTCTGATTTGAACATAAATCAATGGCATCTTGTATCCTGTTCTCTAAGATAAGAGAAATACATTGATGTACAATATTGTCAAATCTACTTTTATCTATTTCCACAAAGTATTGAGAAGTATTATTAAGTGTTTTCCTATAAGCTAACTCATCATTATAAATAGCTTTTAAATACTCATTATATTCTTGATGAGAGATTAGTTTTTTTCCTTTTTGTAATCTATATTCATTAAGTTTGTGGTTGTTTGTTGCTTCAAAGTTTTTTAACCCTATTCTTTTAAACTCATTAAATAGAGAATAATATGTTTCTTGCTTACACATTATAATATCCATATCTTCTGAATCTATTTCAACCACATTAATAATCATATAATCCTTTTTCTCTATTCTATTGATAAAAGGTTTAGGGATACTTTTCTTTGTTTTGGCAGGTATTCTAATTTCAAAATGACCTAATGAGTCTGAAAAGATAGTAACTGTGTCAAAAACATTATTAATTCCAACTCCACTTAAAGGAAGGTTTGTTTCGTTAGTATATTCAAAAATTCTGCCTTTAATATTCTTTTGAGAATATGTTTCAATCGAAATTGCTAATATAATTGCAATTAATACAAGTCTTTTTATGGTTAATGTAATCTTCATACAATCAAAATCCATATTTTAAAGGGTTCTTGAATAAGCACAAAGGTACATATTTTAATGGCATAAACAAAAAAAGCCTTAAGACAATTAGTCTTAAAGCTTTTTTGTTTTTATTTAGTTATCTTTATTCTTACTTGCAAGAAAGAGCTGCAAGTGCAATTGAATACATTTTTGTTTTAGTTGAGTCACCTCTTGAAGATAAAACGCAAGGAACTTTTGCTCCAACAACCATAGCTGCTAATTCAGCTCCAGCAAATTTGGTAGCTGTTTTGTAGAATACGTTTCCTGATTCAATATTAGGGAATACTAAACAGTCTGCATCTCCTGGAACTTCACCTTTAAGTTTTTTGATTTCAACACTTTCTTTGTCAATAGCAACGTCCATTGCAAGTGGTCCATCAATAATAGCTCCTTTAATTTGTCCTCTATTTCCCATAGCAGCAATTACAGCAGCATCAACGCAAGCTGGCATACCAACAGAAACTTGTTCTGTTGCAGCAATAAGAGCAACTTTTGGATTAGGGTTTTCAAGAACCTTTGCAGTGTTGATTACATAATTAGTGATAGCAACTTTTTGGTTAAAATCTGGAGCAGGGATAACTGCAACGTCAGAAGTAACTAAAAGTTTATGATAGGCAGGTACTTCAAAAACTGCAACGTGAGATAAAACAGCTTTACCACCAGGCATTAGTCCTGTTTCTTTGTTAAGTATAGCACGCATATATTTATCTGTTGTGCAAAGACCTTTCATCAAGAAATCGCCTTCTCCATCATTAATAAGCTTAACTGCTAAATTTGCAGCAGCTTGTTCATTAGCCTCTTGAACTAATTTATACTTATTTACATCAATACCTTCTTCTTCACAAATTTTCTTTATGGTAGGGATATCTCCCACTAATGTAGCATCAATAATACCTAAATCAATAGCCATCGATGTAGCTCCAATTGTATGTGAGTCGTTTGCAAAAGCAGCAACAAGTCTTCTCTTACCTTTTTGCTGAACTGCTTCAATAATTTGATCTAATTTTCTAATCATTTCTTTTGAATTTTTCTATTTATATTGTCTTTCTAAATTTTTGCAAAGTTAATTAGTTTATCTCAAACTACCAATCATATAGGCTCTAAAAAGTACATAATTGTATGAGTTTTATTGTTAGTATATCAAAATAAAAGGTAGATATTCTTTTTGACTTTCATATTCACTCTTGAGCATATCCACAAGTTTGTCATTTTTTTTCATCAAAACATACATAGCACCTTGAGCTCGAATAAGTCTTTCTTCATCCTTAACCCCAAGATTTAGAGTGTATAGCTCCTTTATAGCATTAATGAATTCTGATGAGAGATTATACTTCTGACTTGAATAGTGCTTTAATATTGATGAAAAGCAAAAAGCTTCCACAAATGGTTTTCTAATCTTTTCTGTGTTCTTTATATCATTTGTTCCAACACAGACTCTACCAGAATAATGCCCATTCTTGGTAAGTCTGTTGATTGAAAAATACTTAACAGCAATATTTAGTAGCTGATTAATGCTCAAACTATCCTTAGCAATATTTTTGTCAATTGTTTTGCTGATTAGTTCATTCATAACCGAACTGAACAAACTATCATTTCTCAACTCCTTAAAATAAGCTCGGCTTTGGGAAGCACTATCTTTTATAAGCAAAATAGAATTGTCATTGGTGTTTGAAGTAAAATTCGTAAGTAAGTAATCAATAAAAGAAATATTTCTATTAACTAAATTAGAGAAACAATATTCTTGCTTAGTTTCAATCACTTGCTTAATCAAGAATTCTTTATTGTTATGAGTTGAAGTTTCAATTGAAATAAAATCCTCATAATGCTTTGAAATATTGCATTTATTTTGAGCGAAACTTCCAAATGAAATAATATTTAAAGCCAATGCTAATAAGATAAAACTCTTCATAATTATGCTAATTTTGATTATTAATTAAAGCAAAGATAGTGTTTTTTAATTAAATGAAAGTTTGAGTTTACAAAATAGTGTATCAATAGAACTTGATTCTATTTTATTGAGACTTGATTCTAATTTACTGAAACTTGATTCTAATTTATTAAAACTTGATTTTAATTTACTGAAACTTGATTCGGGGAAATAATGCAAGTAGTGAGGATACAGTATTTAGGTACCTATTATTGGAGTTAAGATATATTGGGTTTTAAATTTTTAGTATATTTGCAGTATTAAACTTTAAACAAATAGCTATATGAAAAATCTATTTTTAATCTTTTCTTTGGTTATTTTCTTCTCTTCTTGTAAGGATAACGAAGGGGAGGTAGTTTATTATGATACTTATATTGAGGGAAATGTAACTGATTACTTCACAGGCAAACCAATAGTGGGTTTGGTTATGGATGTGGAGTATAATGATTTTACTTTTGGTATGGAGTTTTTTAATAGCAGCTCCGCAAGAGAAACAGTAAAAGGTGCATCAATCACCGACATGAATGGTTATTATAAGATTTATATTGCAAAAAAGATTGGAATAGGTGGCAATAATTATTCAACTGTTGAGAACATGATAATAAAACCAAGAAATATTTTCGATGATTATCATTTTGAGGAAGGTGGATTTCATGTCAATTATCATAATAATAACACTAATGTATTTCATATAACTAATCATAGGTTTGATATTAGAGCAAAGAGTAGAGATCAATTTGGTTTTCTTAAAATATATTATAATCCAAATGATAGTATTAGTTACACAATAAATGATTTTGATAATAGTTTTACTGAACCATATTATTATGAAGTATTTACAGTTGATACAATAATAGGTGATGATTATAATTATTTTCTAGTTCATGTTCCATTATGTAAGGATAAAAGAGTAAATGTTTGGAAGAATATTCATGATATGCAATCATTTTATTATACTCTTGAAAACAAACATGATACATTTTCAATTTACGTACAATAATCATATAAAAATATGAATCTACGATTAAGAGCTGTTGAGATTAGTGATGCCGATATTATTTATAAGTGGGAAAACTCCTATTCTCTTTGGGGAGTTAGTTCCACAAGGGCTCCATTTTCGCATTATGCAATTGAGCAATATGTTAAGAGTACACAGAATGAGGATATTTATGCTGTAAAGCAAATTCGTTTTATGATTGATGTGGATGATGATGGAACTGTGAAAACAGTTGGATGTGCTGATTTATATGATTTGGAACCACAGCACTCAAGAGCAGGAGTAGGGATTTTCGTTGAAGAGGGAGACTATAGGAGAAGATATATTGCTCTAAATGCATTAGCTTGGATTGAGAATTATGCTTTTGAAATACTTAACCTTCACCAACTCTTTGCCCATATTACACAAGATAATTCAATAAGCATCAAGCTTTTCAATAAGGCAAACTATAGACAAACCTCTGTTTTGAAGGACTGGATTAGAAAAGAAAACCAATACTTAGATGTTTTAGTTTTTCAAAAAGTCTTAACTTCAAAACGCTCATAATTAATAATACAATAAAATTATGAATTATTTTAGAAAGAATATTGGATGGATTATTCCTGTTTTGATTGTAATAGGTTTTATTGTCCTCTTCACGAGTTATTTTTTTAGTGCTAAAGTAGATGTATTGGGAGAGAAAACATATATTTATGTTTATCCAAACAGCACAAAAAAAGATGTGCTTGAAATAATTCAGAAAGAGGGTATTGTTTTTAATACCTTTGTTTTTAAAGCATACTCCACACTCTTAAGATATGAAGAGATACACTCTGGAAGATATGAAGTGAGAAATAATATGAGTGTTGGACAATTGGTAAATATGCTTGCTAATGGACACCAAACTCCACTAAGACTTGTTGTTGGGAAATCAAGAACTAAAGCTGAGTTTGCAGAAAAGATAGATAAGGAATTAGCTTTTAGCAAGAAAGATTTACTTTCCAAACTTAACGATAATGAATTTCTAAGTACGTTTGGATTAGATTCCTCAACCTCACTCACATTGTTTATTCCAAATACCTATGAAGTCTATTGGGATATTAGTGTTGAGGAGTTTTTCAAAAGAATGAATAGGGAGCAAGAGGTTTTTTGGAAGAAAAGACTTGTAAAGCTTGAAGAAATTGGATTTACTAAGATTGAGACTATGACAATTGCGAGTATTGTTGAGGAGGAGACCAATCAAGTTGCAGAAAAGCCAATTATTGCTGGAGTTTATATTAATAGATTAAAAATAAATATGCCACTTCAGGCAGACCCTACCATTAAATACGCTTTAGGTGATTTTACAATAAAAAGAATTGCAGGAAAGATGCTTGGAGTTGATTCCCCATTTAACACATATAAGAGAACAGGGCTTCCTCCTAATCCAATCTGTATCCCAAGTATTAGCTCAATTGATGCAGTCCTAAACTACTCTAAACATAATTATCTTTTCTTTTGTGCTAAAGAAGACTTTTCTGGAAATCATAATTTTACTGCAAATATTAACGAGCATTATGCAAATGCACGAAAATATCAAAAGGCATTAAACGAGAGGGATATATATTAATCGAAGAAAACTGCTTAATTAAAAGGAATAATCCTTAAGCGACATCAAGATCAGCTTACTAAGGATATCAATATTTACATCACTAAGTTTTTTAATATATACGCAACCTTTACCCAATTTCACTTTGCCCAATTGGTCAATTAGACTTTGAGCATCATCGCCATACATCATCATACTAAAATAAAGCGATATATTGTTTTTTCTTGGAGCAAAGCCAACCTTAAACCATTCTACACTACGTTTGGAAGGAGACACAACAACATATTTCTTAAACCCAATTATGCTATCTCCCCACATTTTGCCTTCTTCCTCAGCTATTTTTTGCATAAGGTTATAAATTGCAATAGAATCATTTTTCTTTTGCTCATCTTCCAAACTATTGAGATACTCCATAACAGAAGCTTCATTCTCTTTTGTCTTAATTTCTGCAAGTTTTGCCATAATGATTATAGGATTGAAATTAATATTTTGTTTCTGTTTTGCTGCAAAAATAGTGCATTTTGGAAATAAAATAGAATTTTAGTTAGCGTTTTTGATTTTTCTTTCAATATTGCTTGTGGAATATCCTTCTATAAATTCTATTGTCTCCACCTTGCCTCCTCTTTGGCTTACTATGTCGTAGCCTACAATATCTTCTTTCTTATAGTCGGCTCCCTTAACCAAAATGTCTGGTTGTATTTCTTTAATGAGTGTGTAGGGTGTTGGCTCAGAGAAAAAGACTATGGCATCAACAAATTGCATTGAGGCTAAGATTATGGCTCTTGAGTTTTCGTCTTGAATTGGGCGTGTGTTGCCTTTTATGTTTCTAACTGATAGGTCGGTGTTAAGCCCAATGATTAGTATGTCGCCTAAGTCTTTGGCTTTTGATAGATAGTCAACATGTCCTCTATGAATTATGTCAAAACAACCATTGGTGAAGACAATCTTTTTGTTTTCTTCTCTCCATTTCAACACTTGCTTTTCTATGTTGTCAAAGGATATTATCTTATTATGTATCTTGTCTAACTCTTTCATTTTCTTTTTTGCCTTTAGAAAAATAAATAAATCCTACTAATCCCAAAATAATCATTCCTATCTGTGAAACTATCCATAGCAACCATCCTGCTGCATAGCCTACTGGACGCACAATGGCATACATTAGTAGTGTTTCTGCAATTATGGCTGGGAATATTCCAATTCCTCCTGGTGTTACTATTGGTCCTATGGCTCCTAAAACTGTGGCTACAAATGCAATTTTAAATGCAAGATGTGAGGTTTGTCCAAAGCAAAGGAATATTACATAGGTTCCAAGTATCCAAAGAAACCATATAAAGAGTGAATTGAAGATAAATAGTAGTGGGTTCTTTAGCTTAAAGATGGATTTAATCCCTTCCATAAATCCTGAAAGAATTTTTACTATCTTTCTATAGAATCTCATTCCTATTATCCTCTTTCTGAAAAGTAAAAGAATAGAACAAAGAATAAGAAAAGCTATAAATCCATATAAAGCAATAGTCTTTAGGGATGAGAAATTGATGGTGTTGCTGAAACTATTGTAAACATAGTCTTTAATGTAATTAAACTCTATCATTAGGGCTATAAAGAAGAATAATGCAAAGCATAATGCATCAACTGTTCTTTCAATAATTACAGTTCCTACAGTTTTCTCAAAAGGAATTTTCTGATTCTTGCTTAATAGTCCACAACGTACAATTTCTCCTAAACGTGGTACTGCCAAATTGGTCAAATAGCCCGACATAACGGCTAAGAAAGTTGGCATTAGCTTGGGTTTATAGCCCATTGGACTAATGAGTTGTTGCCAACGGATGGCTCTAATTACTGCACTGAAAACATTTACTAATAATGCAACAAAGAACCAAAAGTAATTGGCATTAGAAAAAGATTCAAATAGTTGTTTAATCTCCTCTGCTGAAAGCTTAGAAATAAACCACCATATAAATCCTAATCCTATTAAAAGAAAGATTATTAGTCTTAAAGTCTTTTTCATATACTATTTAAAACTAATAATCATATTCTTTCTTAATTTAAGTGCTTGTCAATAAAAGAGTGTATTCCCTTATGAAAGTTTGTTGTCTTGTGGGAAAACTACTATTGGTTTAAAGGTTTTTGCTTCTTCAAAATCCATTGATGCATAAGAAACAATTATAACCAAATCACCAATTTGAACCTTACGTGCTGCTGCTCCGTTAATTCCTATCTCTCCAGAACCTCTTTCTCCTTTAATAACGTAAGTGTCAAAACGCTCTCCATTATTAATATCAAAAATATATACTCTTTCGTTTTCAATCAAATTGGCTGCATCCATTAAGTCTTCGTCAATTGTTATGCTTCCAATATAGTGAAGATTGGCACGAGTTACTACTGCACGATGAATCTTCGATTTTAAAACTTCAATGTTCATTAATTTTTTGTCTTTAAAAATTTACACCAGGAACAGAAATATTTGATTGTCCTTGTTGTTGTTGAGCTTGCATTTGAGCCTGTTGCTGGCGTGCATAGTCTTGAATAATATTATTAAATGTAGGATTAGACATAATTTTGTCCTCAACAGGTTTTAACTGATAATTTATTGCATTTGAATATACAAACATCAACAATTCTTTTCCACGATTAACAAGTTCTTCTGATTGAGATAACAAAATCTTTTCTAAAGGAACCATCACTTCAAGGAATTGTGAGTTAGCAATATCTTTATTTCCAGAACGAGCACTCTGAGCGGCAGAGTTTACAATTGAAATTAAATCATTATATTTCATTTGTAAATCTTGAACTTCCAAGAAAGAATTGATTTCTTTTACAGTCTTAATTTTATTTATTACATTTGTTAGATTATATGTATCAGCCACAGAATAAACCATTGCAAGATATTGTAATGCCTCATTTCTCACCGATGCAACACTTCGAGCCTTGCGAGACGTGAAACGATTATAATACTTAATATCATTAATGTATAAGTCAGCAATTTGATTGAATATGTCTTCTCCTTTCTTCATTTCTCCATTCAAACAATACTGCTCTGCAAGTTGAATATCATACCTATCAAAATATATTTTTGAGGCTGGAAACTCTTGAACAGCCTTGTCTAAAATTTTTATTGCCATATCCTTTTGACCCATTGCAGTATAGTTTCTTGCAATAAGCATATGTTGTTGACGCATATTTCTTGCATTATTTATTGTTACTGCATCTTCAAGATATGTGTTAGGATCTTTAATTCCTCCCCATTGGAATTTATTCATAAATAAATTAGTTGTTTTCTCAAGAGATAAATTGCCAGCTTGAGGCTTAGGAGTTATCCTATAAACTAACCCTTCTTGTTGAATATATTCATTAATATTAGGGATTAGCTTAGTGAAATAAGAAGGACTCATTGTGTAAATAGGACGCTCGAAGGCATTAGTTGCTAAAATATCCAGTAGCATTAATTCATTACGAACAATTTGTTTCCCTTGTCTTGGATCAACAGGAATTGAAAATGTAAATACATCTTCTCCAGAGGTAATTTTGAAATTATTGGAAAGTATTACTTTAATAGAATCGCCATTTTGAGAAAAAGTAGTTGTATTAGGGTCTGTGGTTAATTGTTTTAATGCATCTTTCAGTTCAACTACCTCATCATTTTGAGGATATATTAAGGTTGAATTTAATCCCATTCTATAATATTCTTTTGGAAGAGTAAATGGAGCTTTTTCTGAGTCGTAAATCTTACTATAAAGTTGTTCAACATACCAATGCATTCCAGAAAGTGTGAAGTTAAGTATTCTAACATCTGGACGCACTCCCTCAACTTCTTGAATATACCAAAGAGGGAAGGTGTCATTGTCTCCAAAAGTGATAAGTATAGCATCTTTTTCGCAACTTTCTAAATAGTTTCTTGCAAACTCTCTTGCCATATACCTACCACTTCTATCATGGTCATCCCATTCTTGCGATGCCATAAGAATCGGCACAGCAATAAGACAAATAACTGATACTGCGATTGCTTTAATATTTTCAGGAATTTTAATTTTCTTTAACCAATCGTAAATACCATATACTCCTAATCCTATCCAAATCGCAAAAGCATAGAAAGAGCCTGCATAAGCATAATCTCTTTCTCTTGGTTGGGTAGGGTGCTGATTTAGGTACATAACAATTGCCAATCCTGTCATAAAGAATAGAAGAAAGACAACAAATGCATCTTTCTTGTCTTTTTGGAACTGATAGATTAATCCCGCAATTCCTAATAACAATGGTAAGAAAAATAGAGTATTTCTTCCAGCATTATTAGCCATCTCCTTAGGAAGATTACTTTGTGGTCCGAGTCGCATTTGGTCAATAAACTTAATTCCTGAAATCCAATTACCATTCAAAACATCCTTAGTTCCATTTGATTCTGGGTCAAAATTAGAATGATTTACACCAAAGCTTTGTATATCGTTTTGTCTACCTGCAAAATTCCACATAAAATAACGCCAATACATATGATTGACTTGATAGCGGAAGAAATAGCGAAGGTTTTCAGCAAAGGTTGGTTTTCTATCTCCATTAATACCTGCCCAATACTTATAGAATTGAATATGTTTTTCTTCTTGAGCAGAATACATTCTTGGGAAAATAGTTTCGTCTCCAGGAGCATATTCAATTTCTCCTCCTCCAGAGATTTCTTTTATATATTTCTTACTAGCTACATCTTTAGTGTATTTGGTTGCAATATCTTGATTTATTGCTCTTGAAGTGTAGTATGGACCATAAAATACAGGAGTAGAACCATATTGCTCACGATTAAGGTAGGTTAGTAGAGCAACAGCGTCTTTTGGTGCATTTTCATTAATTGGTGTATTTGCATTTGCACGAATTACCAAAATAAAGAAGGTTGAATATCCTATCAAAAGGAAAAGGAAGGAAAGAATAATGGTGTTTAATAAAGGTTTAACTTTATCCTTAGAGTATTTTAGGCCCCAAACAATTATTCCAATTATTAGAGCAAAATAAATTATTGTTCCAGAGTTGAAAGGAAGTCCCATTGAGTTTACAAAGAATATTTCAAATTTTCCTGCCAAAGAAACTATCATAGGAACAATAAAATAGAGGATTATTGCAACCATGAAAAATGAAAGTATCCCTGCCCAAATAAACCCTTTCTTTGTGGTGTTTGGATATTTCTTAAAATAGAATACATAAGCCATTGCTGGAATAGCCAATAAGTTAAGTAAGTGAACCCCAATCGAAATGCCAATTAGGAATGTGATTAGAATAATCCAACGCAAATTATGCCTATCGTCTGCTTGACTTTCCCATTTTAGAATAGCCCAAAAGACTAATGCTGTGAAGAAAGAACTCATTGCATAAACCTCACCCTCAACTGCTGAATACCAAAAAGTATCGGAGAAAGTATAGGCTAAGGCTCCAACAACACCACTTCCAAATATTGCTATCATTTGAGAGGTTGAAATCTCTTGAGTTTTTGCAATAAGTTTTTTTGCAAGCATGGTTATTGTCCAAAATAGCATTAGGATTGTTAATCCGCTGCAAATGGCACTCATGGCATTAATCATATAGGCAACCTTAGTTACATCACCACCAGCAAAAAGAGAAAAAATCCTGCCAAAGAGTTGGAATGTTGGTGCTCCAGGAGGGTGACCAACTTGAAGCTTATAAGCTGTTGCAATATATTCTCCGCAATCCCACCATGAGGCAGTAGGTTCAGCAGTAATCAAATAAACAATGCTTGCAATAAGAAATACTGCCCAGCCTAAGATATTATTAATTAAAGAATACTTTTTCATCTATTCTATTTTTAAATATATAATTTATTTCGTTATTTCCTAAGTTTCAATTTACTACCAATCAACCTTTGAACGCTTTATAGGCATAGTCATACATCTTGCACCACCTCCACCTCGTGGCAGTTCAGCTGCATCAATTGTTACAACAAAACGATTATAATCATTCATACTAATCTTATCGTTGCAAATATCTTCAGCTCTCAAAACAGCAAAACCAGCTTTATTTAACGTATTAATCGTATTTGTGTTTCTTGAATAGCCAATAATTTTTCCTTCTCCCAAACAGAAGAAATTAGCACCAGAGTGCCATTGTTCCCTGTCTTGATACAATCTATTATTGCCACCACAATTGATTGGTTCGAGGTCAAATCCCAAATCCTTTAATCCTTTCATAAAGTTTGGTTTTTCCTTGTAGGTAATCTTTCCATTGTCAATTTCTATATGAGTTACCTCAAATCCGTCCTTATTACTCACAATCAAAGGCTCATACACCATACATTTATCCTTATCCAAGAATGTAAATACCATATCTAAATGAATAAAAGATTCAGGTGAGTGAGGAAGATTTTGAATTAGGATATTAAACTTGGGTTTAAGCTTAGAGTAATGCTCAACTAAGAAATCAATTCCTCGTTTATTGCTCCTAATACCATGACCAAGTAGGAGAGTGTTCTCGTTGGCAATTAATATATCACCCCCCTCGGTATTAGCCTTTGGAGAATAGTTGCTTGGACTAAAGGTTTTTACATTAAAATAATATTCAAAAACATAGTCCATAATAATACTTTCCCTAACCCTAACATCAAACTGCATTGAATGAATCAATACCTTATCGAAAATTGTAGAAGTAGCATCACGAGTATAGAAAAAGTTATATAAAGGAGAAAGCTCATCTTTCCACCCTTCAATCAAAAGTCTTGCTAATTCATTAGCTTCAATTGAAAGGAGTTCTTGAGCTAAATGAGTTTTGTTTTCTTGCTCCAAAACTTCATTTACTAATTTTATCTTTACGTTTTGGTCTTTAAGTATTTCTGAAAGAAGATCCATTATTTGATAAGTCTTGGTCCATTTTGATAAAACTTTCTCAAAGTAGGAGTATTCTTTTTGAGCAATATTAAGGTTTAATAGGTCGCTATACAAACATTCTTCAATTGTATTAGGCACCATTTGTTCAATTTCAATTCCGGGTTTGTGAAGTATAACCCCCTCCAAGTGTCCAATTTCAGAGCTAACGTCAATAGTCATAAATAAAAATATTCGTTCAACATAACCCTATTACATATAAATAATAGAGCATTTGTAAACTGCAAATATAGGAATTTTCTTTTATTTAGTATGTAAAATTACATATTTATCTTCCTATTTATCTAATTTATTCCCTAATCTCCAACCAAGTGTTATTCATAAAAAGAAAAGAGAAGTACAAACAAATTGAACTTCTCTCCTAACTCTAATTCTTAATCAATTTCTTTCTAATATATCCCTTATTATTACTAACTCCAATTATGTAAACTCCCTTTGAAAGATAATTGATATCAAGAGTTTTTTCCTTTTGCTTTACATTAGTTTGATACACCTTTTGACCAAGAGAATTAAATACTTCAATATAATTAATAATATTCTCCGAACTTATATATACCTCTTTGTTTGCAGGATTAGGATAAAGAGTTATTGAATTATCTTCAAGTTTTATTTCATTCAGTCCATAGCGAGGAGTTATGCAATCTTCAATTCCATATAAATAGTTATGATAAAGTAATTCGCCATTATGTTCATAGCAACGATTCTTGCCTCCTGCTTCACAAGTAGATATATTAATTATTATATTAAATAGTAAACCATCATTATTTCCAATACCTTCAGTCCACACACATACAATACGAGGATTAGGTAGGTCATCAAAGTCAGATTTAAGAGAAAATACTCTTCTTTTCACTCCTGAAAACTCTAAGGTATCTATAGAATGTACAATAAATTTAAAATCATAATGATAAAATGTATCTCCAACAGAAAGCGAAAAATCACAAATTAAACTACTGCTAACATTGCCTCCTTCAACATGTCCCCCTTTATAAAACACTTGCTTTTGAGCATTTTCTCTTAACCCTCCAATACATTCAGCAGTTAAAGGATTGAAAGATGCGTCGGTAAAGAAATATAACTTTTTATATGTTTCATTTTCAATTATAGTATCTTCATCCGTTAGGGCAAATCTTCTAAAATGATAATTACTTTCACAATCAGTATAATCATCAGTCCAAATCTGAATACCAGGTTTTACTAATGGAATATACTCGTAATCTTGTGCATTAAGGTTAAATGCTGTTAGGGTTAGGAGTAACCCTAATACTAATTTATAAACATGTGCTTTCATAGTTATTATTTATTTTAATTTCAAAACTTGCAGAATAAAAAAATTAAAATGATCTTCTTCATGTCTTAATCATTTAAGATTCATAGTATCACGATTAATTTGTTTAAAGTAAAATGTCCCAAGAGTGTCATTGAAATTTGTATCAGAGGAGTAAATTCCAATGAAATCATATTTTGAGTAATAAGATATAGAATCGTATCTAAACTTTCCTTTCATTAGTCCAATTTGTCTTAAAGGAACACCATGGGAACTTAACTCATAATAATAATCACCTCTTTTATACATTTCTGCATAACTTCTTATACTTGGTCCAATAAATCCCCAAATACAAAAATAGTTCTCTTTAAAAGTTCTAAACACAAAACTTGCTACATAATTATAATTAAATTCATCGTAACCTGTATTATCGTTCAAAAAATATGTACCATATAATTCAGAGTTAGGATAATCAGTATTAATGTTTGTATTTGTGGTATTATTATCATTATCTTCACAAGAGAAAATAAAAATAGATAAAAATACACTTAAGATAAAAACTGTTTTTTTCATAGCTCATCTTTTAATTAGTAAATATATTCGTTTTGTATCAATTTTTGTTATTCAATGAAGATTATGCGACAAATTTACATAGTAATATTCAATTTTCCCAATAAAAAAGCATAAATAAATTTTTCTGATTTAATATCTTTTCGTAGAACTTGATTCTATTTTCGTAGAACTTGATTCTAATTTTCTAGAACTTGATTCTAATTTTCTAGAACTTGATTCTAATTAAAGGGACAAAGACTTTGTGGAAATTAAATAAGGGTTATCTCAAAAAAAACGTTAATTGATTTGAAATAACCCTTGAATAAATTTGAAAATATTGGGAGTAAATTCTCTATGAATTTTGTTTCCTTCTTTTGACTTCTGATTCTATCAATCTCAATTCACGTGAGGATTGTCCCTTTACTGATGAATTTTCTTCTGCTCTTCTGAACAAATATGGCATCATGGTTTTCACTGCTCCATAAGGTACGTATTTTGCAACATTATATCCTTTTTCTGCAATATTATAGGTAATATGGTCGCTCATTCCGTAGAGTTGAGCAAAATAGATTGAAGGATGGTTCAATGGAAGATTCTTTCCCTTGATTAATCTTGCCAAAAGTTCAGAGCTTTCTTCATTATGAGTTGCAACCATAAAATCTATTGTGTCAATATTGTCTACTAAATAATGTATAATTGCATTAAAGTCTCTGTCAGTTGCTGCCTTATCGGGCTGAATTGGTGAAGGGTAGCCCATTTCTTTTGCTCTTGCTCTTTCTTTCTCCATATAGGCTCCACGAACTATTTTCAAGCCAAATTTAACTCCATTTTCTAAAGCAATTTTATGATGTTCTTTTAAGCTATTGATTGAGTTGTGGCAATACATTTGATATGTGTTATGCACTATTGCCTTTTCCTTATTATATGCTTTCATAAACTCAAGGAACAAATCGTCCAAAATTGGCTGTATCCATGTTTCTTCGGCATCCACAAGCACTGGAACGCCAAGCTCGTATCCTTTGTGGAAGATAGATTTCACCCTATTATAAACTCTTTCATACTCTTGCTTTTCCTCTTGTGTCAATTCCTCTTTCGCACTAACCTTAACCAATAGGTCAAATCGTGCTATTCCGGTAATCTTAAAGACGCTAAATGGTGTGTTGCTGTTTTCTTTGGCATAGTCAATGGTTCTTAGAACTTCATTGCAAGTATTGTCAAATATTTTATCATCTTCCTCACCTTCAGCAGCAAAATCCAAAATTGTATGTACATTTCTTTCCGATAGCTTCTTAATGGTCTTTGAGCAATCTTCAATAGAACGTCCGCCAACAAAGAATTTGTAAATAGTATTGCGAATTATCCAATCAATAGGTAAATGGATTGAAAAGGCAAACCTTGTTAGGTTTTTTCCCGTCTTAACCCAAAAAGGATTATTCATTATTTTGAAAAGTACGTACGCTTCTTTGAGTTGAGCGTTAGTTTTGTTTTTGAAGGCGATTTCAGAATTAGTGAAATCGATGGCTTGATGATTTAATTCCATATTCTTTGTAAAGTTAAGTTAAACAATAATACTGCAAAATTAAAAAGTTTTTTGACTAATAGGTTAAAATTTGGGATAGTTTTTATTTATGAAGAGAATTTATTTTTAAGCCTCAAAGAAAAACATTATGAATTAAGTAATTAATAAGTCAGTGTTTTTAGAACTAAATACATTAATTATATAAGGTACTATTGGCTTAGGCTAAAAAATTCTAAACAGGAATGGAGGAAATAAGTTTTTCGGTGTACTGAGTTTGGGGGTTTGCGTATATAGAGTCGGCTTCGCCCTGTTCAACAATATTCCCCTTTTGCATAACAATCATCATATCGGACATGTATTTCACAACTGACAAATCGTGAGAAATAAATATATATGTAAATCCAAAATCATTCTTTAAATCATTGAGAAGATTAAGAACTTGAGCTTGGACAGAAACATCTAATGCTGAAACACTTTCATCACAAATAATAATTTTGGGCTCCAAGGCTAATGAGCGAGCAATCCCAATTCGTTGCCTTTGCCCACCAGAGAATTGATGAGGATAGCGATCATATTGTGAAGCATCAAGACCAACCTTCTCTAAAAGCGAAATAACCCTTGTCTTTCTTTCTTTTGAATTAGGGAAAATATTATGCACAATCAGAGGTTCCTCAATTGTTTGTCCAATTGTCAAACGAGGGTTGAGAGAAGAGTAGGGGTCTTGAAAAATAATTTGAATGTCTTTTCTAATCTTTCTTAGTTCCTCTCCCTTAATCTCATTAAGCTGCTTGCCTTCAAAAATAATTTGTCCACTTGCAGAATCAATCAATTGCAAGATGGCTCTTCCGATTGTAGTTTTACCACAACCACTTTCACCTACAAGTCCTAAGGTTTCGCCTTTAAAAACATCAAAACTAACCTTATTGACTGCAATAACCTTTTTCTTTATCTTGCCAAACAAAGTCTTCTCCACAACATATTCAACCGATAAGTCCTTAACCTTGAGTAAGGGTTCTTGAGAGTAAAGCAAGTTATGGTTTTCTTTTCTTTGTTCTTTTGTGATTAGAATTTCGGTTTTTACCTCATTACTTAAGAAATCCGAAACAGTAAGCAATCTTTTTGGTCTTATATCAATTGGAGGACGTGAAGCAAGCAACCCCTTTGTGTAGGAATGCTTTGGATTATAGAAAACATCATTCACTTCACCCTTTTCAACAATCTCTCCCTTATAAAGAACAATAACCTTATCTGCAATCTGTTTAATAACTCCTAAGTCATGGGTAATAAATAAAATACCAATTCCATACTTTATTTGAATAGACTTTAGTAAGTCCAAAATAGTCTTTTGCACAGTTACATCCAAAGCAGTTGTAGGCTCATCAGCAATAAGTAAGTCAGGGTTACAACTTAGAGCCATTGCAATCATCACCCTTTGTTTCTGTCCTCCAGAAAGCTCAAAAGGATAACTATTATATATTCTTTCAATATCTGGAAGCAAGACCTCTTTAAAAAGCTCCAAAACTCTTTGTTTGGCTTCTGTTTTTGAGATTTTGTTGTGAATAAGAATCATTTCCATAACCTGCTTTCCGCATTTCTGAACAGGATTGAGTGCAGTCATCGGTTCTTGAAAAATCATCGCTATTTTATTTCCTCTAAAGGATTGATAATCCTTTTCTTTTAATGAAGTGAGGTCAATGGAATCATCTTGATTTTCATAAAGTGTAATCTTCCCACCATTAATCTTTGAATATTTCTCAGGGAGAAGTCCCATAATTGCAAGTGAGGTAACGCTTTTCCCAGAGCCGCTTTCCCCAACCAAACCAACAATCTCTCCTTTGTTAATATCAAAGCTAATACCCTTAACAACTTCAAACCATTGTTTTTGGCGAAGAAAAGAGATTTTTAAATCCTCTACTTGAATAAGTTTTTTGTCAGGCATAATGAAAGAATAACTATGTGCAAAGATATATAAAAGTTTTATTTGAAGAGATAAACACATATATAAATCAAGACTTTTCAATAATAAATGAATAAAAAGCCAAAAAAATTTGCAGAGTTGAAAAAATATAGTAATTTTGCAACCTCAAATTTAATGAAACTGATTGTCCCGTGGTGTAATGGTAACACATGTGATTTTGGTTCATACGTTTCAGGTTCGAGTCCTGACGGGATAACATTTTGAACGCAAAGTACTTAAATAGCACTTTGCGTTTTTTTATTTATATCCCTAAATTCTAAGTTTTATTTCTTATTTTTGCTTTCTAAATTGAATCATTATATTTTCGTGGATATGGGAGCAAAGAAAGAAATAAGTGTTGAAATTATTCCTATGAATAATAGTACTGTGCTTGAAAGACCAATGTTTCCTTTTGGTCTGAGTGCGGGTTTTCCATCTCCTGCAATGGATTTTGAAGAGATAGGCATTGATTTAAACAAGCATATTATCAAACACCCATACTCTACTTATTTTGGGAGAGTTAGTGGCGACTCAATGAAGGATAGTGGAATAAATGATGGAGACTTGTTGGTTATTGACAAGAGTATTGATTTTGTTGATAATAAGATTGTTGTTTGTTTTATTGATGGAGAATTTACATTAAAAAGATTTCGAAAGGATAAGGATGGTGCTTGGCTTTTACCTTCGAATGAAAAATATTCTCCAATAAGAGTTAATGATGAAAATGAGTTTATAATTTGGGGTGTGGTTACTTTCGTAATAAAAGCCTTCTAAGTTATTGATTTATGTTTGCTTTAATCGATTGCAATAATTTCTATGCCTCATGTCAAAGGGTATTTAGACCCGATTTGAAGAATAAGCCTATAATTGTGCTTTCAAATAATGATGGTTGTGTAATTGCTCGAAGCAATGAAGCAAAGACAATTGGGATTAAGATGGGACAACCATTTTTTGAATGTAAATCTTTGATTGACAAACATTCTATTGAGGTTTTTTCAAGTAATTTTGCTCTCTATGGGGATATGAGTCATAGGGTCTTTTCTTTGGCTAAGGAATACTTTCCAATGATGGAAATATATAGTATTGACGAAGCTTTTTTCTATTTTGAGGAAACTAAAAACCTTGATTTAGAAAACTATGGCAGAGAAATAGTAAGGAATATATATAAATGTACTGGTATTCCAATAAGCATTGGTTTTGCTCCAACAAAATCGTTGGCAAAGATTTCTAATAAGATTGCTAAAAAATTTCCTCAAAGAACAAAGGGAGCCTATGTGATTGATAGCGAAGATAAACGAAAGAAAGCTTTGAAGTGGATTAAGGTTGAGGATGTTTGGGGAATTGGGAGGAGGTATTCTAAAAAGCTTATGGAGTCAGGTATTAAGAATGCTTTGGAGTTTACGATGATTGAAGATAGTTGGGTTAAGAAATATATGTCGGTTGTTGGTTTAAGGCTTAAGCGCGATTTGAAAGGAATACCCTCAATTGAAATTGAAGATGTGAAACCCAAGAAAACAATCGCTACAACACGTTCATTTGAAACAATATATACCGAATTTGAAGATGTGAAAGAAAGAATAGTTACCTTCGCTGTTGTATGTGCCGAGAAATTACGCAAACAAAAATCATTGGCAGGAGCAATAATGGTCTTCCTTCACACCAATTTTCATAACAAAACACAAGCCCAATACTCCAAAAACTTTGTATTAAAGTTGCCTTTCGCAACAAATAGCTCTATAGAATTAGCAAAATTTGCTATCGAGGCATTAGGGAAAATATATCTAAAAGGATATAATTATAAGAAAGCAGGAGTGGTGGTTTTGGACTTAGTCCCTATGAATAATTTTCAACACACGCTTTTTCAATCCTCTAATCCAACGCATTCAAAATTAATGGTTGTCTTAGATTCCATAAATTCCTCCTACGGCTCACAAAAGGTTCGGCTTGCCTCTCAATCATTAGGTAGGGTATGGAAGATGAACCAGGAAAGAGTTTCTCCTCACTATACAACAAGAATTGAAGAAATAATTGTAGTAAACGCATAATCACTCTTTGATTGAAATAATCTGATTCAATTTAAAAATTGAGCAAAAGTAAGGACTCTAATCTAATAAATTAAAACTTGATTCTAATTTACTGAAACGAGGTTTTAATTTACTGAAATTTGATTATAGAAAAATAAAGTAAGCTTACTCAAAAATAAACGATACTTATTTCAAAAAATCTCAGAGATAATTTCAAATAAGTCTTGTATAATTTATTTCCATTTTAAGAAAATTCGGATTATTGGACATCCATAATAATTTTACGTTTACCTATGGATTTAGTAAAAATAGAGTAGGAGTGATGATTCTTATTTTAAAATTCATTTTAAATACATTTGTAACGCCACCTAAGTTAGTAGGGGTAAATATACAAATGTAAACAAAATTTTATTATAACATTATTATTACATTTAAGAGTTACAGACGTAAACTTGTTAATAAATGATAAATAAGCCACTTACTTATTATTAATACATAAAACCCAGATACTTATATTGTTTATATAAAGCAATGAATTAGAATAAATCTTAATAACTAAAGATTAAATACCAGACATCAATTTTATATATATTTATCTCAATATCATCATAATATTATTAATTATTTCTAATGTAACTTTATTATAAGTTAAACGTATTATGATTATACAATTGTAAATATGTTAAATTGAAAAACCATGATGATTACAGATGTTACAATTGTAAATAAGAATACAATTGTAAATTGATTATGCAAGAAAGAATCGTTTTGTTGATGAAATCTTTAGGATTAAATCCAACACAGTTTGCAGACGAAATTGGAGTTCAGAGATCTTCAATTTCTCATATACTTTCAGGAAGAAATAATCCATCATTGGATTTAGTTACTAAAATTTTAAATAGATTTAAAGATGTAGATTCAAATTGGCTAATTTTGGGAAAAGGGTCTTTGTTTTCAATTTCTGGTGAAAAAGATTTTCAAGATGAAAATATTAAATTCTCAGAGCCTTCAATAAAGCATAATAATGGTTTTGCAGAGTCATTATTTGATGACATACAAGAAGATAATAGGAATATTAATAATAAGAACAAGATAAGTGATTTAGAGAAAAAGATTGAGATATTGGAGAAACATTATAAAGAAAAGGATTTTTTGCAAAATAGTATTGAAGAAAGTAAAACTAAGAAGAGTCTGTCAGTTAATAAGAATTTAGATACTATTACTGAACCTGAAAGTATAGGCAAGATATTAAAGGAATCTAATCAAGATAGGGTTGATTCTAATCCATCTAATGAAGTAAAGCACATTAAAAAAATAATTGTCTTTTATTCAGATAATAGTTTTGAGGAATTTCCTAAAAACTAAACTATCTTTTAGGTGTATTAAGTATAATTAATTATCTTTGCAGATTATATTTTTTAATAATTTATTTAGATAATTTTTATGCTATTCCCTCAAACTTACATTAACGAATTAAGGAATAAAATTGATAAAGCTAATAATATACTTTTGGTGTCTCATTTTAATCCTGATGGCGATACAATTGGTGCTGCATGTGCTATGTATAACTATCTAAAATCCAAAAACAAAAACACAGAAATTCTCATTCCTAACGAATATCCAAGTTTTTTGGATTTCATAATGATAGATATTCCTTATATTATTGCTTCCAAAAGATTTAATGATGCCAAAGCTGCAATTGAACAAACAGATTTGATTATTTGTTTGGATTTTAATGCATTTCATAGAGTGGGAGATTTTCTTAAAGATATATTAATTACATCTCCAAAACAAAAAATTCTAATTGATCATCATCTTGAACCAGAAATACATAATTTTGATTTAGTGTTTTCTAAGATAAATGTATCTTCAACATCAGAGCTGCTTTATGAAGTTCTTCAATTGATGGAAGAAAAACCATTCTTGACTAAAGAAATTGCACAAGGTATTTATGTAGGTATTTGCACCGATACAGGAAGTTTTAGTTTTTCATGTAATAATAGAAGGACTTATGAGATTGTTGCAGAATTAGTTGATTATGGAGTGGATGTTGAATATGTTCATCAAGAAGTTTATAATACTTATTCAGAGAACCGACTTCGTTTATTGGGCTTTTGTCTTTCTGAGAGATTGACTGTTTTTCATAAAGAAAAAGCTGCATTGATTTATCTTTCTAAGGAGGATTTAAAACGATTTAATTATCAAATTGGAGATTGTGAAGGTGTTGTGAACTTTTGTTTAACAATGAAAGGCATCGAGTTTGGAGCCTTAGTAACTGAAAGAATGGATAGGATTAGAATCTCATTACGTTCAAAACATGATTTTGATGTTAATAAGTTTGCAAGAAAGTACTGGAATGGTGGCGGACATCAAAAAGCAGCTGGTGGTCATTCATTTGAAAGTTTGGATTGGGTGCTTGAAAATCTTACTAAGCAAATTAAAAACACTTGTAATTAATATATTAATGTATTTATTCTCTTTAAAATATGATGCTCAAATGAAAAGACAATGTTTATTTATTATAGGATTAATTATTTTTCTTAGTAGTTGTGGAGATAAGTATAATAATCATTATGCAATAGTATTAAGAGAGAAGAGAGAAAAGCCAAGACAGGAAACTAAGGATGAAAAAATAGATAAGGCACTCTTGAAAGTAAATCAAATTACAAATGAGAAAGAGGTTCAGCAAATACAGGGTTATATCAAGCGAAGAAAATGGGAAATGCAACATTTAGATAGTGGAGTATTTGTTAATTTGATTGAGGAAGGTAAAGGAAAAACAATTTCATCAAACTCAGTTGCTTTGATTGATTGTAAGATTGAATTGCTTGACGGTACTAAGGTATTTGATTCAAAAATTGATGGAGCAAAAGTAATTAATTTAAAATCTGAACAAAATGTTGTTGGTTTAATTTACGTTTTAAATGGTTTGAAAGAGAATTCTAAACTAAGAGCAATAATTCCTTCGTTCTTAGCTTATGGACTTCAAGGAGACGGAGATAGAATTCCCAAGCACTCAAGCTTAGTTTATGAAATTGAAATTAAAGAAGTAAAATAATAGTATTGGAATGAGAGTAAAAATATCAATAATAATATTAATTTCAACAATAAGTTCATTGTTTTTTTCTTGTAATAAGGATAAAACAAGCGAATTTATTACAACAGAACTCGGTTTTTCATTCAAGCATTGTGTGAATAATAAAGCTAATTATAAGGCTAAGGTAGGCGATATTCTTTATGGAGAAATGGAAATAAAGATTAATGATTCTGTTTTGCTTTACTCCAATTATGGAAAACCTGAAAGATTATTCACTGTTATTGGTTCTGAAAAGGGAACTGTTGATGAATTTCTTCTAAACTTGCATGTTGGAGATAGTGCAATTATTATTATCCCTGCTGATAGTGCTTCAAAATATGCTAATAATTTAGTTCTAAGACACTCTGATAAGATATATTTTGTCTTAAAAGTACAGCAAATTATTTCTCAAAAGGAGATAACCCAAGAGGATAAACTTTTGATGGAACAAGAGCAAAGAGAAAGGGATACAATAGAACATTACATACAAACTAATTTACTTACTGCAGAAATGCAAGAAAGCGGGTTGTATTTTATTAATATTTTGGAAGGAGAGGGAGAAAATCCAGATTATGGAGATGAAGTTTTAGTTAATTATTCTGTATCTACTCTTGATGGAAAGATAATTGATACTAATATAAAGCCTATTGCTCATAGTGCAGAAATTTATTCTAAGGATAGAAGATATGAACCTTTTAGCTTTGTTTTGGGAGATGAGGGTTTGATTGCAGGATGGACTCAGGGCATAACAATGATGAAAAAAGGAGGAAAAGCAAAACTTATTATCCCTTCTAAATTAGGCTATGGACAAAATGCATATGGACCAATTAAACCTAATTCAATTTTGATATTTGACATAACATTAATAAACATAATAAGAAAAAAATAATAGGAATTAAAGTATGAAAAAAACAATTTTATTAGTTGCTACAATAATATTTGCAACAACTATTTTTGCACAAAAGAATCCTTTGGAAGGGTTTACAACTTCAAAAGAAAAGGTAATCTATAAGTTTGAGGTGAGAAACCCAAATGGACAGAAGGTTCAAAAGGATGACTTATTGATTGGAAAGTTTACAATTAAGTTCGGAGATACGCTTGTGGCTGATGGAGATAAAATGCCTTCACAACCAATGGTTAGAATTGACGATGCTTCAAAAGTTTTTGTAGGAGATTTAGTTGATGGTGCACTGCTTATGCGTAAGGGAGAAACATGTACTTTCGCTTTCCCAAAAGACTCAATTGAAAAACTTTTTGGAGGCAATCTTCCTCCTTATTTCAAATCTGGAATGTATGCCTTTTGGACACTCCAAATTGATGATATAAAGACACCACAGCAGCAAGCAGAAGAAGAAGAAGAGATGCGTAAGAAACAAGAAGAACAAATGAAACAACAAAAACATGTTTCAGATAGTTTGTCAGCATTAGAACCTGGAATTATTCAAAAAGCAATCAAGGATTATGGCTTTGAAAACAAACTAACAAACGGAATTTACTTCAAAAAGCTTTCTTCATCAACCTCAAAAGAAACACCTAAGGCAACAGATAAGGTAAAGGTTCACTATATTGGAAAGTTTGTTGATGGCAAACTCTTTGATACCAGCGTTGAATCAGCAGCAAAAGAAGCTAGAATTTACTCTCAAGGTCGTCCTTATGAGCCACTTCCATTCACAATTGGTCAAGGAATGATGATTAAAGGATTTGAAGAAGGAGTTAAGATGATGCAAAAGGGAGACAAAGCAATCATTCTTCTTCCATCCAAAATGGCTTATGGCGAAAGAGGACAAGGAGCAATTGCACCATCAACACCACTTATTTTTGAACTCGAATTGGTTGAAATTGAGAAAGCAATTGAAACACCAAAGCCACAAAAATAAACTCAGTTCACTTAATAATCAATTAAATAAATCTACAAACCTACAAAAGTAATAATTATGATACTAAACCTAAGTAAGCCAATTATCTTCTTTGATATTGAAAGCACAGGAGTAGTTGTTGGACAAGACAAGATAATTGAAATTAGTCTTTTGAAGATAAATACTAATGGTAAAGAAGAGGTAAGAACCTATAGGATTAATCCTGAATGCCATATCCCAGAACAAGCAACTAAAATTCATGGAATAAAAGATGAAGATGTGAAAGACAAACCAACTTTTAGGCAACTTGCTGGAGAGTTAAATGCTTTTATAGGGAATTCAGACTTAGCAGGATATAACTCAAATAAATTTGATATTCCTCTTCTTATTGAAGAATTCCTTAGGAATGGTTTTGATTTTGACATTTCAAACAGACGATTTGTTGATGTAATGAATATATTTCACAAGATGGAATCTCGCACTCTCAAGGCTGCCTATAAGTTTTATTGTGGGAAAGAATTGGTTAATGCTCACTCAGCTGAAGCAGATACAATTGCGACCTATGAGATTTTTCTAGCCCAATTGAAGAGATACGAAGGAGTTGAGTATGAGGATAATGAAGGTAAGATTTCCGTTCCTATTGTAAACGATATTCAATCCTTACATGAATTTACAAGAAATAGTAATTGGGTTGACTTGGTTGGGCATTTGGTTTATGATTCTAATGGAAAGGAATGTATAAATTTTGGGAAATACAAAGGAAGAATAGTAGAAGAAATCTTCAAAAATGACCCATCTTATTTTTCATGGATGATGAATGCAGATTTCCCTTTATCTACTAAAAAAATTATAACAGAAATAAAACTAAGAAATTTTTCAAGGTAAGATTTCTAATTATTCATAAACTCGTTGAACAGATTTTGCAATCATTCAACGAGTTTTTTATTCTTCAAAAATTGAATAAGTAAGTGATAAATTGAATTAGATTCTAATAAATTAAAACTTGATTCTAATAAATTAAAACTTGATTCTAATAAAT
>ENA-UOOH01000816-UOOH01000816.1-fermentation-metagenome-genome-assembly--contig:-NODE-816-length-33199-cov-3.505853_pt1 | contig 33199 bp, 34 predicted proteins | sample MGYA00245778_ERZ724025 | MGnify/ENA primary metagenome ERZ724025 (study PRJEB28704, sample SAMN03018313) | fermentation metagenome | biome: anthropogenic terrestrial biome; feature: soil; material...
CGTATCAATAGGTACAGAAGGCAATAGATTTTGAATTCAAAGTTTTTCCCAATCCGAATGACGGTAGTTTCTCAATTAAAATTTCTAAAAAAAGATTGGCTACCCCCTATTCCCTTGATATAATAAATTCAGAGGGAAAAGTTATGTACAAGGTAGAACACTTGAATGCAAATCAGGTTAGCATCAATCAAACTGGACTACTTAAAGGGGTGTACTACATCAGAATTAAGTCTGCAAATAAAGTTGCAACCCAAAAAGTGATTATTCAGTAAACTCAAAATTTAGAAATTATGAAAACACAAGAAAAATTTTTCAAAAAGCAAATGACAGCACTTCTTTTAATCATTTTTCCATTGATAACAGGAATATCAAGTTGTCAAAAAGACAAGACACTTGAATTAGATATAACAAAATCTAAATGGGAATTAAAGTCAGTTATAGTGAATTCGAACAAGCATAAAAAACCAAATGGAAACTTCCATCATCCGGAAGCCTATATTTTGATATTTGAAAATGATACTACATTTTGGTTGCATTTAAGTTCAAATTCAAGTGGAGGAAAATACAGAATACCTACCAAAGGAAGTATCACAATCGAAACTTACTCCAATTTGACTGAAATGGGAATGACAGAATTTGACGAATTAGTATTAGATGTATTCATAAAAATGACATCATACACGGTTGAGGGAAATACCTTAATTTGTAAAGGAAGTAATAGTGAAGTTGAGTTTAAGAAAAAGTAGAAAAACTGAATGTAACACGGGTTTTGCGTCAGGCGGGGTGACGTGCAAACTTGGAGCTTTGTACTTCTATTCAAGTTCAGTGCAGATTGACAGTTTTGTGCTCCGAAACCCGCCCGAACGCAAAGCCCGAAACCGTTAGTGCTTGTGTGGTAAAAACACAAAAAGAGAGTGTTATACAAAACATTGTATTATCTGCTCCCGTGATAGATTCTTCAAAAATTGATCCATATTTACATTTTTGTGGAATCTCACGCGATACAGTGTTAAATTGTTTGGATAATGAATATTCATAAAAAGAAACTGCAATTTGGCGCAAACACATTAAAATACAATCAAAAGGAGCAAAAGAAATAAAAATAGTATTTCGAAAATTTATATTAAGTCCTAATGCTATAGTTTCTTTTTACACTGATTCATTACGTTATCAATATCAAGGAGCATACTTTATTCATAAATCCGATTCTTCATTCATTAGTGATTTTTTGAGTGGCGAACATTGTACTATTGTTATTGAAATTCCAATGGATGAATTTGACAAAAACCAAATTCTAATATCACAAATCAAACATTTCACTGAATCATTTGAGGATGCGGTAAGAGGAACTGATTATTTTTGTATGATAGACGTTAATTGCTCGGAAGGTAATGATTGGTGCGATCAAAAAAGAAGTGTTGCTTTATACTATTTTACACAAAATGGTATGGATTATCTTTGTACAGGAGCATTGGTTAATAACTATCGAAATGATTTTACTCAATATTTTTTAACGGCCAGACATTGTACAAATGGAACTATAGATTGGTCTAATACGGAATTTTACTTTAATTATCAAAATTCTTCTTGCAACAGTGGGGACGGATGGGAGTATAGTTATTATAGAGTCCAAGGTTCTCAATTGGTAGGATACTGTGATATTTCATGGAGCGATAATGCTTTATTATTAATAATAGACCCTATACCTATTCAATACAATGTTTATTATTCAGGCGTGGATATTACAGATAGAAGTGCTGGTGATGAGGTTACTTGTATTCATCATAGTTTCGGGTGGAAAAAAATGATTGCTTTCGCTCATATTCAAAACTTTGCTGGTCCAAAATGGGAAATTTATTTTGATAACGGAATAACCAAAAGTGGTGGTTCAGGTGCTCCTATTTTTTTTAATAGTAATAAACGAGTTATTGCTACGGTATCGGGAGGGTTTCCTGATATGGATTGTACAAGTAGCTTAAAGCAAAAATGGGTTGGGAAAGTTAAAGCCTGTAGCGATATTGAAGACGCTTTATTTGGAAATAGCGGTTTAGACACTTATGCGGGCATTGACCCTATAAAATACTGTCAATCAACGCTCAATCTTCAAGGAGAGTTTCATTCAACTCAAGAGTACGATGCAACTTTAAATGGTTTGACTATACAAACAGGTAATACAATTACTGTTTCTAATGCGACTTTTCATGAGGGTTCTAACTATACGCTTACTGCGGGAGATAGAATTGTTTTTCAACCGGGTACAAAAATAGAAGCAGGTGCAGTTATAAGTGCAAAAATATCGCCTTGTTCAGGTAGTTTGGTGTCTTGTGGTACACATTCTTCAAATTACAAAAGTGCTGGAAATTTCTCACAAGAACATGATGATTCTATTATAGAAGATGATATATTGCATTCCGATATTATAACCATACACCCCAACCCCAACAACGGTACATTTACGATCAAAACAAACTTTGACAAAGAGGAAATACTTTCTATTCAAGTGTATAATATATTGGGACAGCGTATTTATAAACAAACGGGCTTATCGGACAATACGATTCAATTGCCGCATTCGGCAAAAGGCATATTCTGGGTAGAAATTATGACGCAAAGCCAACCCTTTATTAAGAAAATAACAGTGAAATAGGATAGTAAGACAAAATAATCGACAGTATCATTCCTGTTTTCATCTAAACAACATTCAAATAAATTTTAAATTATTCATAAAGGTAGAGGGACTGAAGTTAAGTTTGTAAGTTTAAATTAAGGAAAAATGAGAAATATAAATCTTTTGTTAATTTCATGCCTCACAGCCATATTATTCATATTTGCTACTTGCGAAAAAGTAGGCAAAGTTTGTCAAGTATCTGATCCGCTTACTGAGTTCCCGTGGCTTGCATCAATGAAAGGGGAGGGAAATATTTCTATTTCAAAAGCAATTCTGAAAGACACAAAAAAAGGGAAGAAAATAGAAGGGTTTATTATTAGACCAAATAAAACATATGCCGATGCAATGACTATTTATTACAATTGTTCGGGAGAAGAAATTTGTTTTGAAGGAGGAATTGTCGGAAATCAATGTAAAGATTATGAAGTGATAAAAGAGGAAGTTATATATGAAAATCCTTAATGGGAAGAAAACTTGACTTTTAAACTTTCCTATCTATAGCTGTTTGGCTTTCGATACCAAAGCCGGCATGTTTTCCTTGAATTATGCCTTGGGCAAACAATTCGATAATCCAATCAGTTTTAAAACCGGCGTGATTAGCTTCGGGTATATAGCCTTATTTTAACTCGTTGCATTTTTCAGCCCTTTGCCATTCAATATATTGTAAAATAAATTGAGCTTGCTTTGCAATGACTTTATTTTCGTTTGTAGTATATTCTTTTATTATACGCATTGATTTTTTATCCCCAATAGCAGCCAAACCATAAAGCGCTGATTGCATTTCATTTGTATCTCTACTTTTTAATGCTTCGATAAAAACGGGATAGGTTTTACCATGACAGACACCCCATTTGGCTAAATTTCCAGCTGCAGATAAGCGCCTTTCAGGCTTTTTAAACTCATTTTTATAGAATTTAATAACCTTTTTACTTCCTGCAAAACTATAAACCCCAATACAATATTCTTTTAGGATACCGTTTTCATCATAACAAAATGAATCTAAAATATCTAGGGCTAAATCGTATTTTCCGATTACACAAAGCGTTGAGGCGATTTGATTTTTTTCTTTAAATGATTTTGTTTGATATGCATATGTTGTTAAAAACGATATGCTTTTTTCGGCGCGTAACCATCCTAAATACATAATTGCATCGCAACGAACCTTTTCAGAAGTGTCTTTTGAGATGACATCCATATAAAAATCGATCACTTCAGGACAATTCACTTTACCAAGATACCAAATCACATGATGTTTCGGAATGGTTGAAGTATCGGAATAATACAAATTTGTATGTGTTTCTATCCATTCTTGGTTTTTCTCACAATCTGTATATCGATAGGATTCAAACATTTCCTTTCCCGTTTGGATATATTCTTCCCTTACATGTTGATAGGGATTGTAGTTTTTACATTTTTGGGCAGCTACATTCAAAACGGAAATTATAGCTATATAACTTATCATTAAACTTTTCATAACGTAACTTCTTTCTTGTTTTTCATTTTTTGCATCCTTCTTTTCCTTTCAATATATTTTAGAATAAAAGAAGCCCGTTGAGCAATATGTGCACGTTTATCATGAGTATGTTTTTGTATTATCTCCAAATCCTCTTTCCCTCCTATAGTAGCAAGTCCGAATAATGCAGCAATGACTACATCTTCATCTGTAGATAAAAGACCTTCGATAAAAAGAGGTCTTGTTTTGTCATGATACCCGAATTCCGCTAATTTTTCTGCTGCTGAATATTTATATAAAGAAACGCTATCAAACAAAAAATTAAGATAATTAATGATTTCTTGTCCTCCATTTCTATAATAACACCATAAGCATTTATCGCATATCCGTAAATCAGTAGTATAACAGGTCTTATTTAAAATCTTTAAACCGGATTTGTAATTTTTAGTGTTATAGAGTGCTTCTCCAATTAATACTTTTTCATAATCAGAAATATCGTTTTTAAGGTGTTCGTATAAAATATCAACATCGTTTTTATCTAATAATCCCCCCAAATGAAAAATGGCTATACAACGATTATCTTCAGATGTATCGTTTTTAATTATGTTTTTATAAAATGGAATATTCTCTTTACAATAAATACTTGTTATCCTATTTAATAACTTTTTCTTTACTTTTAAATCATTGGTATCATTGTATTGTTGAACTAATTTCATTGCCAATTCACAGTCATGATATCGGTTTAAGTATTCTTCTTGCAATTCACTTAAAATTTTTAGATATTCTTCCCTCGCATGTTGATAAGGATTATAGTTTTTACATTTCTGGGCAACTACACTAAAAACAGATAATAAAACAATACAACACAAAACAAAGTGTTTCATAATGTGATTTTTTTAAGGGGAAAACAACTCCTCTTATTTCACTTTCACTGCTGCTTCGGAAGTGGCTTTTAACAAAGCATCGACCGAAAGGGTATTCCCGACGGCTTTTTGCATCCAGTATTGCGGTATAAGTCTCCCCATCGAATAAATGCGTTCTATTTCACTGCCTCTGTCTTTTTCCTTGAAATACTCTTCTAATTGGAAATCGATTAAATGACCCAGTGGATAAGCCGAAAGATACAAAGGAGCATCTATCATATGGGAATAAACGGCAAGGATGGGTTCGTCTTTACTGCCGAAAACGGGAGCATAATAGGTATTCCACACTTCTTTGGCAATGTTAATTACTTTATCTTTTAATTCTGTAGCGCTAGCATCGGGATGCTCATACATCCATTGCCAAACTTTCATATCGACCAACGACACTCCCATGATTTCATAGCAACCCCAGAAGATGTCAAGGGTATTCAAGTATTGTGCTTTTTCGTTAGCGTCACCCATGCCTAACAATGCCAGGTCTTGTTGTTGAAACACAAAAGCCAGTGCTTCGGTAAAAGCGGTATTTGGAACGCCGTTAAGGAAATAATTAGGCACTAAATGCAAGGAAATGGTTTGTTCCACATTATGTCCGAATTCATGTATGCCGATGTTATATCCTTTATAATCCATACCTTTTGCTCCAATACGTGTACGTAAGAGTGCATTATCCGATTTCATTTGTGAACCCCAGGCATGCCCGGCACCCACCGAAGCATCCACATCCACATGTTGGCAAATGAATTGAGCTTTCTCTTTTGTAAATCCCATTTTCATCAGTATTTGTGGTAAATCGGCCACAAAAGCTTCTTTGGTCGGATATTTGGCCATCACTTTTTTATCCAATTCGGCCGGATCCATTTCGCTGCGGCTTTTAAAACCGTCGTACCAAATATCGTAAGGTTGTAGATTACGTCCTAATCGTTGCTTTATTAATGCAGCCACTTCTTTCACTTGAGGAGAAGACACCAGAGCTACAAAAAGCTTTTCTACTTCTGCTTGTGATATTTCAAACTCCTGATCGAATTTACGGGAGATATAGGTAGGGTAGTAGGTGTAATAGGAATCAGCGGCATGCATGGCTTGGAAGTTATTCAATAAAAATTGATAGCGTGTGTCGCCTTCAGCTACTGCTTTTTGTTCTTTGCCGTTTTTGTAGATCTTATTGGCATAAGGATTCCAAGCATAATCGCCTTTATTGATAACTTCTTTGGGTATGGTTTGATAGATAATATGTTTCATGACTTCATAAATCATCTGTTGTTTTTCCAAACCCTTGTTTTTGTCGGCATAGTTGGATTTTAGCTCATCGCGCAAGCCCCAGTGGGTTATTAAAACCATGTCTTTCGGGAATATGGATTGTTGTTGCTTATCCACCAACGAACCCATATAAATGTTATAATTTGAAATATAATTGTCGGAAGCAGCGGTGGCTTGATCTATCTGTTGTTGAGCGGCAGCGGGTACCCTTGCAGTAAACACATCCCCCAGACGGGCGTAACCCCATTCGGTGTCGCTCCATGTGTCGGCAAGTTGCGTTTTTTCTTCCAAGGTATAAAAAGGAAAATTCAAGGTGATAATAAAGGCTATTTTATTGGCAAACATATCATCGCTGAAATGAGCCAAGCCGTTGTAAGCGGCAAACATATCATCGACAGACAATTTCTCATAGCCCACCACATGGCTTGGACGCAACATCTCAATGCTGACTCTGTTGTTATGACCGTAGATGGTTTCGAAATTATGGCAGAAACGCTGAAACAGCTTTTCTTTTTCGGCAGCATCTTTGCAAAAATGAGTCAAACAGAAACTTTGAAACTCCTCTTTGCTGCCGTTTTCTTCTTGCCATAAATCGGCAGTTTGTTTTACGCCTTTGGCGACTAATTCTTTACTCAAACTCGTTTGTTTGAGAATAGCAGCTATGGTTGATTCGACAGTCATGGGATCAATGCTTTTTTTTGTTTCCGTTTGATTTTTTTTCGAGGAACATGCACTTAAGACAACAAGGCAGATAAAAGGGATAAGGTATGTTTTCATGGTGTGAAACGATGTTTAAGGGTTGATTAATTGGGGTTAACATGCAGTCTTGCAATTTGAGCGGAAAACGGGATTCGAACCCGCGACCCTTGGCTTGGGAAGCCAATGCTCTACCAACTGAGCTACTTCCGCATGAAGTGCAAAAGTAACAAATTATTCGAAATAATCCATCATTTTATGAAATTCTTTTTTTTTCGATACAGGCTGTTTGTTTCAGATTATTATTGACCGATAAATTCAAAATATTTCTTCGCTTCGTTCGGAATGACAGTCTTACACTTTGTTCCCTTCCTTATTATTAAAAACATAGTCATTCCGAGCGTAAGGAAGTGAAACGAAGAATTTGTAAGGACTCATGAAATATTTATCGAAGTATGATAGAAAAAATCTAAAAATATTTCTTTTTTTTTCGATTTATAAAAAAAAGTATATATTTGCGTAGTAATTCAATAAAGTATTAATTAAAAGTTTGTAGTATGAATTCAACAGAAAATCAAGGACAAGAGTCCAAAATGTTCCTCACCAAGACAGCAGAAAAATACCTAAAAACAACGGCTAAGTGGACAAAATTCTATTCTATCCTATGTTATATAGGCGTTGTAGTGTTAATCATTGTAGGTATTTTAAGTTTATTAATCGCTAAGATACCTAGTTTGCAGTCGTTGCCGGAAATGGATGCAAATGTAGGTATGAGTAATTTTTTCCCTTTTACCTTGGTAGGTATTGCCTACATCATCATGGGATTAGTTATGATTATTCCTGCTACCTATCTCTATCAATTTGGGCAACGCTATAATGATGCCTTAGTGATTAACAATGTGGCTACCCTCGAAGTCGCTATTGGAAAAATGAAATCCTATTGGAAATTTATAGGCATTTATTCCATTATCGCTATTGTCGTTGCCATCGTAATGGTTATCTTGTCAATAATTTTAAAATTTGGGTGTATGGTATAATTCTATTTTATTATTTTTTATAACAAACACCATTCATACAATACAGGGTGGTGTTTGTTTTTTTTAGAAAGAATCTAACATTTAACTCAATACTTTTCTATCATTGAATGGAGGACTGTTTATTCGTTGCTGGATAACAATCGATGGGAGTGAGTTGGCGCCAACTTGAGTCTGTATTGGCGCCAATGTGAACTCAAGTTAGCGCCCAATGTAACGAATGGCATGTTATCGGATTATTGTTACAATACTACTTATGAAGAGGTGAATAGTGTTCTATTTCGAATTCGTCCGCTTTAATTTTTCGTTCATATAAAAAGATATAATCTCTTGTTTCCTTATGGGTAAGGTAATCTATAAAAAGAGTACTTTTGCACAAGATGAATAAAAATAAAATCGGAGATGAAACAGGTTGATTTTCTGGTGATAGGTTCGGGAATAGCTGGTTTGAGTTTTGCCCTGAAAGCAAGTAAATACGGATCGGTGTGTTTGGTAACGAAAGATGTGGCGCAAGAAACTTCGACGCGTTATGCACAAGGAGGCATCGCAGCGGTGATGTACGATCCTGATACTCACCAAAAGCATATTGAAGATACCATGATAGCCGGACATGATTTATCCGATCCGGAAATTGTACGTATTACCATTACCGAATCGACCGATAGGGTAAAAGATCTAATCGAATGGGGGGTCGATTTCGACAAAAACACCTCGGGACGCTATGACCTAGCCCGAGAAGGGGGGCACTCCGAATTCAGGGTGCTCCATCACAAGGATATTACCGGTCTGGAAATACAACAGAAATTATACCTCAAAGCACAAGAAGATAAAAACATTGAAGTGCTCGAAAAATATTTTGCCGTCGAAATACTCACCCAGCATCATTTGGGCATCAAAGTAACCAAGCACTCTACCGATATCTGTTGTTTCGGAGCCTATGTGTATAATCCGCATACTCAAAAAGTAGATACCATATTAGCCAAAAACACTATCTTAGCTACGGGAGGTATCGGAAATGTGTATGGCAACACCACCAATCCCATTGTAGCCACCGGCGATGGTATTGCCATGGTTCATCGTGCCAAGGGGATGATTAGAGGCATGGAGTTTGTCCAATTTCATCCGACGACTTTATACAATCCCAGCGAACGACCGGCCTTTTTAATTACCGAGGCTTTGCGTGGTGCCGGTGCTGTTTTAAAAGATTGGCAAGGTAACGAATTTATGAAAAAATACGATGAAAGGGGCTCCCTGGCACCCCGCGATATCGTAGCCAGAGCCATAGACCATGAGTTGAAAATTAGCGGCGAACATCACGTCTTTTTGGATGCCCGTCATATAGACAAAAGCGTTTTCTTTAATCATTTCCCCAATATTTACAGCAAATGTCTTTCCATTGGCATTGATGCCACCAAAGACATGATACCCGTTGTTCCGGCGGCTCATTATTCTTGCGGCGGTATTTTGGTCGACAAATGGGGGTGTACTACCATTGCCAATTTATATGCTTTGGGAGAGTGTGCTTCGACCGGATTGCATGGAGCCAATCGATTAGCATCAAATTCTTTGTTGGAATCCTTGGTGTTCTCTCATCGGGCATGTGTACATGCAAGTGAACGTATATCCCATATTTCTTTCGAAAATAATATCAAAGATTGGAATGCCGAAGGTACGGTTTCGAACGAAGAAATGATTTTGGTTACGCATAACATACGTGAATTGCAATCAATTATGAGTTATTATGTAGGAATCGTACGTTCCGACCAACGTTTGGAAAGGGCTTTTAACCGTTTGAATATTATTTATAATGAAGCGGAAACTTTATACCAGCATTCGGTGGTTACCAAACGCATCTGTGAATTGCGCAATATGGTTTGTACGGCTTATTTGATCACACGTCATGCCATGCAACGTAAAGAGAGTATAGGCTTACACTATTCAATAGATTATCCGCCTAAAAAATAAAAAGAAATTTACAATTTAATTTCATCGAAGTTTTTGCCGTACACGCTATTGGCTTTAGCTATGCTGATAAAAGCACTTTTGTCGATGTGTTTGATGATGCGTATAATATTGCGCTTGTCGCCTTTATGAGCGATAACAAGTAAAATATCCGTTTCCTTTTTTGAATAAGAACCGTAGCCTTTAATCATGGTTGCTCCCCGCTTTAATTGAGTGTTGATTTGATCGGCGATGGCTTGATTTTTTTGGGAAAATACCATGATCTGATAGGTTTGCCTGAAGCCGTCCAAAACTAAATCGGAGGCAAAGGTATAGGCAATCATGACTACAAAACTATATACCAATTTTTCTACTGAACCCACAATGAGAAAAGAGCTGGCTACAATAAATACATTAATATATAAGGTTAAACGACCGTAGGATATACTTCTGTATTTTCCTATCATCAAAGCAATAATATCGGTTCCGCCGGTATTGCCTCCATTATTCAAAGCCATTCCCACACCTACACCCGAAAGCATGGCTCCTATCAATGAACATAAAAACATATCGTCGACCAAAGGTTTAGGAAAAAACGGTTTCATGATCGAAAAAGCAATCGACAACATGACGCTGCATATGATAGTTCTCAGGGCAAATTCTTTTCCTAAGATTTTTATCGATATCAAAACAAGGATAATATTACCGATTAAAACCGTAATGCCAATAGGAAAACCGGTAGCAAAATAAAGAATAGCAGAGATACCGCTTATGCCGCCTCCGGTCAATTGATGGGGAATTAAAAAGGCCGACCAAGCAAAGGAAAAGATAAAAAGGCCTAAAAAGATAAAGAAATAATTTTTTATTTCGTTGAAAATTACTTCTTTTGTTAGATGTTTATGTATACTAATACCTTTCATTTTTTATAGAAAATAGAATTGCATCTATTAAAAATCAACGGAATTATCTTTTTCTTCCGTAGGTGTTTCCGTAGTTTGTGTGTTATTGTTCTTGATGATCTTATTGTCGGAGTCAAACGGTCTTTCACCGAACACTTCTACTAAGTCTTCCCTATAAATCACCTCTTTTTCCAAAAGCTGAGTAGCCAGTTTAGTAAGTTGTTCTTTGTGGGTCGTTAAAATATCTTTTGCCCGTTGATAGGCTGTGTCGATGAGTTTATGCACTTCTTCATCAATTAATTTAGCTGTTGTCTCGCTATAAGGCTTTGAAAATGAATATTCACTCTGGCCTGAAGAATCATAATAGCTAAGATTACCGATTTTCTCGTTTAAGCCGTAATACATTACCATGGCATAGGCTTGTTTGGTTACTCTTTCGAGATCGTTCAGGGCGCCGGTCGATATCTTTCCGAACATCACATCTTCGGCCGCTCTGCCGCCCAGGGTTGCCGATATCTCATCCATCAATTGATCCGTATTGGTGATTTGGCGTTCTTCGGGCAGGTACCAGGCAGCACCCAAGGATTTGCCTCTGGGGACTATGGTTACTTTTACCAAAGGCGAAGCATGTTCCAACAACCAGCTGACGGTAGCATGACCGGCTTCGTGGAAGGCAATGACTCTTTTCTCTTTGGGAGAAATGATTTTGCTTCTTCTTTCCAAGCCGCCAATGATGCGGTCAATGGCCGAGAGGAAATCTTCTTTTTCGATTTCGGCTTTGTTTTTACGTGCGGCTACCAAGGCCGCTTCATTGCACACATTGGCGATGTCGGCACCGGAGAAACCCGGTGTTTGACGAGCAAAGAATTCAATGTCGACATTTTTCGATAATTTCAAAGGACGTATATGTACCTTAAATATTTCTATGCGTTCTTCCACATCGGGGAGTTCCACATGAATCTGACGGTCGAAACGTCCGGCACGCAACAAGGCTCTATCCAAGATATCGGCACGGTTGGTAGCGGCCAACATAATGATGCCGGCATTGGTTGAAAAACCGTCCATTTCGGTAAGCAGCTGGTTGAGTGTGTTTTCTCTTTCGTCGTTGGCACCTGTGAGGGCATTGCGACCGCGGGCACGACCTACCGCATCGATTTCGTCGATAAAAATAATACAAGGGGCTTTTTCTTTGGCGGTTTTAAATAAATCGCGTACGCGAGAAGCACCCACACCGACAAACATTTCTACGAAATCGGAACCTGAAAGGGAGAAAAACGGCACTTTGGCTTCGCCGGCAACGGCACGCGCCAACAAGGTTTTTCCTGTACCCGGAGGACCTACCAACAAAGCTCCTTTGGGTATTTTCCCTCCTAAATTGGTGTATCTCTGTGGATTTTTTAAAAAGTCGACGATTTCTACGATCTCTTCTTTGGCACTCTCCAAGCCGGCAACGTCATTAAAGGTTACCGGAGGTTGAGTGGTCTTGTCATAAAGTTGTGCCTTCGATTTGCCGATGTTGAAAATCTGACCACCGGCTCCGCCACCGGCTTTACCAATGCCACGCATCGACCAGTAGAAGAATCCGAATATCAGCAGAAAGGGCAATATCCATCCCAAAATTTCCCATCCCCACTTCTTGGTGTTGTCGCTCAATACGACGATGTGTTTGAAATTCTCTTCCAAAAATATTTTTTCTTCCGGAGTTTTTCCGGCTGTATCGCGTTGGAAGGCTTTTTCTTCGGCCTCTTTGATTTCCTGACTGAAAGTAGCTATGTCGGCAATGTCGATGTAGAAATGTGGCCCGTTTTTGCTACGGTCGAAAGCTTTTTTATAGGCTGAATCGGCATTGATAGACAAGGGCCTTAGGTAGATTTGTGCTTGCTCCTTTTGTTTGACAATCACAATCTTTTCGATGTCGCCTTGGGCGATCATCCTTTCTAATTTCACATTATCTATAGATACGGTCGAAGGTTGCCAACCCCACAAACCAATGGCAACGATGGCTATGGTCAATAGGCCGTATATCCAGTAAAAATTAAAACCCCGTTTCTTGTCTTTGGGTGTTTGAGGGTCTTTTGTGTTTTTCTCATCCATATTTTATGTTTCCTAGTTCTATGATTGTAAATATTTCTTAACGTATGAAAGGGCTTAAATATTATTTGTACGTATGATTAATGCCGTATCGTTCCATAAATGTTCCAAATCGTAAAATTCTCTTTGTTCTTTGAGAAAGATATGTACGATGATGTGAAAATAATCGATTAAAATCCATTGGGCATTCGATTCTCCTTCGGTATGATTGGGTCTGATGTGGAGGATTTCTTTCACCTTTTTTATCACTTCTTCACACAAGGCGGAGGCATGGGTGTTAGAAGTAGCTGTACAAAGGATGAACCTGTCAAATAATCCTGCCCCTTTCTGCGTAAAATCCATCTCCACGATATCATCGGCTTTTTTTTCGGATAAAGCAGAAAGTATGCATCCAATTAATTCTTGTGTATCGTTTTCATTTTGTTTTTTGTGTATAGTCTTGGTCGATTGTTTCGGCATAAAAATATTTTTTTGCAAAAATACGAAAATAAAGTATTTAAACGCTCAATATAGTTATGTTTTTTCGATAGAAAATTGGTGAATGGTTTCAAACAGAAAAATCGCCTTAAGTTTATCTAACCTGTGCTATGCTTGAATAAATGGTTTTAAATTAGCGATATGATTTCTTAAGTATTGATGCAAGTATGCCTACTTCATGTCAAATCAGGTTTCTGTAAATATAAAAAATCTTTATCCATGATTATTTATTTATTATTTTTGCAAAAAAAAATCTATATCCGAGGATGAAAATATTCAAGTTTGGGGGCATGTCAATCAAAGATGCCGAAGGGTTTAAAAATGTTACTCACATTATTGACAAGCATAGAAAGTCCGATTTAGTATGTGTGATTTCCGCTTTAGGAAAAACAACCAATCATTTAGAAGAACTAACTACGGCTTTTTATCATCGCACATCGGGAAAAAAGAAGTACTTTGACGAGATTAAATCCGAACATCAACGAGTGATGACCGCTTTGTTTGAGGAGGACGATAGGGAAGCCCTGCAGGCTGTGCAGGCATTGTTTGACATCTTAGAAGGATATTTGCAGAAAGAACCAAGCGAAAATTTTGACTTTGAGTACGATCAAATTGTATCCTTCGGCGAGCTGTTTTCATCGACGATCTTGTTTCAATATATGCGGAAACAAGGAATGCCGGTTGTAAGCTTAGATGCACGCAAGTTAATCATTACCGATACGAGCTACCGAGAAGCGCGGGTGGATTGGGAGAAAACCGAACGTAAAATACAAAAGGCCGTATCACAACAGCTAAAAATGGGAAACATTGTCCTTACACAGGGTTTTATAGGAGGAAGTACGGAAGGTATATCCACCACTTTAGGCAGGGAAGGTTCCGATTTCAGCGCTGCTATCTTTGCCTATGTTCTCAATGCCGAAAACGTTAGTATCTGGAAAGATGTGGAAGGCTTGCTCAATGCCGACCCTAAAAAATTCGAACATACCGTCAAGTTAGATAAAATATCCTACAGCGAAGCCATCGAATTGGCCTATTACGGGGCAAGTGTGATTCACCCTAAAACCCTAAAACCCTTGCAAAATAAAAACATCCCTTTGCTGGTGAAATCCTTTATCCACAGCGACGGGGAAGGCAGCATCATTCATGATTTCAAAAATCAAAAAATGATCCCTTGTTTTATCAAAAAAACCAACCAAATTTTATTGTCAATATCGCCCAAAGATTTTTCCTTTATCGCCGAAGAAAACCTATCGACCATTTTTGCCATTTTTGCTTTCTTTGGTTTTAAAATTAACCTGATGCAAAATTCGGCCATCAGTTTTTCGGTCTGCGTGGACCATCGCCAAAACCTCGACCAGTTGATTGAAGAATTACAAACCGAATTTTATGTAAAATATAACCAAAACGTAGAATTGCTTACGGTGCGTCACTATAAAACCGACAGTTTGACCGGACTCATCGAACATAAAAAAGTCATACTCGAACAACGCAATCGTACAACCTTGCAAGTGGTGTTGAAATAGTTTATCGGATAATGGTGTAAAAAAAAACATACACTTTCCGAAAAACATATTTCTGGAATATACGTTATAAAATATAAAGAAAAAGAATATGATTCAAAGCGAGAGCATCAAGGATTTAGAAAAGCGCGTACTCGAGCTGAGGGGGTGTCTTTGACATCGAAAGCAAGAGGAAAATCATAGCCGAAATGGAAGTCAAAACCCAACATCCGGACTTTTGGGATAATCCTTCGGAGGCGGAAAGTTTGTTAAAACAAATCAATACCTTAAAATCTTGGACAAAATCCTATGAACAAAGCGAACAACTTTTGTCAGAAGTGCAATTGGCCCTTGAATTTTATGCCTTGGGAGAAATGACGGAGTCGGAATGCGATGCCATTTATGCTACCGCCTTAAAAGCCATCGAGGATTTGGAATTCAGGAATATGATGAACGACGAAGAGGATAGGTTGGGAGTTATTCTAACCATCAACTCCGGTGCCGGTGGCACCGAAAGCCAGGATTGGGCCGAGATGTTATTGCGGATGTATGTCCGTTGGGCTGAAGACAAGGATTTTAAAGTCAGAGAACTGGACCGCTTGGAAGGTGATGTGGCAGGAATAAAGTCGGTAACCATTGAGATTGAAGGTACCTATGCCTATGGCAACCTTAAAGGAGAAACCGGAGTACATCGTTTGGTGCGACTTTCACCTTTCGACGCTGCCAACAAACGACATACTTCCTTTGCCTCTGTCTTTGCCGGACCTATGGTGGATGAGAGTATTAACATTCAAATTAATCCTTCAGATATCACCTGGGAAACGTTTCGGTCGGGAGGCCCCGGCGGACAAAATGTAAACAAAGTAGAAACAGCCGTCCGACTTTACCATCGACCTACCGGCTTGGTTATGGCATGCCAAGAAACACGTTCGCAACTTCAAAATAAAGAAAAAGCCTTGCAAATGCTCAAATCAAAACTCTATGAGCTGGAACTGCAAAAAAAATACGAAAAGATTAACGAAATTGAAAGTAATAAAAAGAAAATTGAATGGGGCTCCCAAATTCGGAATTATGTACTACATCCTTATAAGCTTGTAAAAGATACACGTACGGCTTGTGAAACCGGCAATGCTCAGGCAGTCCTCGACGGACATATCGACGACTTCCTGAAAGCCTATTTGATGAAATTCGGCAGAGCTTCCGGCTGAAACGAAAATGTAATAACGGAACTTCTGCCATAGACGGAAATTGGGTAAACGCTTTCGCTATCTTAATATTTAATTACTTATGTTTAAAATAGACCAATTTAGGAAAATATTTTTTAAAATAAAGCGGGATTTGTGAGTATACAACAAAATTTTTTTTACTTTTGCACACTATTCATTAAGCTTAATAAAACATATAAAAGACATACATTAGATTATGGCAGTTATAGGAAAAATCAGACAACATTCCGTAATTTTGTTGGTAGTGGTGGCAGTAGCCTTGCTGGCATTTATTGTAGGCGACTTTGTCAAACCCGGTAATAAACACCTCAGTGAATTTATCAAGATAGGAAAACAAAATGTTGATTATTATACGTTCATGGATCAATATAATTATTATAGCGAAATCCTGAAACAAAATGGAGCGGAAAATGTAGAAGCCGAGGCGAATAATTATACCTTCAACGAAATGGTTGATTCCTTGATTCTTCAAGATCAATACAGGTATTTAGGCATTACGATAACGGCCGAGGAGATTAGAGATTTAATGGTCGGCCCCAATCCACATCAATATGCCCGTCGCTTTTTTGGCGGTCCCGATGGAAATTATGATATGCAATTGGCACAAGGCTTCCTTGATAATATGGACCAATACGACTCTGCTTCTAAAGCAAATTATCTGTATATTGAACGTTTAGTCGAAAAAGAAGCCTTCCGAAATAAATATTTAAACCTTTTGGCGAAATCTTTTTATACGCCCAAAATCTTTGCACGCAAGGCACAAGAAGAAAGCCAAATGAGAGCAAATCTTCAATTAGCACAAATCTCCTATAGCCATGAATTGGTATCGGATGATAAAATCACCGTGAAAGAAGAAGATATGCAGAAATGGTATGAAGAAAATATCTATCGTTTTCCGCAAGACGAAGAATTGAGAAACATAGAATATGTACTGTTTGAAATTAAACCTTCGGCTCAGGATTTACAAGATATCGAAAATGAAGTAAGAGAAAAATATGCCCAATTTCTCGAAACCGAATCACCGAAAATGTTTATCAATAGCATGGTGGATGCTCGTTTCGACAGTACATTTTACAAACGCAATGAATTGCCCCTGCATATTGATACCTTGTTGTTCGATGCACCGGTGGGTACCTTTATAGAACCTTTCATTGAGGATAATTATTGGATGTTTGCCAAATTATTGGATACAGAATCTCGTCCGGATTCCTTGCATGTAAGTTTTATGTTTTTCGCTTATGAAGGCATGCAAGATGCTCCTCGTACCAAAGAACAAACACAAAATATCATCGATAGTGCTTTTCTAGCTTTGGTGAACGGACAAAATTTTTATGAGGTTGCCAATCAATTTTCCGATATCAAAGCCGACCCTCAAAACGATTCTTTGCGCGTATGGTTAGCCGACGGTAGTGATATGGTATTCTTCGATAGAAGTACTGCACAAGAGTTTTTTGATACCCTCAATCGTTTTTCGCCCGGCATCATGACCAAATATGAAGCCGAAGCGGGAACCTGGATTTTTATCCTCAATCATAAAACGGAAATCGAAAAGAAAATAAAAGTGGCTATCGGTAAGAAAATCATCGAAGCTTCGTCCGAGACCTTCGACAATATTGAAAGTGCTGCCAATAATTTCGTCAACGGCACCGATACCTATAAAAAATTTGATAAAAAAGTCAATGATTTAGGCCTTAACAAACGTAGCTTTGAACGCTTAACGGCCATGGCGTATAATATACCTGGTATAAGTGTCAATGCACGAGAGATTATACGTTGGGCTTTTGATGAAAAAACCGAAAAAGGGGCTGTCTCCGCAGTCTTTCTGTTGAATGATGTCTTTGTGGTGGCTAGCCTGAAAGATATTTATCCCAAAGGTCATATGGCCTTAGACCAAGTGCGACCCTTTGTCGAATCCATGGTGAAAAGAGAAAAGAAAGCCGAAATATTGACTAAAACTATGAAAGCCACATTAGCCAAAACAAAAGATATACATCAAATTGCCAATCAATATAAATTGAATGTAGATACCATTCAAATCTCCTTTGCCGATCGTAATTTCGGTCATTACGGACCCGAAGCAGGGCTGATAGGTAAAATCTTTGCACAACAAGCTGGTCAAGAGCTTATACTTATGAAAGGAGATATGGGAATGTATCTGATCCGTGTGCTGGCTTTGAACATTCCTTCTTCCTTGCAAATGGATGAAAATGGAAAAGCTTCCACCGATATGTATCTGCAACAACAAGGTATGATGTATCAAAGCAAAGTACAGAATTCGGCCATGCCTGCACTCAAAAAATTATATAAAATCGAAGATAATCGGCATAAAGTTTTTTAACCTATAAATAAATTAGAATGAAAAGAATAATTAACATCTTGTTTGTAGCTTCTTTAAGTTTCGTTTTCTTTGCTTGCTCCAACAATAAAAAAGAAGAAGTGGTCGAAAAGTATTACACCCATTTTTTGAAAGGGGAATTCGAAGAAGCTAAAAAATTGGTTACCGAAGAACATCAAGGGCTCTGCGATCTGATGGCCAGCTTTGCTCCGGAAGAAGAAAAAGCTAAAATGGCTAAAACCGAAGTCAGTGTGACTAACATCAGCTGTGAAGATATCAACGATAGCATCAGCATCTGTTCTTGCCAAATCAAAACTTCCTACGAAGGGGAAGAAAAAACCATCGATGAAAAGGTAGAACTTAAAAAAGTGGGTAATGATTGGTATATCAATCAAGGGAAAGAATCTAACGAAGATAAAAAAGACGCAGACCAAGAGGAAAATATGCCTATTACTGCCTCGGAAGAAGAGATCTTAACCGAAGATACAATAATTGAATCCAATCCCGTAGAATAGTCATGATTTTAAAATCCAATATATGAAGCTGTTCAACGAACAGCTTTTTTTGTATAAGTATAATAGATGTCACGGAAAAGAAGTTTTATCATCCTCTGTATCCTTTGTCTTTTTGTTGCGGGCCTAGTACTTTTTATCCATTTATATGAAAGCCAAAGCAAACAAAAAGAGCAAAGCAATCCATATCGCTTGGAGGCAGGCGAAATAGCCTTGTTGCAAGAAGGCGATTTGATATTCCGCAAAGGATTTGGCATCATCAGCGATTGCATAGCTCGCACCACCCAAGTGTGTTATAACATTTCTCACGTAGGGGTGCTATGCAAGGATGCTCAACACCGATGGATGGTCATACATACCGTTTCCAACACCTTGGTGAATGTCGACGGCATGCAAATCGATGAGCTCGCTCACTTTGTCCGGCAAAGTTATCCGAATACGATCGTCGTATTGCGTTACCGTCACGGGAGCGACAGTAGCAGGGCAGCCATAGTGCGCCAAGCCTATCATTACTTAGACAGACAAATACCTTTCGACGATACTTTCGATATGCAGGATACGAGCGAATTCTTTTGTACGGAATTTATACGGAAATTATTTCTTGATGTATATAAGAAAGATTTGTATGAGTTAGCAAGCGACCATCCCTATGCTAGCTTGCGTTTTGGCCCTTTCTGGAATGCTGATAATTTCAGCACGGTGTTCGCTCATCAAGAGAAACAGACACGCTAATGTTTTCAGATTAATACAATCGGATAGTCTGAAATTTCAAAAAAAAAATGTACTTTTGCATAAAAACTATCCAAACGAAATAAAAATTATTAATTGAAAAAAGATGTATAAATTAGTATTGTTACGACACGGGGAAAGCGAATGGAACAAAGAAAATCGTTTTACCGGATGGACAGATGTCGATTTGTCGGAAAGAGGCATAGAAGAAGCTAAACAAGCAGGTAGAACCTTGAAAGAAAATGGGTTTAGTTTTAAATACGCCTACACATCCTATTTGAAACGGGCGATTAAAACTTTGTTTATTGCGATGGAAGAGATGGATGAGTTATGGATTCCCGTTGAAAAGACATGGCGATTGAACGAAAAACATTACGGCTTTTTGCAAGGACTCAATAAAAAAGAAACAGTCGAAAAATATGGCGATGAGAAAGTCTTGCTATGGAGAAGAAGCTATAACATAGCACCGCCCCCTCTTCCCGACAGCGATCCGCGACATCCTATGCACGACGAGCGATATAGAGATATTCAGGAAGAAGGAGCTAAACCCGGTACCGAATCCTTGAGCGATACTATCAACCGCATCATACCTTATTGGGAAAACGAAATTGTTCCCAATCTCATGAAATATCGTGAAGTGATTATCAGTGCGCATGGAAATAGTTTACGGGCCATTGTGAAATACGTTAAAAATATTACCGATGAGGATATCATTGCCTTGAATCTTCCGACAGGAATTCCGTATGTGTTTGAATTCGATGATGACATGCGCCTTATTAAAGATTATTTCCTCGCCGATGAGGCTGTATTAAAAGCCTTGATGGAAGAAGTGGCCAATCAAATAAAAAAAGATTAAGTGTTCAAAGCATATGCCGAATCAATGGGTCATACCGGATGTTCACGGGTGTTATTATACCTTGAAAAGTCTTGTGGAAAATCACATTCGATTGACCCGGGACGATGAGTTGTATTTGTTGGGTGATTTGATTGACCGCGGAAAATATTCCAAACAAGTGCTGGATTATTTAATGGATCTCGAAAAACAAGGATATAGCATCAAGCCTGTTAGAGGGAATCACGAAGCCTATTTTTTATCGGCCTATCAAAGCGAATTGACGCATAAAAAGACATTCTTTGGAAAATCTCACAGTAAGGAATTTATGTTCTGGTATAGGGTAGGAGGGAAGGAAAGCCTGGAGAGTTTCCAAGTGGATAACATACAAGATATTTCACCTTCTTATGTGAAATGGATAGAAAAAATGCCCTATTATTATATCCTCAATCGCTTTATCATCGTACATGCAGGTTTGAATTTTACGATCGAAAATCCCTTGCAAGATAAATATTATATGTTGAATGCTACCCATTTTCAAGTCATACCCGAAAAAATAGGCCATAAAATCATTATTCACGGACACATCCCTTTAAGCATGGATGGCATAGATACTCTTTTAAAAGAAAAAGAGATGTATCATTACATATGCATAGACAACGGCTGTTATTACGAGCAGGAAGATGCTTATGGTAGCTTATTAGCCTTAAATCTACAAAACATGGAGTTGCTTTCACAAGTAAATATTGATAATTAAAGATGAGAATCGACCTCTTAACTTTATTTCCGGCTATGTTTAGCGGATTCTTTTCGGAATCCATACTCAAACGTGCGCAAGATAAGCATTTGCTTGAGATTCATCTACATGATATCCGTGACTATACTACCGACAAGCATCGCCGTGTGGACGATTATCCTTACAGCGGAGAAGCCGGTATGCTGATGAAAATTGAGCCTATTGCCGCTTGCATCGAAAGACTTCAACAAGAAAGAACCTATGACGAAGTGATTTTTCTGACTCCCGACGGCGAACGCTTGCATCAGTCTATGGCCAATCAGCTCTCCATGCTCAAGAATGTAATATTGTTGTGTGGCCATTATAAAGGCATTGACGAACGTATCCGCGAGTTGTTTATCACCCGCGAAATATCCATAGGCGATTATGTGCTCTCCGGAGGTGAACTGCCTGCTGCTGTTTTGGTGGATGCCATGGCCAGACTCATACCCGGAGTCTTGAACGACGAGAGCTCCGCCCTCTCCGATTCTTATCAATATGAATTGTTGTCGCCTCCCGTATATACGCGACCTTACGATTACAAAGGACACAAAGTGCCCGATATACTGCTCTCGGGCAACGAAAAAGAAATCAAAGAATGGAAATTACAAAAAGCCATCGAAAAAACCCGAAAGAAACGTCCCGATTTGTTGCAAAATTATGATGCTGAATCATGATTTTCAGCATCTTTCGATGTTTCACAAGATGTATTAAAGCAATAAACGATCCTATGTCTGCCTATAAAAACGAAAAATTATCCATGGAAGAATTACAACGTATTAGCGTTGAAGAGTTTAAGCAGAGTGAAAAACTTCCGCTGACACTTGTCCTCGACGATGTACGAAGCATGAACAATGTGGGTTCGGTATTCCGTACGGCCGATGCGTTTCGCATAGAGCATATCTGTTTGTGTGGAATCACAGCCCAACCTCCGCATAAAGAAATTGAAAAAACAGCCCTCGGTGCTACCGAATCGGTACAATGGTCCTATTATACGAAAACCTTACAAGCTGTTGAACATTTAATCGAAAATCAATATGAAGTCTATGCGGTCGAACAAACCAAAAATAGCCTCCCGTTATCGTCGTTTCACCTACATCCTCATACAAAAATCGCCCTTGTCTTTGGTCACGAAGTCATGGGTGTGAAACAGGAAGTGATTGATCGTTGCCGGGCAAGCATTGAAATACCGCAATTCGGAACCAAGCATTCGCTCAATATTGCAGTCAGCGCCGGCATCCTGATGTGGCATATATTTTATCAATTAATTCAAAAAGACCAGAAATATGAAAACCTCCGCTAAAATAAGTTTACCTCCCGGCAATATGCTCAATCCATTACCGGTAGTCATGGTTAGTTGCGGCTCTATCCCCGACGATTATAACATCATCACCGTAGCCTGGTGCGGCACCATTTGCTCTGAGCCTCCGATGTGCTACGTTTCTATCCGTCGCGAACGACACTCCTACGACCTTGTTAAGAAATACAAAGAATTTGTCATTAATCTATGTACCCAAGAGCTTTGTGCCATTACCGATTGGTGTGGCGTACGTTCCGGACGTAAATACAATAAATTTCAACTCACGAACATCACAGCCATGGCAGCCGAAAAAGTGAAGGCTCCCCTCATCGCTGAATCACCTTTGAATATAGAATGTGTTGTCAAAGAGATTATTTCTTTGGGAAGTCATGTTATGTTTATAGCCGAGGTCGTGGCTGTACACGCCGATGAAAAATTACTTGATCCAAAAACACAAGCGCTCAGACTTGATAAGGCTGATTTGGTGTCTTATAGTCATGGGAATTATTATAGCTTGGGAGAAAAAATCGGTAAGTTCGGATTCTCCGTGCAAAAGAAAACATCGAAGAAAAAATAATAAATCTCATTCAAAGAATGATATCCTAAGTGTATCAACGTTTTGTTGCCGTTTGTGCTGATAAACCCGATGCACTGACCGGATTTTTTTTAGGTTTGGATAATATTCGGCCATAGGTGCATCGTGTATAATCAGCATATCTCAGGTCATTGTGTGACTAAATTCCCAACTAGGAACAAATACCGGTATGCAATCATGTGTTTTCATAGGATGAAATTCGCAAGTCCTTGTAAATAATCTAATGAATGATTTCCTTTGTTACACAAGAGATCGATGATGCTGAGGTTGGAAATAAAATCACATCTGTCGCTAAACACTTGGGTATAGGGAGGAAAATCCTTGGTCAATACATGGCTCGTCGGCTTTTTGGGATGTAGGCTGTTGCGCAAATCCAGACAATCCGAAGGATATTCTTTTTGATAACGTTGGGTGAAAGTCAGAGTTTTACTTATCTTCAACAGACTACACAAAACATTCCATAAGTCAAGGTTGAAATCCCATAAAAAAGTAAAACTTTTGCGATAAAAACTTTCCAGGTAATCCCGATAATACAGGAAAAAGGGGCTGGTATTATAGGATGTTTCCAAGCTTTTCCAATGTATGGCTTGCCAGTTTTGAGTATAATCTATGCGAATATCCCGTATCAAAGCACCTTCGGAGGTGTATTTACGTATGGGTATAATCAAGGCTTTAGGACCCTCGGCGCTCGCTATCAAACAGCGGTTGCGATAGGATTGTTTCAGGTAGTGTTCCGCCGATTCCAGGTAGGTCTGTTCAGCCTGAAAAAAGGCGGCAAAATAGGCAAGGGGTGGCAAATATGCCGTAGTGAAAAGTACCGATGTGTATGGTTTTTGCTGTGTCATCCCATGATCTTAAAAAGAACTGCAAAAATAGTAAATATTGTGGAAAGTGGAGGGAATGAAAATGAAGTTTAAAGACGTTATTATTTTCTATATTTATATTACTTGTCCATGTTTGTTCTGTTCCATTTCATGGATGATAAATGTAGAAACTATTAAACTAAATCCCTCTAAAGTCACGATAGTTAGAACATTTTTCTGCAAAAAAATAAAAAGATACCAAAGGGAGTTACGGCAACTAAAAAATTAAAAATTCATTGCTTCAAAGCTGCTTTGCTAAATATATAATCCGGGATTTGTTGGTTAAATTTGATGCTATTGATGATATAATCGGTTCCATCTCCCTGTTTTAGAGCATCCTTAAAATTGATTTTCATGGGATACCACCTGCTATCAATTTTCTTGAAATCTGAAAAAGTAAACACTTTTAACAATTGCCCGCTTTTTGCGTAAAGTTCCTGTTTCATAGAAACATAACGTTCCGTATCAATCCAAATTCTGCGGGAATAATAGGCCACATCGGTGATTTTTGCTGTAAGTTCCAACACATAACAATTTCTTCCATTCATAGTATCTTTGCCTTGGAGTTTTACATTGTATACATCCAATAATTTCCTATCTTCCATCATATCTTCGTACGAAAGATCGGATCCCATTACCGATTGACGTAACATATGCCCGGATATTTGTATGGTACGATCGGTAGAAGGAGAATAAATCCAAAGACTATTTCCTAATTTTAACATTTTTGTTCCCTTACTGCCGGCAGGATAGAGATACTCTGTAAAAGACTTTTCGTTTCCAACCGTATGGCTTTTTGCTTTCAGTGTTCGTTGGTTCCGTTTGCCATGAATCACCATGGTTATTTCCGACACCGTATTTTCGGCGGAGATATTTTTATCCACTCTTTTTATAATTTCCTCTCCTGTTTGTGCATAGCTTGCTACAAAAAACAACAGAGCCATGCTTGTAAGCATTACGTTTTTCATTATGATTATATTTTTTAGTTGTTCATTCTTAATCAGACTTCTAATTCTTTAAACAATTTTGCGGTATTCCGTTTAAAAATGGCTCTTCCGGCAAGTGCATTACCCAATATCATGGCTAATAAACCGGGGATAAAACCAATATAAAAAAGATTCGGTGTTAGTTTTGCCTTGAACACGGTTGGCATCATCATCGTTATATTTTTCATCATACCGCTGATATCCAATCCGTTTTCTTGAAGAACATAAACGCCTATCAATCCCAATACCGTTCCGGTAATGGAACCGATAAGTCCGATGATAATCGCTTCATAAATCAGGGTTTTATAGATGTCTTTTTTCTGCTCTCCCAGTGCTAAACGAACTCCAAATTCGGAGTAACGACGCATTGTTCCTATTAATCCTGTATTCCACAGCACAATGGAAAGTATAAAGATAAGGACACTCACCATTATAGCGGACATGTTTTCCGTCATGGAAAGATAGACTCCCAGATTTTGGTCATCGGTAAGTGTTTTCATGGTAGGGGAGTACTCGTCGTCGTCTTTGGTATATTTATGTGTAAAAGTGTTTTTAATTTTAAGTGCATTTTCGTTATTATATTCTCCCTCTTTGAAATAACCGAAGATTTCGCTGCTTGCGTCTTCCATTTCAAGATATCGGCGTGCATCGGCAATATCGACAATAGCGGCACCTTTGTCGAGTAATTGGTTCCCAAATCTGAGCGTACCGCAAACGATATAATTTGAAAACATCATGCTTCCATACATGGTGGAACCGATAATACTTACTTCATCCCTAATGTTGACATGGAAACGCTTGGCAAAATCATCGCTGATTAAAATTTCACCGCTTTTCTTCGGAAGGCGGCTGTTATTGTCTTTTACCAAAGCTTTTCGGATATTTAGCCGTTCAATTTCTTTTTCATTGCTAAAATCAATGGCTTTGGCAACCGCTGCTCCTTGCGCTCTTGTCTCGCCATTCTTGTCCGGGACATCAAGCAAGCCGCCAAATTGAATACGGCTTACCCATTCCATTTCGGGATAATCTTTTTCGATGCTATCCATGAGTTCTTCTACTCCAATAATGGCTAAGTCATTGGGTATTTGAGATTCGTTTTCCGCATATGCTTGTGTCATTACTTTTACATGCCCGTTTGTGAAATTGGCATTGATTTCTATCATATCGAATAAAACGCCCTGAATCCAACCACTTAAAAAAATTGTAAAAAAGACGCCAAGTGTTACCACTATTATCGGTAACAAACTTCGGTTTATATCTCTTATTATTCCATTATATATGAATTTAAACATACTTTCAATTTTTTTTAATAAAAATAATCATTAACTAACTTTTCCGCGAATAGCATCGGTCGGGTTTATGTTGGCAATTTTTTTTGACGGCAGATAACTGACTATTGTTGAGGAAATAATGATTAACAAGACTGCCGAACCGATAAGTCCCACGCTATAATATGGATATATTATATCCGAGGCCGTTATTCCCATGGATCCCATGTCGGCCGTATCGCTCAATGATATCCCGTGACGGGTAAAGAAAATAAACAAGGGAGTGCCGTATACCGTGCCTAATAAGGCGGCTAAAATACTGTTGGTGGCTCCTTCGATAGTGAAAATACTAACAACTCTTTGGCGAGTCATGCCAAGTGCAATGTAAGTGCCGATTTCTTTTTGCCTTCTGAAGACCGAAAAAACTTGTGTGTCGAAAATGGCAAGTAATCCGATTAACAATAAAAAAAAGGTCATGACATATCCACCTGTTTTTTTCGCACTTATGATTTCTTTAATATCCGCCAATAGAAAATCATTATCTTTATACACCCACGAGTCAATGGCCGTAAGATTTTTATCGTTACTTATAAGGATAGAAGCTTCGTTGTCCATTCCGGTGAGTTTTCTTAAAGCTTCAATATCCATATACAGGCTCCCGTAATCGATGGAAGGTACATCGCAATCGAAAATATAGACAATCGTAAAGGTAATGGCGTCGAACGTACCGTTTTTATCTCTCCAGCGTACCATTAATTCGTCGTCTTTTTTCAATTTCAATGTTTTAGCCATACCGGAACCGATGAGAACCGCATTTTTTTTGCCTTTTAATTTTTCAAGCGGTAGTTTTAGGATGTCTTGATTAACATCCATACCACGTAAAAGCACGGTTTGCATACGTCCTTCGGGAAAAGCCGTTGCTTCTGTCAATAAAACAGGTGTAACTTGTTTGTTTTTTATCAACTGCTGCACCTCATGGCTCAAAACCTGGTGTGATTCTTTTATGGTAAAAGGGTCGTAGCTATCGTAGCCGGGAGTCCAAAATTGACCTTCGGCAATAGACCAGTCTTTTGTATCAACTTCAGCTTGACGGTCCCACCCATCTATCATTCCGTTGAAAAACACGAGTGAGATAAACGCTAAAGACAATACAAAAACATTCAGCCAAGTTTTTAGTCCGGCATTAAATAAATTTCTGAATGCTAATTTAAAGGCTATCATAACGATTCAGTTTTAATGGTTTCGTCGTTTATCACTTTTCCATCTTCGAGATAAATAATACGGTCGAGGAACTTCATGACTTTCTCGTCGTGAGTGGCAAAGATAAAGGTAGTACTCAGTTCTTTGTTGAGTTTTTTCATCGTGTCCAAAATGTGAAACGAATTCGCTTTATCGAGATTGGCTGTCGGTTCGTCGGCTATGACCAATTCTGGATTTTTTACCATGGCACGGGCAATGGCAACACGTTGGCATTCTCCTCCTGAAATGGCGTTTGGACGGGCTTTGGCTTTGTCCGTCAATCCGACCCACTCCAATGCCTGCATCACGGCTGTTTTGCGTTCCGATGCAGTTTTCTTTTGAAGTAACAGTGCGAATTCCACATTTTCGTACACCGAATATACCGGGAATAAATTATAGGTCTGAAAAATAAAGCCAATGTGCCGGTTTCTTAATATAGCCGATTCTTTTGCCGATAAATCTTTGATCGATTTTCCTAATACGTGGGCATTCCCTTCGGTCGGGACATCTAAGGAGCCGATAATATTCAGCAATGTGGTTTTCCCTGAACCGCTTGGGCCTACCAAGCCCAGAAATTCGCCTTTGTCGATATGGATATTAATATCGTTCAAGGCCGTAAAAAAGCTTTTTCCGACAGGGAATTTTTTTATCAAATGTTTTGTTTCTACAATCATATTCGTATTATTTTAAAAATTATAAACAATCATTAATTGAATGCCTTTTCCGGCAAAAAGTTCGTTATTGCTGCTTGTTCCCATTATGCGTGATAATTGAATCTCTTTCGGATTCCAATAAGCCATGGTATAAAAGGTGAATTTCGGGAAATCGTGTTGCCAGTTAATGAAATTATATAGTTTATGGTTTGTCCAATCATAATAAAAAAAAGTATGGAGATTGTCGAACATACCTGCCGGATAAGAAAAACTTAGGGCAGTTACCTGGCTTATTTTATCGAACGAAAAAGCGATATCATCCTGGGCTATTACTAAGTGTTCCAAGGTAGTTAAAAGTCCGTTGCCGATATCGAACGTATAATCGCTACCGATGGTTATACTTTCCTGGTTTTTAAGATACGTTATTTCTCCGGTTGCTATTTGCAGCGAAAGACTGTCCACTCGATAGTTGCACCACGAGGCTTCTATCCAACTGCCGAGCAGCCAATCGATGCGATAGTCAAAACCTACCCGGTTTTCTTCTTTTTTAGTATAATCATGATTAATGAGACTCAAATCGGCGTTGCGGTGATGATAGCTGATTCCCACTTCGCTGTTTTTCTTTATGGGCATTTGAATACGTCCGCCAAATTCAGGCGTTTTATCCGTCGTATTAGCCCATTCCCAGCCTTTGGTGTTCTGATTACCATAAAGTCCCCATACCCAAATATTGGTATTATTCAGGAAATAATATCGTACAAGCAAGGCGTAAACGCCATTGGTAAAGCCCAGAGGGTCGCGGGCATCCACCCCATCGAACCACATCAACGGACGAAGTATCCGGGCAGTACCGAAATTGATTTTTTGTAATCCGGCACGTATTTCCAATTGTTCGTTCGAATAGCGTATCCAAGCACGGTAGGGTTTGATAGCTCCTTTTATGGGAAGCGATAAGGGGTTTGTTTCAAGACTGTCAAAAGAACCGCCGGCATAGGTGTTGAATGAGCATTCCCAATCGAGTAAGTTCTTTTTCCCCATTTGTATTCCGTAATTTAGTTGCGGTATAAACCGTAAGCCTATTTCTCCATGAAATGCTTTATTGTAGTTTCCGATTCCCCAGAAAACAACTTGTCCCGAAAAACGGAGGCTGTCTCTGGATAGGGTATCTTTTTGTGCAAAAAGATTGACAGGTAACACCATGAAAAGGCTTATAATGAAAAGAAATGTTTTCATTCCGATTGTTTTTGTATAATTCCGTTGATGAAAAAGCGCATCATTTCCATAATTAATGCTTGTGCGTTGTCGTATAGTTCGAATAATTTGGGGTCAATGCCGTCTGCCTGTAGTTTGTTTAGCAGGTAAAAAATGAATTCGATTTTAATATCCTTTCGGATGTTGCCGTTTTTTTGCTCGGCGACAAAGAATCCATGCATTTTTTTGATGACATGATCGGAATAATCCTTCGTCATGGTAGCAAGCGCTGCATGGTCGCTATTGTATACTTCCATAATAAATTCACGGCTGATATGTTGGGTACTGTTAAATTTTAAAAGAAAAAGCTGCTCTATTTTTTCTTCGAATGGCATGGTGCCGTTTATAATCGTTTCCAATTGATTCATACCATCCTCCATCACATTTTTATAAATGGTTTTTACCAATTCGTTTTTATTTTGGAAAAATTTATAATACGTCATCTTGCTAACATTTGCCTCTTTGCAAATTTCTTCAATACTGACTCTTTTTATGCCGTATTTCCAAAACAGCTTTTTACCTGTTTCTATAACGTTTTGATACTTTGGATGCTTCTCCATACGCACTGACTTTACTTTTAAAATGCAAATATACGAAATATTTATAATAAAACGATATTCGTATATTTTTATTGATATTTTTTTTGTATGATAAACAACGGTTTATTTTTTGTCGTGCGGAATTACGAGGGGATTTTCTATCAATTTCATAACAATGTCGGGATCAGTTCCCATTTTCCAAAGGTCTTGGAGAATATAATGTAAATAGGAGGAATGCTCTATATCAGAACCATCCATCGCTGTGATAAGGTTTTCTTCAACGCTTTTCATTTCAATAATTCCATCTGGGGACAGAACCATTTACTTTAACAAAATGTTCTAATATGCTAGACTCAATATCTTTGGGATTATCTTTATCGGTAGCATACCAATAAATATCGACTGCTTCGGCACCTTCTTCCTTTATTTTGGCAAGTAGGAATTTGGCCCGCATCATAATTTGATTTTTTAATCCCGAAGGTTCCAAACTACTATCCGTACTTCCGATATACACCATTTCTATCCTGGCGTTATTCAGAGAGAAAATGACAAATACTCCATTTTTGGAAGGAGCATTGCAGACTTCTTGTATGTCATCCTTTAACATAAGGAAGAAATGATCTTGTTCTTTGTATTTTTTTAATTCTGCAAACACAGTATAAGCTATTTTTTAATTATTAGTTTAAAACTAACGCAAGGAGGAAATGATTAGTATGTGATTTATGGATTTAATGGAGTTAGATAATATTGATTGTTAGATGTCAAGATAGAAGTCCCACAGAGGAACCTATGTTTAGTGTCGGGTTATTTATATTTATTTAATTCACTCTCTCACTTTTACGTCATGTTTATATGATTGAAATATTGGAGATCATGTGTTTAATTTAATCTGTCATTATAAAAGAAGAAGATGTATATAATATTTTAAACATGTGATTCTCCAACAATTGGGGTAATACTATAGTAAAAAATATTTTATTCACATGCTTTACCATAAAAACATTTGATTACTTCCTCGTCTCCCGTTAATTGAAGATTGCTTCTAAATATCTCAATAAGTCGATTAAATTCTTTTTTGGAATATTGACAAGAAATATTAAACCATAAAATAGTCTCATTAATTTTAATTACATAGTCAGTGGTTCCAGTTAATCCATAATCAAGATATGCTCCTTCTAATTCTAATAAATCAACTTTATAATCTTTTCTGTCTACTAACTTATTAAAAAATAAATTACACTTATGAATGTTTGAATATTTAATTTCAAGGATATTAAGTCTCAAAATGCGTGATGTTTTTGGAATCAAGAAATGATGTCTAACAAGCAAAACTGTGCTATCAGGATCGACCAATTCAAAAATCCCTTTTTTAAATGCCCATAAAACCTTTGTATCTGAATTTTCCCTAATAGTGTCCGTATATAATGTAAAAGGTAAATTAGTTTTTTTAACGCTAAGAACAAATGAATCTAAATCGTTTTTTAATTGCATTAAATCATACAACTTCTCCTTATTGATTGATTTTTCAATAGTATCATTGAACTGATTTTTTTCTTTTATAGTATCGATGGGAGTCTTTACATTTTTTTCCATATTGCTGTCTCTATTACATGAGATCAATATTGATAAAATAGATAGGATTAAGAATGTTATGTTTCGATTCATGATTTTCAATTTAATATCTAAATCTTACTTTAAAAAAATTATATATGTCATGATTTTGGAATATAGGTTCAATCAATATCATTTGAACTTATTCCTTTTAAGTTTTATAATCAGATAACTACCGGCAGGTATTGTTGTTTCGTTCAAATCATATTCATTGCTTTTAATGATAATTGTCATCGGCGAACACCAAAAACCTCCTGAAACACTAGATAGTTCAAAATATCCTAATGAATCAGTTAATGTTTTATTCCATTCCTTATTTTTATTATAAACTGTCGCATTTTCAATAGGTCTTCCTGTTTGATGGTCAATAACGATACCGGAAACTTGTTGATGACAATCGCAAGAAGTTAGGAAAACAAGTCCGATAACTATAGTTGTTAGCCGTATCATATATTGTTATTTAATAGTATATTTAGCTTTTGAATTAGCTAATTGTTTTTTATCCAATCTTCCGATTTTTGTTTATAGTTGAAAATAAACAGAAAAGAAATAATCAGTCCGGAAATCAATAGCCATTTCAAAAATTTCATCTTTTTCATTGTGTTCTTTTTTTATTGTTCACAAGATCATGCGCATGTATAACAACGGAATTCGTTGCTGTGCTATTATTCCAACCTACATATTTAGGTGGTAAAACGGGATATAGTATACACTACTATCCACGTTATTGCTTATGAATGTTTGTTATATATCATCATTTACTAATTTTAAATGATAAAAATTTGTGCCGGTCTTTATAAATCCAAAAAGAGTTATGTCATTATCATATGTCCAATACTTTCTTTGATAAATATCCTTTTTAATGAGAATGCTACTTTTTGTCATGATGGCAATGGTATCAAACATATGTAAAAATTCACTTTTTTCATCGTGTGGATTACTTCCCCAAACTTCAGTCTTATATATTAATATTTCAGATTTGGGTTGTGCTTGTCTGATCGAATCACCTGTTCTATTAAATCCATTACCTCTAAACTGTACAATCAAAACGCTATCAGATTGATTATTCAAATAATACTCATAGCTAATTGCAGGATCACAACTGCTCATTACAAATCCGATGAATAATAGTTCCATTAAATTCTTCATATCATGCGTTATATTAGTTCTTTAATGCCACGAGAGCAAGAACATAGTAGAAAAGTAAAGACAAAGACCGCTTGTCGAATACTTTAAATTTGTATTATTTTTAGAAATCACTCTCGTTAATTGTTAATTCCATCAATGCTGCATTTTTTCCTGTTTCTTTAAAAATCCAGTTTTTTCGTTGGCTTACATCTTTTTTTATGTTTGTATTATCTTTTAATTTTATGGTATTTACATTGAATATGTAAATCATTTTATCTCCCTCTTCCGGATCATATACCGTAGGACTTATCTGTTCGAAAATAAAAAGAGTATCTTTTTGATTTTCTTTTAGGAATACAGTAGTATCTGTAGCTTGGGTATCAAAATAACTTTTTACAAAGGAATACGTGATTTTAATA
>ENA-UOOH01000817-UOOH01000817.1-fermentation-metagenome-genome-assembly--contig:-NODE-817-length-33186-cov-5.340376_pt1 | contig 33186 bp, 26 predicted proteins | sample MGYA00245778_ERZ724025 | MGnify/ENA primary metagenome ERZ724025 (study PRJEB28704, sample SAMN03018313) | fermentation metagenome | biome: anthropogenic terrestrial biome; feature: soil; material...
TAATGCTATCATGTTACAAGGGGTTTTTCCAAGTTGTTTAGGGGGCTATAAAGCTTCCTGTCAAGAGCTTGTAAATACACTTACAATGACCACCTGTGTTATTGAGTGAAGCACTTGTTGAATATTTCGTGCAAAAAAACTAAAATCCGCACCTGCGGCAGCTTTCAAGTGTACGGTTCTCCACAGTGGAGTGCAATATGGAATAAATATCCGTCTCACGTTCGATTAAGCCGGTAAAATCAAGCTCCAGTTCCCACCCATGGTGAAATCTCATATTATCCTACCTGTATTTACAACTTTAACCCATTTTAGCCAAATAATGTTGCTTCTCACCTAATTTGACGGCGCCTTTCTCTCCGACAATGGCGGTAGAAGTGTAACGACAAGCCGCCAATATAACGAGAAGCCAGCCGTCAGTAAAAGATGGTCCATGCCATTCATTGTGGATAAACGAACGGCACATGTCAATCAATGGGGAAAGTGCGGATAAAAAGGAAAACCCCTTCGCATATGCTAATCCATGTAGGCGACGGGGTTTTATGTTTATCCTATTTCCCACTCATTTTAAAACCCTCTTATCAACATTATTTCTTGTTACCTTATATCTGTTCCACCCCCGGTACTGTAAAATATAAGGTGATGCGCTGATATGCTTTTTATTTAGATAACAAAGTGGTTTTCAAAGCACCGACCGCCCAAGATCGATCTCTCCTCGTTAACAAAATACTGCACCGGAAGTATCAATGTGATTGTCTGACAAGGAAAAAAGACTTAGTATTAAAAACATCAGGAATTTATACTATCATGTTTCCAGATACAACTTACAGGTTCAATTCTAAAACATGAGCCCCCATGCTTATCACCTTCCACCTGCACCACTGCACCCGGTGCAAGACAAGGAATTGCTCGAGTCCGGCCGCCAAACTGAGTCCTTCCTTTCACAGTAATTGTCTCTCTAGTATATAGCATTTCATTTCTTCCCCTTATTGTAACCAGACCGGGTTCAGCTTTAAGATGGGCCGGGATATACCCTTCTTTTTTCTTTTCCTGTCCCCCCACTTTAATGCAGGGGCTACCGGATTTCATATATAACCGTGCAAGCGGCCCACCTAAATTTACTACAGTAAAGAGATCCATAGCCGGGCTAGTGTCAGAAGGTATTTCACCAAGCTCTTTGAATCCATCCCCGGCAAGAGTCAACTTTCCCCAACCGCTGGAACGTTCCCCTCCCACCTGAATGTTTTTTAAAACCTGCCTTAGCAAATTGCCAACATCACTCGAACCTTTTGAACACCCGTTCGCACTATCTTGGACTTTAAAAAAGCAATAACCGTAAAGCAAAGTCGGGATGCCCGGGTTCCCGTACGAGTCAATAGATTCTTGGGAGGGAACGTGTTTGCTCAGGGAACGCGCAAACGGTCTGATATATTCCACGTAGTGAAGGCTGCCGTCCAGCGCTGTACTGGCAGCATGATTCAAAGACGTTCCACCGTAACAGTCAAGAAACATATATTCAATAAGGCGCCGATCACAGGGACCGGGAATATAGACTTGGTATTTCCCCTGGTGGTAAATTGCCGGAAAAAAATATGTAAACAACAGGCGATGCTGCAACCAATTCTGTTTTCTGATATAGGGATTGGGTTCATCCCCACTCTCAAACCATATCTGCTTTTCCGTGCACCGCGCTACAACTGCCTTAAAAAGGTTTACCGCGGGGAGGTAAGTGCGTGTCTGCCAGGTATTGCCCACTCTCCTCCATCCTGCGTGAAGAGGTGTGCAAAGACGGAAAATCACCCTAAAAGCCGACCAAGTCAATCCAGCTCACCACCACCGGCGGGAACCGCCGTTTTTTTTCTATTACTTTCAGCCTCTTTCTTTTTCGCCGCCGCGCTGTAGCGTGTGTAAACCAGGATCTGCTGCAGGTATTCCCTGACCAGCAAAAGCCTTGGAAGTTCCATTACCTCCTTCTGCAGCCAGTTAAGACAATCTTCCGCATCAAATAGCAGTTCTTGTTGTCCAACTGGTTTTCTGGCACCGGCGTTGTGTTGACAGGCTTCATCATCTTCCATATTATGCTCATTTTTAAGATTCTGCTGTAAAGTCTTGAGGGCAGCATATAATTCTTTATATATGATTTCGCTGTAGTCCGTCTTCTTAGCCAAAAGGTAAACAAAGAGGGCGTAAACTCCGTTTTCCAGCAATATCCCCATACATTTTCCGACAGAGACATACAGTTTTTGATACTCCTTGACTTCACTTTTACTACTACCTTGACTTGCCTGCCCGATCCCCCCGGCTACTTTACCGATTAAATTCATACTGGCCTCAGCCGCCCAGAAATCAAGGTTTTTCATTAATCCCAACCTCCCCCAGATTCTTGATGCGCCCGAAGCCGCGTGTCGCCATACCACCCACTCCCATGCATTCCATCATCTCCAGACCTGTCTTAACCACGTCAATAGGGGTCTCCCAGATATTTGCTTCGGGTAAACTATCTCCGGCATTATCCTGCCACTTTTGGTTCTCATATTTCACCTTTTTCTTTACTGGCCAAGTCTTTTGGTTTTCATTTTTTCTGAAATCGTTTTCCAATACGTCAAGCCACAAGAAAGCCGCTCGGGGAATGGCTTCGTAAGTGAAAAGAGCGCCTTCCCTGGCAGCTCCGGTTTCCGGATCGATACTGACGGAAGTCCGCACCTCCAGGTTGGAATTAACGACATGGGGGAAAATAGTGTCACTGACCACAACACAGCGTTCCTTTACCGGTACAGGTAAACACGAAAGGTTATTAAATAGCGAAAGCTCTCGACTACCCGATTGCTCTTTTTTTTGCTCACGATAGTTGTTTACTCCAACCATCAGCCATCCCAGGTTCAGGTATTGATAACCACAAAGCTTCGGCCCCGCCAACACCTTATCATCAGTAACCTCATTAAGAGCGGATTCATCGGCCAGCTCTAAACCCAGAAGGATATCGGGACAGGTAACCCAAACCGGACCGGCGGTACTGTAAACAGGGAAAAAGAGCAACCGGGCATCAAATATATGGACAGTACCTGCAAAAGACCTATCCCCACTGACACTGCCAAAGGTATAACAAATCGGACAGGTATTTTGGCCACAGTGACCTGCTTGCTTTCCCCCCTCATCCTGCCGACCCTGACCGGCACAAATAGTTTTTCCGTAAAAGATCGTTGCATAGTGCCTTACAGCTCCAGAGATTCCTGTCCCCGGGAGTTTTGGCAGGCGCGTCCCAGGTTCACGGACAATTGATAGGTCCACCCTGCCGATGCGGTAACCACCGGCGCCGACATGAACCGGGTCAAGTGTTTCAAGAATAAAACGGTGTAAAGAATTGCACTTTTTTTTATCAACCATGTTCTAAAAGCACCTCCTGTTCTATAGATCCCTTTTGAAATCCCTTTTGGTTTTTAATTTTAAAATGGTCAAATGAAGCTCTAATACATCAAACAGCACACCGTCCGCTGCCGCACGGACCACAATGTCCAACTCTTCATCAGCCGGTAAACCGTCCTTCCACCCGGCATTAAGCATGACCTGTCTGCAGAACTCCTGCCAGACTTTCTTATTCCGTTCACTGCCATGAGGCCACTCTTGCCTCTTTACTAACAGCAGCGACCAGACATTATAGATCTGGGTGCTTGTAAGTCCCTTGTTGCCGGACACTATCGTCCAAATCTTATCAAAGTAGTCCAGTTCTTCCATTAGATACGGAGAGTTGCTACCTGGTCTGTGCAACGAATAGTTGTAATAAAGCTGAAAACGCTTCCCTGGGTGGTCGAGATCAAGAAAGTCAAAGGTTGATGGGGCAAAAAGGATCTCATCCTCTTCTTCTAAATCCGTAACATGGATATATCCTTTATTTTTAGATTCAACCCAGGGGTACCAAACGTCAAATGTCCTTTGGTCACCCATCACTGTCGGCACATCCCATATTATCCGGCGATCACGGCTTTGGAATGGTGGATCCTTTTCAACATTGACCTTTATTTTTACAGACGTGGCGAGCAGTAAATCCTTTAAGCAATCGCTAGCTGCATTATTTGGATTGTTACCTTTTCTTTCAACTTCCGCGACTTTAGCAGTAAATTCCCCTGTTTCTGATCTAAGCATTCGCCAGCCAGCGTCCAGGGCGAAGCGAAGCGGCGTGTGGCGAGGGAAAAAGACCAGGCCGAGCTTAAGGGGCAACCGCCACCTAGTTTTAGCCATTTCCTTCTCATACTTTTTTTTGATCTCCTTAACAATATCTAAGGCTTTTTCTCCAGGCACTAGGGCAGCAAAAACCCGTGGTTCCGCCAGGATCGGGATGAACGGCCAAAAACTCTCGCTATCATAAGAAACCTCTACGAGAACAGCATTTCCCCGGATTTTATTCGGGCTGCCGTAGCCGGTGGTCTCTTCAATCTGGAACTTGGTGTCCCTTGACTGTTTTTCCAAAATATTTTTTACAAGACCAGCCGGGTCGGCAATATTTTTTTCTTTAACCCCAAGCTGACTGGCTATATAACCCAAATTTTCAATTGTGACAAATTCATGCTTCTTTTGTCCATCTGTTTTCAAAAAAACAAGGCTGCATTTAAATCCTTTCCCTACCAACTCGTAGGGCTGATATTTACTGAAAGCGAAATTATCGCCATTCATTTGCAGAGTCAGTTTCAAACGTCGCAAGGAAGTAGAATCCCATTTCTTGATAACTAGTGAATTTTTAAGGGCGTTCTTCCATAATTGAATGTCGGGATAATTATGTTCCGGTGGTAGTATATCCCTCCAGAAATTTGCCGTAGTTTCCCATACTCTTCGAAAGCGGGCGAAGGAGTTAGAAGGTTTTATGCGTATAGGTTCTACTACTGGTTCAAAATAATATTTTACTGCCCCTTCTTCTGCTTCCAGATAAAAATGCTTACAAACAAATTCATGAATAATCTCTTTGTCAGGGTCATAATAAGTAAGCTTCCGCTGGCCGGAAATTTTCCATTCTTTTCCCATAAACATGCATTTTTTATTGATAAGAACAAGCCAGTCATCCCCTTTATCCATACCCCTTGCTTTTTCAAGCAGTTTGTCATCTGCAAGGTAAATACTGACTTCATCAGGTTTTTCAGGCGGGATTTCCAGATGATCAAATGAAAGTTTTAAAGTTGGTTCTACTTCTTTTCCATCAAGTTTATAAACATCAATATTATTTTTCTTATACTTCCGGTTGTCCTCTTTAAACAAAACTGGACCGTTCAAATATGTACCGTCATAATGATAATCCTTATCTTTAATTTTTAAGATCGTGTTTTCTTTGGGAAATCCATCTAACCAGTATGGCTTATATTTTATTTCTTTTTCTGTTTCTTTGTCATACGGGTAAAAAAGCCGGTCCAAAATTTTTTCAATATTGAATTCCCCTACAACTAAGGCAACACGGCCATTGTTGTCCGCAACTTCATCTATCCAAATCGTGCTAAACCTCTTATGATTCCACCATGTCTTACTGCTTTCATCCCTTTTCAATAGGCAAGGACAGCAAATCTTGCGCTGCTTTGCCATGAAAGAATATTTTTCACACTCTTTTTTATCATCTTTGACAATATTAGCGCCGCTTCCAACCGGGCGAAGACCGCAATAAGGACAAATATCCGGAATATTTACGCCAGCGTGATTTTCAAAATAAGCCTGCCAAACCCTGTCAACAGGCTTTGCCGCAGCAGGGTTTGCGATCCACTCTTTCACCTGATCACCAATGTACTTAACATCGATTCTTTTCTCAACTTTCCATCCATAACCTTTACATTCCGGGTGATTATAATAATTCTCTTTTGCTAATTCTTCTTGTGGGACTATCCCGTATATTGAGTTCATAGGCAGAGCTGTACTGGGTGTTGCACCGGAATTTTTTATAATCTCTTGAATAGCGGTATCCAAGTAATGCTCGCCAATACCATATCCCCTGGCCTCAACAAGAGACCTGTTGTATAATTCAGCTGCCGCTTTGTATTCTATACTATCAAGCTCTATATCAGGGAAAATAAACATACTCCCGTTCTCATCCCTGTAAATTTCCGTGCCGAGCGGGAAAGCGAATTCAAAAAAACACTGCACTTCATCAAGGTACTCTTTAAATTTTCGTTGTCGTACATTGAGATCCGCAATGCTTACCGCCCCCGTCAAAAAATCAAGGCCGTCAAAAGAACAGCGCCAGAGACGCCAACGTGGGTATTCTCTACAATCAGAAAGATCATCGTGTGTTAAACTCTTATTCTTGTCGTTGATGTATATACTCCAAATAGCAGACTTTAAGAAGGCCATACCGGAATGACCAATATCCCAAACAGTAACGTCGTTTATCGGACGCTGGGTGTCTCCCAGTGCATGTTGCAGCAAATCTCGCAACTCACGTGCAAATCCGATTATTGGAAAGGGGTTAAGCGGTTCTGATAAGTTCTTTTGAATAATCTCTTCAACTCTGTTCCTTAATTTATCATAGCAATCACATTCAGATTCTTTTGAAATGTCGACAAGAGGTATTTCAAATCCAAAGGGGGACGCGATAAACAGCCTGGAAGCCTGTTGTGAAGTACAAATATCTTGCTTTTCGCCGCCAGAAGCACCGTGGTGAGAGCAGTTCATCAGGTGAGTTAGCAGTGTTGAATCAAAAATACCAAGTTCTTTAAAGTTTAATCTCTCTGTTGTTTTGTTTTTCTTATACCAATTGGAGCTAAGGTACTCAAGCAAATCGCCGATACGATAAATACGGTCATTAAATGGAACAGGCAAACTGGAAATCTCCTGCTTCATTACATTTCGCGTTTCTTCTGATAAGGCATCAATGTTAACCGTAAAGCCAGCAAGCCGATCATATAGTTCTAAGTATCCCTTATTTAACAGCACTTTACGGTCAACGCGGAGATTCTTGTTCCTTACGTCTTCCAGAAACAATCCGCAAATATGCTGGTATTCATAATCCTCTCCCACAGGATCAATATTTATCATGTATCGTATAAACTTGCTGTTTATCTTCCCCATATTGTGGAGGAGCGCTCCGGCAGAAGCAAAGAGTACTCCCTGGCGGTGTTTTTTCACATCTCCGATGAAATTCAGTACTTTTTCCCGGCTATCTTCCTGGCTCACAGTTTTCCTCCCTCCTGGCTGCTTCTGATTAAACCGGCTAACTCTCCTGCCACCTCTTTCAGTTCCCGGAATGTACGGAAAGTGAATGGCTTCGGTTCTTCCTGGCCATTTCTTAATATGAGTTTATTTTTCTCATACCAAGTTCTAAACTTCTTATACTCATTTAATGAACCACCGCCCGCCGGAGAAGTATTACGATATGAGTTGTTGCTCAAAAACCTACCCTGTTCATCCAGGAACTCCCCGCGAATCTGCCGGTTTTCGTCAAGATATTTTTGAAACTCTATTGGCACATTAATAACTTGTTCTTTTGTACCGGCAGTTGGGCTATTGAAAAAGATTTCTCCCTTTTTCGTATCATTAGACACTTCCCCCAGGCCATACGCCGAACCTGTCTTAGCGCCAAACCCGAAATTAGTAAAAAGACATTCAATCCCATCAGCAAGTAACAACAGGTCTTCCGCCGCTTCCGTGCGGGCACTTACTTCCTTTGCCCCGACAAGATCATAGGGAACATAAAGAATAGTAAATTCCCCCTTCTCACCCTCCGGGACACATTCAAACAAAACCGGAACCGTACCAGCGCCGGTAACGCGGTCATGGCGGTTGATCACTTCAAGATCAATCTTTTTAAAGTATGTAGGATAAAAATGGAGCCGCCCGCGTCTGCGTCCTTCCCTTAGCATGGTTCTTAAGCGGTCATGGTATATTTCAGCCGCTGCCCGGCCGCCGTATTGATCCAGGTAATTGTTAAATTCACTTGCACTTACATCAACTCCATACTCATTACCAAAAAGCCGCACCAAAGCCAGACGGCGGCCCACAAACTCATCAGTCATTTCACCATCGCCAGGGGCAGCATCCCACCACTTACATAGCAGGCTAACCATCGCCGCATGCAGGCATCCCTTCCATTGACTGGGTGCAACAAAGGGAAGCTTGAAAACCCACTCTTTTTTGACCGGGTTGTCAATAACATAGAAATCCTGATCATCTCTGGATATATAAGGTTTGCGCAATTTAAAACTAAAGGAGATAAGGAAACTGTACGGTGGCATGAGTGACAGGTCATGATGGGAAGCCGTTAAGTGTAGTTCCTGAAATTTTTTAAATGTGTTTTCTAAGTCGGACTCTATTTTTGTACGTAATTGATTCCTTGCAGGGGAAAGCGCGGATTTAAATATTTCTCTGAAAGCATTGCTGTATTTTTCATTATTTTTGTCCTTTTGAGCCTGCACCTCAAAATAGGTTTGCCAAAAGGCAAGCTTTGGCCAAATATCGTAATCATATGATTTTTCAGATAATATATCAGGAAGGTTATTGCTCAAGTACTGTGTTATTTTCTTTGGTTTTTCATAAGGGCATTCCTCAATTTTTTTATTGATATTCTCCAGCTCATTCTTATATTTTTCTGCGAAATATTCACTCAACAACACAGACCCTCCCCCTTAACCAGGCTCTTGAAAAATTCCCAGGGATCACTAGACAATCCAACGGTATCGCGCGAAGAATTGAATTCGCGCCAGACAACGCCTTGGCACCGGCCTACTGCTTTGAAACCGTCCGCAGAAGACCATAAAGCGCCGTTTTCCAGTACGGCTTCCTGCAAATTTTCCAAGAATTCTTCTCTTTGAAAATCCTCACCTTTGCCCGTACCCGCATTCTTTTTTAATTTTAATTTCAGGTGCTCCAGTTTTCCTTGACCAGGCAGATATCCCCACAGCCTGAATTCCCAAATATCATTTGCGTTACCTGATTGTTGATAAGCGTGAGATAACCCAATTTTAGATCGTACTTTTGATAAAATTTTCTCTTTAGTTAAAATGACACCACAATGACTTTTTTTTGAAAACAATCTCTCATAACATTGTGGGCAAACATCATTAGCCGCCGTACCAAAGATGAAACTCTCCGTTCCCTGCCCCAGGTGGTGGGACCAACTGTACCTCAACCAGTTGCGAATAATGTAACTGCTCGGAAAACATTGATGTTCCAACCATTTGTGTGCGTCATCACTTGTTAAGGGATTCCTTCTACTTATATTTATTGTTGCTCCTTCTATATTCACAGTTTTACTTAAGCAAGCCTGTATCTCTTTAAAGTTTTTCCACCAGTTATCGTAGGGCTTAAATCTGATTACACTGAAAAAAAAGTCTTTCAATTCAGGAAGTATGCCGTTTTTGTTTTCGATAGTATTTTGGGAATCCAAAAAAGGATTCCAGCCCGGCAAATTTACTTGAGGTTCGTTTTCTACCTTAAAAACACCATATCCGTTAGTAGTCTTTGCCCCGACACCTGTCCAGTTCTCCATGAGCCGGAAAACCGCAAGCAAGAGGTTTTTGTTCAATTCGTCCTTATCAGACCAGCGAATAGAAAGCTTTGAAGTGCCGTGTTTATCTTTTCTTTTATCCCGGACACTAATCATACCCGGTAATATGTACCACCCTCCGGGATTACCATTATGAGGCCTCGTGCTAGGTAAAAAGCGACTTTCCTCCATTATCTCTTTCAATTCGTTACTATCCGCATCCAGCTGAAAACGTTTTTTCCACCCGGTAGCACCAAAAACTTGGGACGCCGGACAGAGCCCGGCTTTCGATAACGCTCTCATTTTATCTAAGCTGTTTTTCATTATTGACCTGTATTTTTGCTCATCAAAGGAACATTCGTGATTATCAAGGCTACAGGCAGATCCACCTAAACCACGTGCAACAACCTCAAACCACCAGCGCAACGATCCGATGATCCCGGTCTCGTGGATGCGTTTACACTTCTCGTTTGCATCACCTGTCCAGGCAGGAGTAAGCAGTTTAACATTTAGATCTATTGAAACCACCTCCTTATTGCTATCGATCATTCAATATATCTTGAGAGATCTACCAGCAAGTTATAACTGTTATTTCTCCAATTGATGCAAACAACCTCCTTTCTCAGACCAAAATTGTCAAATTACATAAATTTATGGGCGTATTTCCATTTTTATTTTTTGATTTATTACCATATAAGGCAAACAATCCCTATTCATTGCAATGCTACCCACGACAAATTACTTTTTAGCATTAAACGAAGAAACAAGGACAGAATTCTGAATAAGGGGAGCAGACTCAAAAATTAGGGGGTTAAACCGAGGTTCGTTCCAGTACAAACGCCCAAACTGCGGGAGTCCACCGCGGCAATTCTTTGTTCCATCTGCTTACCCAGCGCCAAAAGGTTTTTTCGGTATACGGCCCGCCGGGTATGTCATCCAAATTTTCTGCTGCGTTTGCTAAAGAAGCACCCGCCGCCTGCTCACGCAGGACGGTCTCCTGAATATCCCAGGCAGCCTGCTGGTTTTTGCCTACAAAGGAGGGGAGCAGGCCGTCAACACGGTTGCAGTTCGGGCACTTGAATCGATAGACTACGATAAGAAACTGATTTTCGAGAAAGTATACCGTTCGTTCGTAATGTCCATGCCGGTGCAGCATTAACTGCTCATGGCAGTGGGAACACGCCATTGGGCGAAGGGAATCCGGGCAACCGTCTTTAAATAATTCAAGATAAGTCTCGACATCCATTACTGCTTGTAATACAATCATCTTGTTGGAAACCAAAGAAAAGAGGGAACCTGGCTGTCGGGCCATTGGGGTTCTCTCTTCTTCTTTTTTATCCTTTCTCACTGATTGGCATATTCCACATACCTGCACATGTCAACCATTATCCTCGATAACCGTCACTTAAGGCAAGAAAAAACAGTCACTCTACCGACAGGTAAAGTGACTGCTGACAAAATGATTTATTTCACATATCTTTAAGAACAAAAGAAAGAACAATATCGTAAATAAATTGCACTTTGTATACAACGCTCTTAATATAAAATATGACATCCATTTTTTAATGGACTTGTAATTAATGGGCTTGATGAAATCCAAAGTAAGGCTTGTTCAAGCTTTGCGAGAAAGTCATTCCTGAAAAAAAGCGGGAGAGATGAACAACATATGACAGTCATTGAAGAAAAACAAAAATTATTAAACTCAAGAAGAGAGCGGGTACTTTTAGGAGGCGGAGAAAAGCAAACTCAAAAACAGCATAAGGCAGGCAAGTTAACCGCCAGGGAACGGTTGAACCTACTGCTGGATGAAGGGAGCTTTGTCGAGCTCGACCAGTTTGTAACCCACCGTTGCTCAGATTTTGGCATGGACAGGTCAGAGATTCCGGGTGAAGGTGTTGTAACTGGTTACGGCACCATTGGCGGAAGGCTTGTCTATGTTTTTTCCCAGGACTTCACAGCCGTGGGAGGCACCCTGGGGGAAATGCACGCCAAAAAGATCTGCAAAGTGATGGATCTGGCCATGAAAAGCGGCGCTCCTCTGATCGGTATGAATGATTCGGGCGGCGCCCGGATCCAGGAAGGCGTGGATGCTTTAAACGGCTATGGGGAAATATTCAGGCGCAATTCGCATTCATCCGGAGTTATACCCCAGTTTTCGCTAATTTTAGGACCGTGTGCAGGTGGGGCTGTTTATTCTCCCGCGCTCACGGATTTTGTTTTCATGGTCAAGGGCACGTCCAATATGTTTATCACCGGGCCCCAGGTGATTAAGTCGGTTACCGGTGAAGAGGTGAGCCAGGAGGTTCTGGGAGGTGCTGAAGCCCACGGCCGGCTCAGCGGCGTGGCCCACTTTTATGCGGGTAGTGAAGCAGACTGTTTCGGGCAGTTCAAGGAACTGTTCAATTACCTCCCCCAAAACAACCTGGAGGATCCACCCCGGCTGGCCTGTAACGACCCAATCGGACGTTGTTCCGATGAACTGTCGGGAATCATTCCTTGTAAAGCCAACAAACCCTACGAGGTCAGAGATATCCTTGGTTTAATTCTTGACCATGGTAAGTTCTTTGAGGTACAGGAGCACTACGCGACCAATATTGTTGTCGGCTACGGTCGCCTGAACGGAAGAGCAGTGGGTATTGTCGCCAACCAGCCCAAGGTGCTGGCGGGATGCCTGGATATAAACGCCTCGGATAAGGCCGCCCGGTTCATCCGTTTTTGTAATGCCTTCAACATCCCCCTGCTCACCCTTGTTGACACCCCGGGTTATCTGCCCGGTGTCAGGCAGGAGCACGATGGGATTATCCGTCACGGCGCAAAGCTGCTTTTTGCCTACTCGGAGGCCAGCGTGCCCAAAATTACCCTTGTCCTACGCAAAGCTTACGGAGGCGCCTATATTGCCATGTGCTCCCGCTCGCTGGGTGCAGATATAACCCTGGCCTGGCCCACCGCGGAGATAGCCGTGATGGGGCCCGAAGGGGCTGTTGACATTATCTTCCGGAAACAAATGGCTTCATCCCCGGATCCACAGAGCATGCGCAGCATTAAAGTAGAAGAGTACTGCACTAAAATCGCACACCCCTATGTAGCGTCCGCGCGGGGCTACATCGACCGGGTCATTGACCCGAGGGAAACCCGCCCGGCCCTGATTCAGGCACTGGAGGCCCTGCCGGGTAAAAGGGAAAGCAGACCCGGTAAGAAAAACGGAAATATTCCGCTATAAGGAGAGATCAGAAAAATGTCAGTTGGAATGCTGGCTTTTAAACTGGCCGTCACTGGGATGGGAACCGTTTTTGTGATCCTGTGCGCACTCGGTCTGATGATGCACTGTTTTAAGCTTGTCTTTTTCAAGAGTAACCAGGCCGGGGCCGAATCAGAACCCGGTTTACGTGAAGACCTTCCCACTGGGGAAGAAAACGGGGAAGAACTGGTGGCTGTCTTCGCTGCAGCTTCCTACTACGCCCGGATGAGGTATAAGCGGCCGGTGTTAGTTAAGGCTGTAACCCCTGTGTGGGACGGGGGACAAACATCCACCTGGCTGGCTGCCGGCAGGCGCGAAATGGTCAGTTCCAACCTTGACCTAAGGAGTGTAAAATGATGGAAAAATTAAGGATTACAGTTAACGGCCGCAGTTACGACGTGATGGTAGAAGTTCTGGAAACGGATGAAACCAACCACAACAGCAAACAAGAGACTGAGGTTTTTCCCGCTCAACCCTTGACGGCAATCAGCGGAGGCAAAGCCCAGGTAAACACGCCGAAAAGTAGCGCGAGAAGCAGTTCGGGAAGCAGTGCGGCTAACAGTTCGGGGAAATCTCTTAAATCTCCCATGCCCGGCACCATTCTGAGTTTAAACGTAAAGTCCGGCGAAACGATCAAAAGAGGCCAGGCACTGATTATCCTGGAAGCGATGAAGATGGAAAATGAACTGCTGGCCGAATGCGATGGAACTGTCCGGGAAATCCATGTTACACAGGGGCAGAGCGTTCAGGCGGGAGAATTGCTGATCTCACTTACTTAATATCATACCGACTTAAATAAAGGAGCTGAGGGGTTCTGGAATTCATCGTTGATATCTGGCAGAGCACCGGCTTTGCCAACCTGTCCTGGAGAGAAGCAATCATGATTGCCGTTGCCTGCTTCCTTCTCTATCTGGCCATCATAAAACAATACGAGCCCCTGCTTCTCCTGCCGATCTCCTTCGGAGTGCTTCTGGCAAACCTACCTTTGACCGGCGTTACAGATGAGGGCGGGTTACTGTACTGGCTCTACCAGGGTGTAAAACTGGGGATTTATCCCCCCCTGATTTTTCTAGGCATCGGAGCCATGACTGATTTCGGCCCGCTGCTGGCCAACCCTAAAACAATCCTGCTTGGCGCAGCCGCACAGCTTGGCATTTTTGCGACGCTGACGGCAGCCCTGTTTCTTGGATTTTCCCCGGCGCAGGCCGCTTCCATCGGCATCATCGGGGGTGCGGACGGCCCCACGGCAATCTTCCTCACATCCAAGCTGGCGCCGGATCTTCTGGGTCCCATAGCCATTGCCGCCTATTCTTACATGGCGCTGGTCCCGATCATTCAACCGCCGATTATGAAGGCACTAACCACGCAGAAAGAGCGCGTCGTTGTGATGGAACAGCTCCGCACCGTGAGCAAAACGGAAAAGATCATTTTTCCTGTACTCGTTACGATTGTAGCCGTCCTATTTGTACCGGCGGCCGGGTCCTTGCTCGGCATGCTGATGCTGGGAAATCTGATGCGGGAATGCGGCGTCGTTGAGCGCCTTTCCAAAACTGCTCAAAATGAATTAATCAATATTATCACAATTTTTCTCGCACTGACCGTCGGCGCCACCGCCAAGGGTGAGTCCTTTCTGACGCTGCAGACCATAGAGATTATTGTGATGGGCCTCGTGGCCTTTGCTTTGGGTACTGCGGGCGGTGTATTATTTGGAAAGCTGATGTACTGGTGGAGCGGAGGCAAAGTGAACCCGCTGATCGGTTCGGCCGGGGTATCGGCTGTGCCCATGGCCGCCCGGGTTTCCCAGAAAGTCGGCCAGCAGTATAACCCCTCCAACTACCTGCTGATGCACGCCATGGGGCCAAACGTGGCCGGTGTAATTGGCTCAGCTGTTGCGGCAGGTGTACTGCTGAGCCTGCTGCAGTAAAGATGATGACCCTGGAATCAAAATTCACAGAAAACACATACCAGCGCCCGGCGGTGTCCGGGTGCGTTTTTTTATGCTTTTCAACTACTTTCTCAACATAAAGGTATGCGCTATGAGCTTATATTTCTCTCACGGAAATACATAACGGAACTAATCCCTGGGGAACCTAGTTTTGGCGATTTTCACAGAAGGAGGAGGCTTATGCAAAAGAGCTTGCTTCAGAATTCTTTTAACCGGGTCAACTCCGGGGCCTTTGAAGTTACCTACTGGGATGGCACAACTGAACAATATGGGAAGGGTGAGCCCTCATTTAAGTTGATTTTTCATGAAAAGGTGCCTTACGGGCAGATAGTCAAGGACCCGATCCTGACTTTCGGCGAAGCTTACATGGATGGTGCTATTGATCTCTACGGTGAAATGGATAAAATCATTGCGCTTGCCAACTCAAACCTGAACGTTTTTGGGCAAAACCGGAAGAGTCGCCTTTTGTCCAAAGTTTTTTCCCGCTGGCCGCTGCCCACACCTTTACGTAAACAACTGGAAGACGTTCAGTATCACTACGATTTAGGCAATGATTTTTTCTCCCTCTGGCTGGATGAGACCATGAGTTACTCTTGTGCCTATTTCCAAAGGACCGAGGATTCCTTGACCCAAGCCCAGATCCAAAAGATTGACCATGTACTGAAAAAATTACAGTTAAGCCCCGGGGAAACCTTTTTGGACATCGGCAGTGGTTGGGGGTGGTTGATAATCCGGGCTGCGCAGGAGTATGGTGTTAAAGCCACAGGGATTACCCTGAGTCAGGAACAGTATCGGGGAACCCTGCGAAGGATTGTGGAACTGGGTTTAGAAGATCGGGTGGAAGTAGAGTTAATGGATTACCGGGTATTAACCGAAAGCGGACGTACCTTCGATAAAATCTCCAGCGTCGGGATGCTTGAGCACGTAGGTCAGGCTAATTATCCTCATTTCATGCTGGCGCTACAAAAGCTCTTAAAAGAAGGCGGTTTGGCCTTACTTCATACCATAACCCATACCAAGGAAGCACCGGTCAACTCCTGGATTGAAAATCATATTTTCCCCGGTGGCTATATTCCGTCCTTGCGCGAAGTAATCTGGTTGCTACCTGATTATGATTTCCACGTTATTCATGTGGAGAGCTTGCGATTACATTACGCCATGACCTTGGAGCGATGGGCGGAAGGTTTCGAAAAACACGTAGACAAAGTTCAGGAGATGTATGGCGACCGCTTTGTCCGCATGTGGCGGCTGTACCTGCGTTCCTGTGCCGCCTCCTTCCGGGTAAGCGGCCAGAGTGTTCACCAAATTCTTTTCTCCAAAGGCTTAAACAATGATCTCGCCCTGACCCTGCGGCATCTATATAACTAGGCCGGAGCCTTGCTCCAACAATTAAATATTGGGACACCGTTGGTATATTTTGATTTAAGACAATGCAATAGGCTTGTTCAGTAACCGCGAGCCCCTGTCCTTACTTGCAGCCGGTGCCCATCTGTTTCCACAATGACCGCTCCGTCCAGGTCGGTGCGGTAAACTGTTGCTCCGGTGCGGTCAAGCAGATCCAGGGTGGAAGGCGCGGGATGTCCGAAGGTGTTGTGTGCCCCGACCGGGATTACGGCAACTTCGGGCTTCACCTGTTCCACTAGTTCCGGCAGCAGAGTGCGGCTACCGTGATGGGGCATCTTTAAGACATCCGCCTTCAGCTCCTCCCCCCTCTTAAGCAATTCCCCCTGTGCCTCCACCTCTGCGTCCCCGGTAAAAATGAAAGTCCGGTCCTTGAAGGTCATTTTCAAGACCAGTGAAATGTTATTCAAGTTGGATTTGCTACCTGACATTTCCCCGGGGGATAGAATTTCAATGTGAACCGTGCTGTCCAGCGTCAGACTATCCCCTGCCCTGGCGGCCTCCACCGGAATACCGCTTGCCTCCATATTTTTCACAAGCGCTGTAAAAGCCGCAGGGATTTCTTCGGCAGATTTAACCTTTTGGGGCTTCCCGCTCCCGCCTGTTACGGCTGCCGGTGGCGCTAGCGTCAGGCCGACAGGAAAATTCTTGACCAGAAAAGCTGCGCCCCCGGCGTGATCCTCGTGAGGGTGCGTCAAAACAAGCACGTCAAGTCGGTGTACTCCGATCCTTCTAAGGTAAGGGGCCACCACCTGGTTGCCTGCCCCGGCGCCGGTCAAAAACTCCTCCCGCCAGCCGCCGGTGTCAATCAGCAGATTCTTCCCACCCGGCGTCTGCACCAGGATGCTGTCACCCTGGCCCACATCGATAAAATGGACTGTGAGCTTTTGACCTTCGCCATTCCAGGGCCACCAGACCAGGAGCAGGACAACCGCCAGCGCCGCCCCCGCCGTCGTCCAGTTTTTGACCCTCCGGTGGACAGCGGGACTCCAGACCCCGGAACAGATTCCGGCGAAAACAAAGAGGCCGCCGTACCATGCCGCCGCTAATAGCACGGGGGGCGTGGCCAGGTAAATGACCGCGCCGGGCAGCCCCTGGAGCAAGCCGACCAGGGCCAGAAAAAGATCCAAAATAACCCCGGTGCCAACATTGACAAGCCCGGCTAAAGGAAGCCAGAACAGGCCAAGCGCGGCTGCCAGAACACCCAGAAGCAAGATCAGTCCCACCAGGGGGACAGCTAGCAGGTTCGCCGGTATGGATACGGGGGAAACAAGATTATAATACCAGGCGACCAGGGGAACAGTGGCAAGCTGCGCCGCAAGTGGAACGGCCAGGCCCAGGGCCGCAGCCCGCCCGGCGTTTTCGGGCAATCCTCTTAAAAGCCCCGTCAGGGCTGTGGTCAAAAGCGGCCCCAGGTATAATATTCCCCATGTGGCAGCATAGGAAAGCTGAAATCCGGGGTTAAATATTTGCAGGGGTTTCCAGATCAGCATAATCAGGGCGGCCAGGGCCAGGGTGGTGGGCCAGTCCCGGTCGCGGCCCAGGTGATGAGCCCATACAAAAAGAAGCGCCATGAAAGTAGCCCGCAGCACGGCAGGATTCAAACCCGTCATCAGGGCGTAAAAAAGCAACACCAGGGTGACCAGGGGCGCGGTCAGTCCCGGCGGCGCCCTGAGCAGACCCAGAAATCCCACGATACCGCCCAGCACCAGTCCCACGTGCAGCCCCGACACGCTCAGGATATGTACAATTCCTGTTTCGCTGAAGGCCTGGCGGGTCTCCCGGTCGATTAATCCCTGGGAGCCGAAAATAATACCGTTCAAAATCGCTGCCTGGGCAGGTGTCAGAGACTCGGTAGCGGCGGCTGAAAGCTTCTGTTTTAGCGCCAGGGCCATACTCAATACTGGATTGACTTTACCGAAGGCGACTTTACCCACGGAGTCCTCTCCCCGGGCCATTAGGATAACATGGTTCCCCTCACGCTCCAGGTAGGTCCGGTAATTAAAACCTCCCGGGTTGCCCGGCGGATCGGGCCTGATCAACAAACCCGACACACTCAAGAGGTCACCATAACTGAAAAACCGGCTGCATTCCTTCACCTGGAGACGCACTGACCCGGACACGGGAAGTCGCTCCCCACTCCTGACGATTTCTTGCGCTCTGAACTGGTAGAGGACTTGATCCACCCTTACGTCAGGACCGGAAGAAATTTGTCCAACCAGGACAATCCTCTGCCCTGCGTATTGAACCAGGGGTGTCCTGCTTTCTTCCATCCCGAGCCGGGACAGAGCCAGACCCAGCAGGAGAAAAAGCGCCAGGATGGCACGGCGGTTTTCCCGCCAGTCCAGAATGTGGCCGACCACGACGGCTATAAAGCAAAAAGCCGCCAGGGCCAGGGCAGCCGGCGCCTTAAACCGGGTAAATTCGCCTAGCAGCACGCCGGCAATATAGAAAGCCGTAAAAAAAACGACGGGTCTGTTCATGGCTCTTGCTCCGGTGGCGAAAGCTTACGTTGAATTAATTACGAAGTCGAGCCATTACTTTGACAAGCAACTTGATGGTTCCTTTGGGATATTTGTCGAAATGAGAGTTTATGTTGTAAAATTAATGCCGATGAGCATGAGGGTAGCAGCCGTAAAAAACAGCATCAGCACATAATCAGCAGAGCTGAGGTTCAGCCGCCTTAAGTATGTGCGCCTGGGATAAGCCCTAAAACCCCGGGCTTCCATGGCCACCGCCAGTTGCTGGGCTTTGAGCATAGCCCCATAGACAACGGGGAAAAACAAGCGGCGGTACATCGAAATTTTTTGCCCCCAGGATACCTTCTTCAGTTCAACTCCCCGCAATTGAACTGCCGTAATCACATTAATGAACTCATCCCGGAAAACCGGCAAAAAACGCAGGGCTATGGAAACCATAAAGGCCAGTTCGTAAGGAACTCTCCACTGCACCAGGCCCAGGATAAAGTCCCTGGAACTAAACGTAGTGAACAGCATAGCAGCGGCAGTGATCACCACAATGCGCAAAACGACGCCGGCCCCTATTGACAGGCCCTTGCTGGTAATTAGAGGTACCGGACCCACCGCCAGCAATACTTCGCCCCCTCGTGTAAAGACGCACTGGATCACAAAGAGAATCAACATCAAGGATAAAAACGGCTTCAGGTAACCCCATATAGCACTGGGATCAAAGCGGAAAATTAACAATAGCCCCACAGTAGCCGCAAGAACCAGGAGAAGTCGATCGGGGGTATTGTAAATCAAGGCTAAGCTGGAGAGACAAATAACCATCACCATTTTGGTTCGGGGGTCAAGCTTCATATACGGCATTTCCCTTTCGCCCGCTATCCGATTGAATTCGGCCATTTTCTATGGTAACAACACGTTCCGCCATCCTGTTAACAAAAGGCGCATCATGGCTGATCAGGAGCATGCCCCTACCCAACCGGGCAACTTTTTTTAAATAATCTTCTAAAAGCTTTTTACGGTAAGCATCCAGACCAATAGTGGGCTCATCCAGGATCAAAAACTCAGGTTCATTGGCCAGTACGGCAGCTATAGCCAGCCGCTGTTTTTCTCCCTGGCTTAAATGCAGGGGAAAGGCGTTCCGATAGGCGGCCAGTTCAAAATAATCCAGGTAGAAATCCACCTTTTCCTCTACTGTTGCCGGCTCACAACCCTGGTTGGTCAAACCGAAACCAACTTCTTCGGCCACTGAGCTGCAAAAAAGCTGCAGGTCGGGATTTTGGAAAACGTAGCCGATGCGGCGCCCGATTTCCGCCAGCGAATATCCCGCTATGGGACGTCCCTCCAGCTGGATTTCCCCCTCGGCCGGTTGCAGAACCCCGATCATCAGCTTGGTCAGGGTGGTCTTGCCGCTGCCGTTAGGCCCGACGATAGCTGTTATTTCATCTTTCTCCAAGCCTAAGTTGAGCCCCGTCAGCGCCGGTTTCAATTTCCGAGGGTAAAAGAAGGTTACCTGGCTCAGCTTTAAAAATGACATCGGCAACCCCCCCAGCTTTTAAACGCTTTTATGTTCAACATATCAACCGCCTGGCAGTCATAAAATTCCGGTCGGCCAGAAGCGTTTCCGCCCGGTCTAAACGGACCAATGCCCCATTCTCCAGCACTATCAGCCGGTCGGCAAAAGCAACGGCTTCCAGATTGTGCTCTACAGCAATGATGGTTTTACCCATACCACGCAATCTTTCCAGAACGGCTGCCACTTTCTTTCTGCCGCCGGCATCAAGCTGGGACATCACTTCGTCCACGATCAGTACAGGTGGGTCAAGGGCCAAAACCGCCGCCAGAGCCACCAGTTGTTTCTCGCCGCCGGAAAGCTGGTATGGATTTGCCTCTCTTAAAGCAGCAACCCCGAGAAGATCAAGTACATGATCTACCGTCTCCCGGATGCGGTCAGGCGGCAGGCACAGGTTTTCCGGGGCAAAAGCAATTTCATCTTCTACCGTAGGCGAAAAAAGCTGCGTATCAGGATCCTGAAAGACCATGCCTACTTCAAGCGCCAAACTGGCTCCTCTCATTTCCCGGATATTCTTGCCGTTTACCACTACTTCCCCCGCCATCACCCCGTCCCGGTTGTGGCGAATAGCTCCGCTCAGACAAAAACACAAGGTGCTTTTGCCGCAGCCACTCAAGCCTGTCACCACTACTATTTCTCCCCGGCCCACCTGGAAGTCGAGGCCCTTTAATACGAAAGGCCCACCCGGCTGGTATTGATAAGTCAGGCCCTGAACCACCACAGCCTCCATTATAATTTCCACCTTCTTAAGTAAGTTTGCCGGCCGGCAGGTCGACATGACACTTCACAAAAAACGAACCAAAAGAGCTGCGCCACACCAATTGTTTTTGCTCCCCAGGACTTTCCCGTCCCCAGCCATTCTTATGACGAAATTCCTGCTCCTTCGACCCATAGCTAGACAGTTTCCCGCCCCCACCAGAGGGATCTCCGCAGGCGTAAATTTCCGGAGAACTTCCGGTATTTGTTGCTAACTGGCGAATTACAGTAAGTTTGTCGCTGCGTTTAGATCCCTGTTATGTCCCGTTTTTGGAATTTCCTGATCTGCTGTACAACTTTAAAAGCAATCAGTCCGCCCAGCCCGCCGGACAGGGCCGCGACACTTAAACTTAAGACCAGGGGGAATACAGGAAGACGATAATTAATAAAATTTACCATAGCGGTACCGGCAATATTACACAACATCCCAGCCAGAAAGGCACATGGTAAGCAGCAAACCCGGTGTCCGATCAGAAGCAACCCCAGGTCGGCCAGAATACCCGGCATAGTGTAGCTCAGCAAGCTCATCGCCCCTTGCGAACCAACCATACCGGTGGCCATCACTAAAATGGCCTGGACAAAGCCAATCAGGGTCATCGTACCCCTTTTACCGGTAATACCAAACCCCAAGACCAGCCACATCATAAAAAGGCCGCCTGTCACGGCGCCCGGGGGGATCAGGAGCGGTCCGGAAATAATATGGGACAGAGGTACAATTATTGGTTTGATGGCAATCCCCAGGGCAGACATCATGGCTATAATGATCAAATCATAGAGAGAAAATCTGTCCAGAAACTTTTGCCAAACGCTCACTAATTTTCACCCTTTTTTTGAAAGTAAGACTCACCGTTTTCCTTCCAGTCATGGGATTGAGAGATGCGGTTAGTCAATAGATAAATCAGCTTTCTTGCTTCAACGCGTTCAATATAGCCGTAACAGCTTCCGCCCCGGTGGCGTTGCCCCGGGACTTTGAGGTGTTGCCGGAGTATATACTGAAGCTGTAGTTTAAGTATTACTGGTTGGTGAGCATGAAAAGCTTCCCTGAAACGGGATCTTTGTAGACCGTGCCCATCTTTTCAAAAAGCTCGCCCTGTCCCTGGGTTTCGATCAAATCACTTCTTATATCCGCGTCTTGCGACACTTCCTGGCCACGATTCAAGTTAACTCGCTCCCCTACATTGGCCAGGTCGACGTTCCAGTTAATGACCAGAGCGAGCATCAACCCGCAGGCAAACACCAGCATGGCATCCACGATATTGACGGCGCCTTCGAGAGGATTAACATCTTCAGTTGTCCTGAGTCTTCTTCTACTCCTCAATCCCCCGTCCAAGGGCAAACACCTCCAGCAAGCTCTCCATCAAGGCCTCAAGAGAACTCAAGTAATCCTCATACCACCTTTTCCGCAGCCGGGAAATGGCAAAAGCTACGCCGGCGGCAGCCAGGCCAAGCACCGTGGCGTCAAAGGCTGTGAGCAGACAATCTGCCAGTGTCTTGGTGTCACCCTGGCCAAGGGCGATCAGTCCCGGCCCGAGTGGAATCAAAGTGGCCATCAATCCGAACATGGGCCCCAGACGCGCCACCAGGTCAGTCCTATTGGTTCTCTTGACATATTGCAGTTCTTCGCCGGCAAGCAACCGGCGGGCCAGAGCCTGCAGGGAGGCGGCGGGTAAATTGCTGTGCTTGCTCAACTCGCTAAGAGCCTCTTTCTGGCGCCGAAACAGGCGACTGCTTGCGATCACTTCCATGATCTCCCCGGCCTCTTTCCCCTGAAAGGCGTTAACCAGTTCCGACACATTGACCTTCGTCCTGCGCCGCTCCGTTAGAATTTCTGTCAGCAGGCCGCCCAACTCGACCACCATTAAAGCCACAAACAACAGTAGGATAATAATGGTTGGCATCATTAAACCAGCCGAAATGTTGTGCATCGTATCTCTAAGCGGCGCCAATAAAGAAAGTGTCAAATTGCTACCTCCCTTGAATATTCTGTGTACCTTATTTTTACACCTAATAGGAATAGAATCAGAAATATTGCAGCTGTATAAAGGTCTAAATTATTTTGCTCCTTTTGCTTCTGCAGGGGTACAGCATCGGCCGACATCTCGAATACGCGCCAGGGTTGCCTGCCCGCCTCCGGGACAATCTCGGCGATTGTCGGATTGGCGGCTGCAACCTCTTTATCCACCAGGTGCTGCAGACTGGTTTCCGGCGCCGACGGCCCGTTGTTTTGGGAATTGTCGCCGGTGGACACGGCGCCCTGACTACTCCGATCCTGGTTTGGATCATTTATGACGCAGGTGGCCGTCATTTCGCCAACTACAGTACTCACGGTGATGGCGGCCGTGCCCGGGCCAACAACTGTCACCAGGCCGTTGTTATCGACTGTGGCCACACTGGTGTCGCTGGAGCTCCAGGTCACGCTTTTGTCTGTGGCTTCATTCGGGCCTACGGTCGCCGTCAACCGGACCGTGCTGCCGACTTTGAGGTTGACCAGGTTCTGGTCGAGGGTGACCTCGGCGGGTGGCATGCCGCCCAGCATCACTTCGATCGCATGCACCCATTTGGCGGACTGGGGCGCGGTAACTTCAATGGGATCACTCTGGCCAAACAGCAGCCTGAATCTGGTCGAGGTGTCGTAAACACTGAAATCGGGGGCGGCGGCATACCGTTGCCAGTTATCCTTGTACGCTATGAGCGCCGGCACTTGGATCGCTCCATATACTGCCTCTGGTAAGGACTTTTGTGTTTCATAATCCCAATTTGACGGCAGGTTTGGATAATAGTAACGGGTTGTGTCCAGCAGGTAAGCCTTGTCCAGGCATTGATACCATCCCGTTTTAATATCGCTGGCGTAAAAATAAATTTTTTGGACAGAGTTAACATCAATGCCGGCGTCTGCCAGTAGCTCGGTCAACTTGACCCCTACAGCCGAATCTATACTCACTGACGGCATGCTGTCGATGAATGTGTAGGCCTGCTTGACCTGCGGCAGCGCGTCCAGGTCGTTGAGCGTATAGACCTTTTTCGTGTAATAGGGTCCGCCGAAATAGCCAACCTTAATCGTCAGCGTGTCAGCCGCCACACCTGTAATACCGGTGCCGCAGCCGGTGCTTGCCATACTCGGCCCGGCAAGCCACAGCAGGTTGAGCAGCACAGTCAGCAGCAGCACCAGGACTACAGCTTTCCCCTGCCTGGTCCTGAACTCCAGATTCAACTTCATTGCTCTTCACTCCATCGTGACAGCCGCAAAATCATGGCCGCCGCCTGAGCCCGGGTAGCAGTCATTTGCGGAGCGAAGGTGTCTTCGCTTATTCCACTTACTATTCCACAAGATATTGCCAGGTATATTTCATTCCCCGCCCAGGGTGATATATCTCCCTTGTCATTAAACTTATCAATTACTTGCTCGGTAATACTATGAGACAGATCTGTTGTCGAATTTGTTTTCAGAACCCGGGAAATGATCACCGCCATTTGTTCCCGGGTGATGTTTTCACCGGGTGCAAAAATATTGTCGCTATAGCCCTTGATTAACCCCGCCTTAACTGCCGCCGCCACATAATCGTGGTACCAAGACCCGGGGGTCACGTCATTAAAAGAAATATACGCATTCTGATCAACCTTGATATTTAAAGCCACGCTCAGCAGCTTGGCAAATTGGGCGCGGGTGATATTTTCTTCCGGTTTGAATTCCGTCGCAGTTACCCCGTCAATTATTCCTTTATCCGCTAATGCTTTGATATCGTCCCCGGCCCAGTGCCCTTCAATGTCTACAAAATCGCTGACATTAGTTCCTGTTATTTCTCCTTCTGCATTATTGGCAGGCTCCTCTATGTTATATTGAAAAACTGCCACCTCGCTGTCTAATTTGCCAAAACCAATGGTTTTTGCTTTAATTGTCAAATTGCCGTTAACTGGTATTGGCTTATTCAGTTCCGGACGGAAGCTGGGGTAACTAATGTTAAAAATATAACACCCATAAGTAGGTTCACTCCCGTCAAGGGTGTAGTACACCATGACATTATCCGCCGCCTCATCCGGTTTCTTCAGGGTTATTTTCGTACCCCGGGCAACCGTACCTGACGGAATATCGGTGGAGGGTGCCTTCCATTGCTGCGGGGGCGATGTTAGCACTTCAATTACTCCGCTATTGCATATTTCTTGGAGCATGACACAATCACCGCCGATTGGTTCGTTCGGCGCCCGCTGGCCAAAACATATCCTACCTTGAGAATCGTTAAGAGCAATTATCGTTTCAACCAGCTCTTTCCCCTTTTCACTGCGAATGGGCGGCCAATCCACCAAATCACCAGGATTCTCACCATCGGGAAAATAGTACCTCGGTTCGTCCAACAACTGTTCTTTGGTAAAATCAGCGCGCAGAAATTTACCGCCGGTCGGCCTGACCCTGATCAAGGTAGCATTATCTTTTAAGCCCGCTACATCTAAAATGCTTTTTAACGACGGTCCAGTCATATCATTAAATACTTTTAGCGACGGCCAGTGGTTATAGCCTGAAAAGGTATAAGTTTTTTGCGGCAGCGCCTGCAAATCGGCCATGGTGAACTCTACTTCTCTTTCAACCCCTTCGCCCATTACCGTTAATGCAACCGGATCGGCCGCGCTTGACCTTTGAGGCATAACCATGACCAAAAAAGCGGCAATAATACTTAACCCCACTATGCCGGCCAGTATTTTATTAAACCTGAAATCCCTGATATTGATCATTACTGTCCACCTTTCAGACTTATTAAATGATTATTACAAATCAGCCATAGTATTGGAAGAACAAAAGTTCATTCTAAGCTTACTCAGGATCCCGCCAAAGTCACACATGGATACAACATATACTTACCACATATCATATTGCCTGCTGTATATTGACGATTAATGGTATTTTGAGGTGATTCTGCAGGCTCACTGCAATTCCAGGCTCACCAGCCAATTGGTAAAGCGCTGCCCGGACTGGTCGCTGCAAACAACAAGCAATAGGCTTCCATCCCCCCCTGCTTTAGTTCTTAACGGTTGACCGTAATCACTGTAGACAATGTACACATTATCCGGTTGTTGGACTTCAGACATTTCCAGCACCTGGCTGTAGTAATCTATGCCCCTGGTAATGACTTTTTTGTACTTTTGGGGCAGACCGGGATCAATGCTGTTCAGCACCTCTAGGAGCGAGGTTCCGGTATAATTGTGTTCGCTGCTGTCATCACCATCGTCTTCGCTGCTTTTACAAGCACCACCGCAATTCGAAGTAATTACCATTTTCTTCTCTACGGCCGGTAGTTTCCGCAAGTCGGCAACAGTAAAACTGCCTAATCTGGCATCACCGGCTTTAATTACTACCATTCCTTCTTTCAGCCCGCCTTTATCGCGGCTAAGATACCAGGAAACGGCAACAATTACAACTAGCAGTACAATTCCCCAGGCCAACCACTTCCTGGACTTAATGCCGCAGTTTTCATCAACGCCAATTTTATCCATCCTGTTACCCCCAGGATTATTATTGCTATTTACTATTTTATCAACTAATTGATAAATAAATGGACATGAGTTAAGAACCGTTTTAAAATAGCAGCGCTTTGGGCCCGGTCAGCATTTGTTTGCGGTGCAAAGTCTCCGCCGGGCATGCCTTTGATGATCCCGGCCTTTACAGCCAGAGCTAGATCCTTTGCCGCCCAGGGGGAAATCATTTGCTTATCTGTAAACTGGGCCAATTGCTGTTCCTGCTCGCTGTCGGATAACGTCTCCTCTTTCCCGGCAACACGTGCTGCCCGGGTAATCATAGCCGCCATTTCCTCACGGGTGATCCTGTTATCCGGCTTAAAAAGGCTGCCGTCATAGCCCTCGATGATCTTTTCAGCCGTGGCAGCGGCAACGCTGCCGGCATACCAGGCCGTAGCGGCTACATCTTTAAATTGCCCTTCTTTTAAGGGTCTTTCTTCCAGGCTCAACGCCCTTACAAGAAAGGCGGCAAATTCAGCCCGGGTAATGTTGCTGCCGGGTTCATAAGTGGTTTTCGTTTTACCTGAGATCAGCCCCTTAGCCGCTAATAGTTTAATATCCTCTCTGGCCCAACTGTTCTGGATATCGGAAAAGATATCTCCGATATCAGGGGACAACCCCTGTGATCCATCAATTGTATACTTAAAGGCAACCACCTCACTATCCTGCTTACCAAACCCAACCGTTTTAGCTTTAATCGTGATATCTTTGTCAACTATAATCGGCTTATTTAAAGTCGGAACATGAAAGCTAACATTGTAGATCTCACTTTCAAGGTCCGGTGTGCTGCCGTCGGTGGTATAATAAACCTTTACTTTGGGATCGCTCTCCAAGATGATCCGGGAGCCGCTTTTGATTCGGCCGCCGGGCGTTGCCACCTTTTGACCAGAATCAGGGTCGATGATTTTTGCCGTTGGCTTGTCCCATTGCCCTGGAGGGTCCGCCGTTACGGTAATAGTTTTTAATCTTTTAACAAACTCGCAGAGAGTTTGTTCCGTCAATGCCCGCTGGCCGAAACACAAAACTAGTGTATCCCGCTCACTCATCTTGCTGAAATCATCGTCCTGTTCCACCCGTTGCAGGGCAATTACCGGCTTTACCGGTTTTTTATCAGCTATTGACGAATTCATCAAACCGGGGAAATAATACCGGGAGTCCTGCAATAATTCATCTACGGTAAAATCAATCCGGTACCCGTCACTACCCTTAAAAGTAATCATTTGGGCTTCCGGTTTCATTCCGACCAGATCGAGCAATGTCTGTAGCGGAACACCTTCTGCAGCCACAAATAATTTGGCCGGCCAGTCATTTACCACCGAAAATATCTCTCTTTCCCGGGTCATTGCTTCCAGTTCAGCCCGGGTCAAAACAACTTCCTTTGCTACTCCGTTACCATTAATGGTCAGAGTAACATCTTTTTGGGCATTTGCTGCGGGACTTCCATCCACAGTTACCGAGAACTTGTATCTTTTCAGCTCCGGCTGATCTGCAACACCGAGAATAATGGTATATTTTCCTTCAACTGCTTCGGGATCAAGGGTAAAATCCATTGTAAAGGCACCATTTTCTACCTGGGGCCGGGCTGAAAATAACAATTGGCCCTGTTCACTCTCAACAGCAAGGGAAACCTCTGTTACCCCTTGCGCCTTTCCCATCATTTCAACCTTGTCACCAGGTTTATACACCTTATGGGTCTGGTGAGAAGTCAGCTTAACCTCAACATTTTCAGCACTTGCATAACCATGGCTGGCGATCAATAATGACATCGCCAGCAGCGTAAAAAGGCACACCACATATTTCCGGGCTTGTAGTAGCTTCATGGGATTTTTTCTCCTTTCATAAAACTTATGAAAAGTCCAACTGACGATACAGACGCAAAATCATGACCGCTGCCTCAGCCCGGGAAGCAGTAACCCGGGGGGCAAAAGTATCTTCGCTTACCCCACTCACGATCCCGTGGCTTACGGCCAAAGCAATACCCTGCCTGGCCCACGGCGCTATGTCCCCTTGATCTGTAAACTTGTTAATAATTTGCTCGCTATTACCGTCGGCTGCCGGCTCAGATGATTTCATTTGCAAAACCCGGGAAATGATCACCGCCAGTTGTTCCCTGGTTATGTTTTCATCGGGAGCAAAAACACTGTCGCTATAACCCTTGATTAATCCCCCATTAACCGCCGTCGCTACCGAATCGTGGTACCAGGCGCCGGCGGGCACGTCTTGAAAGGCAAGAACAGCACCCTTGTTAACTTCCAGGTTTAAAGCCGTAATCAACAATTTAGCGAATTGAGCCCGGGTGATTTTTTCTTCAGGTTTGAATTCGGTATCGGTCATCCCCGCTATGATTCCTTTTTGCAACAGATAATTAAGATCATCTTTAGCCCAGTGCTGTTCCACATCAGTGAAGTGTTTGGGATAATCCGGTATTACCGGGGCGGCCACCTTATCTTCATCCGGTTCTCCGTCCGGTTCTTCATCCGGTATCTCTTCTGCAGCCTCGTTAGCAGGAGCCGGCGACCCGGTATAATATTGATAGGTCACTACCTCGCTGTCCAATTTACCCATGCCGATGGTTCTAGTTTTTATAGTTGCATTGTCATTAATAGGTACAGGTTTATTCATTTCCGGTTGAAAGTTTGGATAGCTGATATTTAAGATACTGCTGCCATAGGTAGGTTCGCTTCCATCCAGGGTATAATATACTATGGCGTGATAAGGCATCCCATCCTCATGCTGCAGGGTTACTTTCGTCCCCGGAGCAACCTTGCCGGGCGCAGGATCAGCGTGCGGCGCAGCCCACTGTTCCGGGGGCGTTGTTAAAACTTCAATGGTGCCTCCGTTGCACACCCCTCCGAGCATCTGATTCATACAACAAGTTGGTTCATTCGGCGCCCGCTGACCGTAGATCAATTTTCCATTGGTTTCGTTTAAAGCAATGATTGTTTCAACCAACTTTTTGCCTTTCTCACTACGTTGGGGCGGCCAGTCCGTCACATCGCCGGGTTTCTCGCCATCAGGAAAATAATACCGGGGCTCTTGCAACAATTGTTCTTTAATAAAATCACTGTAGGCGCCACTGGTTGATTTTGCCCTGATCAGGGTGGCCTCATCTTTTAAACCCGCGACATCTAAAATAGATTGCAGCGTCGGTCCCGTCATATTCTGGAACAGCTGCAGCGAGGGCCAGTGATTATACCCGGAATAAGTATAGGTTTTTTGCGGCAAGGCATTTAACTCTGCCATAGTGAATGATACCGTTTTATCGACCCCGTCGCCTGTCACCGTTAATGCTGCCGGCTCAGCCGCAATTGCTGCTTGCGGAACAACCATGACCAGGAATCCGGCCATGATCCACAACACCGCCAGACCAAAACCAACCAGAAATCCTTTCGTCCGGTAGTTTTTGAAGTACAACTTTATCCCCACCTTTCAGCATTATTAAGTGAATCCATAGTGTGTGTCCGGGCAAAGCTAGTCTCCCGGACCACCGGTATAGGTTATAAACCGTTTCAGGAGCGCCGCACTTTGGGCCCGGTCGGCATTGGTTTGCGGCGCAAATTCTCCACCGGGCATACCTTTAAACATCCCGGCCTTGACAGCCCAGGCCACATCCTTTACCGCCCAGGGGGAAATCGCCGGCCTGTCATTAAACTGTGCCAATTGCTGTTCCTGCTCGCTGCCGGATAATTCATCCTCTTTCCCGGCAACGCGCGCTGCCCGGGCAAGCATGGCCGCCATTTCCTCACGGGTGATCCTGTTATCCGGCTTAAAGAGGCTGCCGTCATAGCCCTCGATGATCTTTTTAACCGTGCCGACGGCAACACTGCCGGCATACCAGGCTGTAGCGGCCACATCTTTAAACTGCCCTTCCTCTAAAACGCCTTGTTCCAAACCCAAAGCTCTCACCAAAAGGGCGGCAAATTCGGCCCGGGTAATGTTGCTGCCCGGCTCATAAGTAGTTTCGCTTTTGCCCGAGATCATTCCCCTGGCCGCCAGTAATTCAATGTCCTCCCGGGCCCAGTTGCCTTGAATATCAGTAAAGGTCTTACCTGGCTGCAAAACCGGAGCGCCATCCGATACTCCGACTGTGGTATCCGCTGTCTCCCCGGCAACTGTAAACCTATAGGCGACAACTTCACTATCCTGTTTCCCTCCCCAGACAGCTTTGGCTTTGATCGTGGTGTCTGTTTGCACTAAAACCGGCTGGTGCTGGCCGGCCAGAGGTCCACAACCGGATTCATTGAATATCTTGCTGTTCAGGTTGGGCTCAGTGCCGTCAGTGGTATAATAGATTTTGGTCTTAGGATCACCCTCCAGGAAGATTTTAGAACCGCTTTTTACTACACCTCCTTGCGTGGCAACTTTTTGCTCAGCGCCGGGTTCGCTGATTCTTGCAGTGGGCCTGGCCCACCGGCCCGGAGGAACAGTCGTCACAGAGATACTTTGGATGATCTTGACCGACTGCAGAAGGGTTTGCTCTGTTTGCGCCCGCTGGCCAAAACACAAAACCGGTGTATCTCTTTCCTTCATATTTTCAAAATCAGCCGATCTCTCCGCCCGTTTCAAGGCAATCATCGGCTCCACCTCAGTTTTATCGGGGAAATGATAACGTTTTTGATGCAATAATTCATTGACCGTAAATTCGCCCGTGTACCCGTCGCTGCCCCGGAAAATAATGACCTGGGCTTCTGCTTTCATTCCGGCCTGCTCCAGCAGGGTCCGCAGCGAAACCCCTTCGGCTGCCATGATTAAATCATAGGGAAAATCATTGGTTGCTGAAAAAACCACTCTTTCCTGACCCATGGCTTCCAATTGGGCACGGGTAAAGACAACTTCCCCGGCCACCCCATCTCCGGTAATATAGAACAGGCCGATTTGCTGCGTCACACTTGCGTCTTTGTACCCGTGAGCCTTGATCACAATGGCGCAATCTCCGGATATCTGGAACACCGCTTTATCGATGGTGATTTTGCCGGCGGTGTCTCTGGAATATTTCCCGGAGTCCAACGAAACACCATCAACGCTCACTTCGCTGATGGCTTCTCGCCAGGCCGCATCGTCGGTAAAGGTTAACTCCACCGGTTTCCTGACAACATTCTGCGTGGTATCCGCCGCCAGGACGGGCGCAGTTTTCAGCCCGCCCCCGGACAACACCGGATTATCGGCGGCCCCCGCTACCTTAAGCGGCAGCATAAGGCCATAGCTTAACAGTATCGTAATTGTAAAAACTACCGGGAGTAGGATGCGCAATGTCTTGTTATTAATGATAAACAAAATATCTCCCCCCTTAGAAAATATTAATATGAGCTTACTGCACATTGGCATAATACTCCAGAGTTTTAATGCTTTACATTGATTTACTTAATAGCACCAATAAATCACATCTAACGAAATTCTAGGCGCAGCAGCTTGCGATCCAATCTACTTGAATATTATGGTAACATACCATCAGCTTGAACTTAATTTGTCATTGTTTTTTGTTGCCTATTTCATTGCATTTACAATAACTGTCACGGCTTCCGCCCTGGTGGCGCTGCCCAGGGGCCGAACGGTGTTGTCAGGGTACCCCTTGATGATCCCGTTCTCTGTCGCGGTGGCTATGGCTTCACTGGCCCACTCGGAAATACTGCCGCTGTCGGCAAACTGGATTTCTCCTGCCGCCGGCGCCGGCTTGGCGACCTTGACGATCATTACGGCCATCTGCTCGCGGGTGATCAGGTCGTCCGGTCCGAAGGTGGCGGCATCATAGCCGCTGACTATACCGTTGGCTGCGGCCGTGGCAATGTAATCTTTGGCCCAGTGCTTCGCGGTATCGGCAAATACCTTGTTGCCGCCCTTGTTCTCAAGTTTGAACGCCTTCACCAGCACGGTGGCAAACTCGGCCCGGGTAATGGTATTGTTGGGCTTGAAGCTGCTGTCGGGATAGCCGTTGATGGCGCCCAGAGCCACCAGCTTGCTGATGTTGTCCGAGGCCCAGTGGCCGCTGATGTCTTTTAATGTTGTATCCGTTGTCCCGGCCGGCTCGGTTTCCGTTTCCTTAACGGTGGACAGCACGGCAAACTTGGTAAAGTGGTTTACCTGCACGGCCACAGTGTTGCCGGAAACGGTACCGCCAAGGCTTAACCACCGACCCGAAGCTTCGTCGTAGTATTGAATCGCCGGGGTCTCGCCTGCGCCAATCTCGCTGGGATCAAAATTGAGTTTTATGGTTACGTTCCTGTCAAAGCTGTAGCTGTTCTGACCTCCCACGCTGAACTCATATACACTGCTAATCAGTTTGAAGCCTGCGGGCACTGAGGGAGGTGTAGTTGCTTTCTGTATTTTAATTTCTACTGCACCGGTTCCTTTCAGCGCACCGGCCGGCACTTCAACGGCGGCTTCATTACCCAGGCTGATGGTGCCGCCAGCACTTGGTGTGACTACTGCCGCTCCGGTGGTGGTGGTAACTGCTTCCGGCGTTGCGGCGCCGCCACCGCCGCCGCCACCGGAACCGCCGGGTTGGCTGCTGCTTTTACTAACCTTAAAAGTAAAATCTACCGGCGCTGCCAGTTCTTTTGCCCCAATCCTGATTGAATACTGGCCTTCTACCGCATCTTCATTGAGGTCAAATTGCGTGGAAAAACCACCGTTTATTACAGAAGGCTGTGCCGCATAGGCTAAACCATCCCCTGGATTGCGCACTAAAATAGTCACCTGCTCAATATTTTGCGCTGTTCCAACAATCTCAACGGTATCGCCGGGTTTATAGCTTTGGGAAGAAGCAGGAGCATCCAGGCTGACTGTTGCTCCGCTGCCTCCGGCAAAGGCAATTCCGACTAAACACAAGCAAATAATTGGAGCTAATAACACTCCAAA
>ENA-UOOH01000819-UOOH01000819.1-fermentation-metagenome-genome-assembly--contig:-NODE-819-length-33151-cov-4.212684_pt1 | contig 33151 bp, 42 predicted proteins | sample MGYA00245778_ERZ724025 | MGnify/ENA primary metagenome ERZ724025 (study PRJEB28704, sample SAMN03018313) | fermentation metagenome | biome: anthropogenic terrestrial biome; feature: soil; material...
GCCTCCCTTTCCTGCCAGTCAGCGGTAGGATATATGGCGATAAGTGAAGGTACACTAGGATTCTGGCGCGGAACCCTCACCTTGACAGCAATCTTTTTATCATGGGCCGGAATCCCGTAGAGGTGGTATACCACTTCGAATTCTTCCCCATAGTCTACGGCATCCAAGTTGCCCAGGTAGTTCATGCCCCAATCATCATAGAGAGACTGCATAACTGCAGGAAGGGCCCCAGGCTCTATCTTGAGATAGGCGAAATACTGGTCATAGTTCACTTCCAAAGGTTTAAACCGCTCATTAAGAGCAGCGGCCAGCTCTGCCATATGGTTGTCCTTAGCAGTATTAGACTCCTCTGCCATATCAGTAATCACCCCGCTCCACTTTCTTTTTTAATTCCAAGAGCCCGTGAAACAAGGCTTCTGGCCGGGGAGGGCACCCGGGCACAAATATATCCACTTTGAACAGAGTATCGGCTCCGGGGAGAATACTGTAGCCATCCCGAAAAGGTCCCCCGCTGGTGGCGCAATTGCCCATAGCCAACACCCATTTGGGTGAAGGCATCTGCTCATAGACCCTTTTTACCACCGGCGCCATTTTTAACGTGATGGGGCCGGCCACTATGAGCAAGTCAGCCTGCCTGGGCGAAGCCCGAAAAACCTCATAACCATAGCGGGCAATATCAAACCGGGCCGCTCCTGAAGCCATCATTTCAATCGGGCAGCAATTGCAGCCATAGGACAGCGGCCAAAAAGATCGGGCCCGACTCCAATTCCAAATCTTCTCCAGAGTGGTAACGATAATATTGTGCTTCTCCAGCTGTTCAACATCACTGCTGCCATCCCGGGTATCAGCCTCGTTTAATACCATTTCAGCGCACCTTCCTTCCAGGCATACCACAGACCTACCAATAAAATGGCGATAAAGATGATCATCTCAATAAACGCAAATAAGCCCAACTGCTGAAACTTTACCGCCCAGGGAAACAGAAAAATGGTTTCAACATCGAAAGCCAGGAATACCAGGGCATATAAGAAATAGTTGACCCGGTAGCGCATCCAGCTGGGTCCTTTGGTGTCTACGCCGCACTCATAGGGCAGCAGCTTCTCCTGAGATGGCCGGGGCTTGGCCCGAAAAAGCCGGGCGGCGACCATAGCCCCTACCGGGAAAGCCAGGGTTAACAACAGGAAAATACCGAGGGTCGCTTGATCAGACATCTGTTTAGGCCTCCTTCAAACTGATTCTGAACCAGTTTAGAATCAGCATTACCAAAAAGTGATTCAGATTTAGTATTAGCAATATTTTAAAATAGTTCTATTGTTTGTTCAGGCCGTTAGCGATTATGCTAAACATTTCACATGTTTTTTCATAACCAGTATGAATACTATATGTAGAGTTTTCATGAGTAAATAAAAGTATCAATACAATTTTAAGCTTATCAGAAAAGCTATAATTTTGGCAAACTATGCCAATCAGGAATGGTTTTGCCCCCTGGAATTGAAATTCTTTTTACCGGATTTTAAGAATCTGAAATGAGCCCACGTAAAACATTATGCAAGCTTTATGCCAAACCAGGGGATGGTATAAAGCTGATCGAGGAGGAATCCCGCACCACATAGCAGAAATAGCCTGACAAATGAGGATTAGCAAGTTAAATGTCTTTGAGGGCAAAGCTGATTAAAACCTTGCCAAAGATAACTGTTCTGGCGATATCCGCTCCCATCAAGGAATAAATCACGAATAATATTGCAGTTCGAGACATTCCGGAGGCATAAAACCGTTCGAAATTGTGACAGTTCTGCGACATTTTTGTAACAGTGTTGATAAAATCATCGGGGCGTTTCGTTTGCTTATCCCCCCGGATAAACAAACGAAACGCCCCCTAGTCTCAGGTAAACAAACGTCCTCGTATCTCTGAGGGCTGTTTTTAAGCAGCCCCCTGGAGCATATTGGCAAAGAATTGATGAAAGCGCAAATCGCCGGTGAGTTCAGGATGAAAAGCAGTAGCCAGGATGTTTTGCTGTTTTACCGCCACAACATGGCCTTCCAGACGCAGCAGGACTTCGACCTCAGGCCCAACTTGTTCGATATACGGGGCTCTGATAAAAACCAGCGGAAAAGGCTCAGGGGACACTTGGTCCACTACCGCCCGGGTCTCGAAACTGTCCAGCTGGCTGCCATAAGCGTTGCGGCGCACGGCTACATCCAGCACATTCAAATAAGTCCAGTCCTGATTCACAATCTGATTGGCTAAAAGTATCATACCCGCGCAGGTGCCCCACACCGGCATACCCTCTTTGATGCGGTCCTGAAGGGGCTGCTTCAAGTCATACTCCATAAGCAGCTTGCCCATGGTGGTGCTCTCACCGCCCGGCATGATTAAAGCATCTACTCTTTCCAGCTGTGCCCTGGTATTAACCGCCAAACCCCGCACATTGCCGAGGCTGTTCAGGCATTCCAGGTGTTCGGCCACCGCTCCCTGTAACGATAGCACTCCAATAGTGGTCATCTTACCATCCCCGCTGTGCATATTGATCTTGCAGTTTATCAATCTCTAGTCCAGCCATGGCTTCGCCTAAGCCGGCCGATACCTCAGCCAATACCGCCGGATCATTATAGTAGGTGGTGGCTTTAACTATAGCCTGGGCTCTGCGGGCAGGATCCTCGGATTTAAAAATGCCGGAGCCGACAAAAATGCCGTCGCAGCCTAACTGCATCATCAAGGCGGCATCCGCCGGAGTTGCGATTCCGCCTGCCGCAAAATTGACTACCGGCAGTTTCTTACGTTCCGCGACATATTCCACCAGGTCAAAAGGAGCGCCGATCTCTTTGGCAAAGGTCATGCGCTCTTCGCTGGGGAGCATTTGCACCTGCCTGATTTCAGCCATGATCTGGCGCATATGGCGCACCGCTTCAACTACGTTTCCGGTTCCGGCTTCACCTTTGGTACGAATCATAGCGGCGCCTTCGCCAATGCGCCGCAGGGCTTCGCCCAGATTTCTGGCTCCGCACACAAAGGGAATCTTAAAGCTCCGTTTGTCGATATGAAACATATCGTCAGCCGGGGTTAAGACTTCGCTCTCATCTATATAGTCAATGCCGATGGCCTCCAGAATCTGCGCTTCCACAAAGTGGCCGATTCTTACCTTGGCCATTACCGGTATGGTTACGGCTGCTTTTATCTGCTTTATCATGGTAGGATCAGACATGCGGGCAACGCCGCCCTGTTTGCGGATATCGGCCGGCACTCTTTCCAGGGCCATAACCGCGACGGCGCCTGCCTTCTCGGCTATCAGTGCCTGTTCTACATTGGTTACGTCCATGATGACTCCGCCTTTAAGCATTTGAGCCAGGTTCTTGTTGAGGCTGTATCTTTCCTCCATTTTGGTTCCTCCCTTGTATGTCTTATATCATATGTTATACTGTATGTATCGATACAATTATCGATTATAGTTTATAACGAATATATTATTGCACACCGTTAATTCAGTGTCAACGAGGTGATTATCCGTGTTTGACCCCTATGTATCGATACAATTACAGCGCGACCATCCCCTGCCATTGTACCAGCAGCTTTACCTGCAGATTAAAAATACCATATTGTCGGGGCAGCTGGAGAACGGCCAAAAACTGCCCCCTATCCGCGGCCTGGCGTCCCGGCTGGGGGTTAATACGGTAACGGTGGTACAGGCCTTTCGCTGTCTGGAAAGAGAAGGACTGGTAATAGCCCGGGTGGGCAAGGGTACTTTTGTTTCTTATCCCGCAGAGGCCGCCCAGACCATTTCTGCATCCCCTGGCACAGCCGTCCCTCCGGAGTTTACCCCTGACGTCCCCGACAACTGGCAGGTGCCGGTACCGCCGGAGGCCGTCAATTTCGCCACCCTTACCCCGGACGCAGAACTGTTTCCGGTTGATGACTTTCAATCCATAATAAATCAGGTGTTGAACCGGGATCGCGGTGAAGCTTTCGGGTATCAGGAAAGTCAGGGCTACTACCCGCTGCGCTGCAGTGTGGCCGCCTATCTTTCTCAAAGAGGCATAAACTACGATGCCGAAGCTATACAGGTCATATCTGGGGCGCAGCAGGGCATCGACATCATCGCCCGCTCCCTGATCGTTCCGGGGGACCGGATATTCACTGAAAGCCCCACCTATACGGGGGCACTGGCTTCTTTCCGTTCCAGGGGCGCTCAGATTCAGGCCATTCCCCTCCAGGCTGACGGCATCGACCTGGAGGCTTTAGAAAAGCAGCTACGTATACATCACCCCAAGCTGATGTATGTTATGACCAACTTCCAGAATCCAACCGGCATCTGTTACAGCCCTCAAAAGCAGGCAGCCCTGTTAGATATTTGCCGCCGCTGGAATGTGGTTTTGATTGAAGACGATTCTTTTACGGAACTATCCTATGACGGGCGGGAACGACGAGCTCTAAAAGAACAGGATGAAGACGACCGGGTGATTTATATCAAGAGCTTCTCAAAAATACTTATGCCCGGATTGCGCCTGGCTTTTATGCTGGCGCCCCGGCATTTGCTGCCGCAGTTGATGGCGGCCAAGCACATCGCGGATATATCCACTTCCGGTTTGTTGCAGCGGGCCTTTGACCTGTATCTGCGTCAGGGCTTGTGGAAAACTCATTTGGACTATATGAAAAAATGCTACCTGGAGCGTTACCGCCATATTTTAGAGTCCATGCGGCGCAGTTTCCCACCCGGAGTTACCTTTCAGGAGCCTGAAGGCGGTCTTTGCATCTGGGTGCAAGGCCGGCCGGGTCTATCCTCTAATCGGCTCTATGAAGCCTGCCTGGCCAATCAGGCGGTGATCGCCCCGGGGAGCCACTTTTACCCCGACAACAGTGACAGCAGCTTCTTCCGGCTCAGTTTTGCGGCTTTATCGGCACAGGATATAAGCCAGGGCATACCCATTATCGCCCGCCAGTTGAAAATGTCACCCAACCCCGGCATTGACCCGCGTCAACGTTACAGCCCGCTGCTGTGAGGTGTTTGGTGAACTTCACTGGGCATCTGGTGAACATATCTGTCTCTTCAGGAATATAATGGATAGAAATAAAATGAAGGATGATGAAGAGATGAGTAGAAAGGTGTTTGATCATGTCAGCCGCAAGCGCCTGGCAGCTATGAAAGCCATCATGCGCCGGCGCATAAGCGCATATGCCCGGGAAAACGGCTATGAAATCCAAACCTGGCACGTTCCCGAGGCGGCTGATTCAGTCTGGCATGTCGTACTGAGAAGCAAAAAAGGAAAGCCGAAATTGGATTTTATGGCCCGGGTGCAACACGACTCCACAGCCCAGCGGCTGACCATCGCCATGATGCGCAAGCCCTGGTTCGTAACCTATGAAAGCGCTTTAGCCCAGTTGCAAAGCGTTTATAAAGCTACCCGTTCCTGATGTATGATCAGGAAGGCCACTTTTATTGATGGTAGCTGGGGTGCCCTTCTGGGACTATCCCCCAGGAGGTGCCATCCCCGCTGCGGCAGATGACTTTATAAATACCGGCGTTTAAAATAATTCTTTTGCACAAGAAGCAGGGGTCCGCGTCCAAGACTTCCCCGCTTTTCACGTCATATCCGGCCAGATAAAGGGTGGCCCCCATGGTCTTCTCCCTTCCCGCATTGATTATGGCGTTCATTTCCGCATGGACACTGCGGCATAGTTCATAGCGCTCCCCCTGGGGGACATTCCGGGCTTCCCGTTCACAAACCCCCAGGTCACAGCAATTGGGTAAACCCCGCGCTGCTCCGCTATACCCGGTAGAAACGATCGCATCGTCTTTGACTATTACCGCTCCGTAATTCCTGCGCAGGCAGGTGCCCCGGGATGCGACATCGAGAGCGATGTTGAGATAGTAATCGGTCTTACTCGGTCTGGGCTTCATTTCAACCCTCCCCCTAGTCGGCTTTATCATGGCCGCCAACTGCCTCTATTGGTATCTTCATTTAATACTTACGCTTTCCCGGCCCCAGTTAGACCCTTTCAAGAACCCTCCCGGAGCCGGCAGCCTTTCATCAAACCGGACAACAAGAACCGCACTTAAGCGGTCAAAACTTCTACCCCGGTTTCCGTAACCCTTACGGTTTGTTCCCATTGTGCAGACAGGGAACCGTCCGCAGTAACTGCAGTCCATCCGTCATCCAGCACCCGACAGCGGTAGTCCCCGGCATTTATCATGGGTTCGACGGTAAAAACCATGTTGGGCACCAACACCATGCCCCGGTTGCGGCCGCCGTAATGAGGCACAAAAGGATCCTCGTGAAATCCCAATCCAATGCCATGGCCGCCATAATCGCGCACTACCGAATAACCGAATTTCTTGGCGTGTTGTTCGATAGCATACCCAATGTCTCCGGTGCGGTTCCAAGGTTTAACCTGCTCTATACCCAGATTAAGGCATTCCCGGGTTACCTCAACCAGCTGGCGCGCTTGCGGGGAAGGCTCCCCGACAAAGTACATACGGCTGATATCACCATAGAAACCATCCACAATAGTGGTGACATCAACATTTACAATGTCCCCCTCTTTTAAAGCGTAATCTTGCGGAATACCATGGCAGACCACCTCGTTCACTGAAGTGCAGCAGCTTCTGGGAAAACCTTTATAATTCAAAGTCGCCGGTACGCCGCCTGCGGTAATGGTTTGATCATGAACGAACCGATCGATTTCTATAGTCAAGACTCCCGGCTTGATCAGCGGCTCCAGCTGATCAAGAATGGTTTTACTGACCTGGCCGGCCCTGCGAATGCCCTCGATCTGTTCTGGTTTCTTTATGATCTCGGGACCGGGTACCGGGATGCCGCGCAACTTCATTTCATATAATTTTTGTTCTTGTTCCATGTGGCATTTCTTGTACTTTTTGCCACTTCCGCACCAGCAGGGATCATTTCTGTTTATACGTCGGAAAAACATCTTATTACCTCCATTGACGCTATCAAGCCTTCCAGCCTCCGTCCAAAGCCAGAACACTTCCATTGACAAAGGAATTCTGGGGGGACAGTAAAAACAGGCAGGCCCGGGCGATGTCTTCAGGCTGCCCCCATCGCCCCACCGGCAGCAATGAAAGCAGGTCGCCCATCTCCCCTTCATCCATATCCCGGCACAGCATGTCAGTTAAGACCGGTCCTGGCGCAATGGCATTCACGGTAATACCCGAAGGCCCCACCTCGGATGCCAGTGACTTGCTTAAGGCGATCAGCCCGCCTTTGGAAGCAGCGTAGGCAGCCTCACATGATGCGCCGCATACGCCTTGCATGGAGGCAATATTGACAATGCGCCCGAAACGTTTGCTTATCATAGCCGGCAAGGCCCGACGCGAGCATAGAAACGGACCGGTCAGGTTAACGGCCATCAGCCGCGCCCAATCCTCATCTCTGGTATCGGTCAGAAGGCCCTTAAAAGCAATGCCGGCATTGTTGACCAGCAGATCAACCGGTCCCAGTCGATCCTCTACCCGTAAGAACATATCCTCAACCAGTCTGCCATTGCTCACGTCTGCTTTTATGGCCATAGCCTGCGCCCCGCCGGCTATCAGTTCGTCTTCAAGGGTCAGCGCGGCCTGTTCAGACTGATGGTAGTTAACCGCTACCGCAGCCCCGGCGCCGGAAACAGCCCTGGCAATAGCCCTGCCAATGCCCCGGGAGGCCCCCGTAATCAGACACACCAAGCCTTTCAGGGTGGCGCTTGTCGTCATCATCGCTTTTCCCCTGTTTTTTCCTCTTTCTTTAGGTTCAAGTCATTACACCTTATATCTGCATTTCATCCAGCAGTTTCTTAACATGATCGATATCCACCCCTCCAGCCATACGGGGCTGTCCATCAATGGCCGTAATCGGGAAACTGTAACCCATTTGCACTACGTGAGATATCAGCGGGAAGGAACTGAGCGGGGTTTGGGCAGTGTCTATGTAGTCAACCTGCACTCTATCTCCATAGGTTCGCTGCAATTCAGCCTTGAGCTTATCTGCTAATTCCGAAACAGTTGGTCCACAACTGTCCCCGGGCGTACAACCCGAGGAACAGCTTCACCCTCCGGAAGGAGCTATGCCCCCGAATACCTCTATCTTTATAACATCCGCGCTCATTTTATATCCTCCTAAAACTTGAATATAATCCAATATGCACTACCTTATATTATACCGATAGACTCCGCTCTTAACCACTAATATTGAAGCCTGCAGCCAGCTTTATCCCTGCAGCTTCAAGATGCATAAGACTATTCCACAATTTTTGTCCATATTTTTTATCCGGCTCACATATATATAGCAATAAAGCCATGATACAAGTCCTTGGGCGGTATAGTTCTTGACAAAACCCTACATGTCCAATAAAATAAAATCACTTATGTATAGAATTCGCACCCATTGCATACAATTAATAGGTTAATCAAGCATAATCACTGTTTAGTATAGGCGTATTGGTGAGACCCGGTTTAGGGTATATACCGTAGCTAAGCATTATATGTTTTCCTCCAACTAAATCCTCGATTTCAGGAAGGAAAGGCAGAGGAGATCACAGAAAAACCGGAAATGCTGTATTCGTCATAGCCAACACAGCAGGGATCACAGCCGAAATACACTATTAATTGCCCAACCTTGACTACCTTTCATGGACAGTACCTTCACGTGGTGTTCGCAGAGAGACAAATGACACCACATTCATCTACTATTCCCTAACCCGGTGAAACTGTTTTGGGCTTCCGGGAGGAAAACCAGTTGTACTCCTTAAGAGCCCATTGGATTTCTGTAACAAGGAGGTGAATCAGCCTAACGGAATCCTGAAAATTAAGAAGAGGAAAAAAAGGAGGAGTTTAGATGTCAGGTAATTCATCTTGGGCAAATCCTGCCCCTGCAGGGTTGGTAGCACTAGCAGTTGCATGTTTTACGTTTTATGCGGTATTGACCGGCAAAGTGTCCGGAACCGCGGCGCCCTTGTTAGGATGTTGGATTATCGGTGGTTTCGTAGTGCAGTTGGTAGTGGGTTTAATTGAATTGGCCGAGGGCGCAACAACCGGCGGTAATATTTTCCTGTTCTTCTCGGCATTCTTCATGCTGGTCGGCGGATTAGAATTCTTCGTCAAGGTTTATTCAGCCAAGCTGACCGGGATTGCGGTTGATACTAGAATCGACGGATGGGCCTGGATGGCTCTATGGTTCGTTTTATGGCTATGGACCCCGGCCTATTTTAGAGCACCCCTGGTTATGACTATACTAGTCCTGGCATTGGACGTTGCAGTACCTCTGGTAGCATTGACTGACGGCATGTGGCTGCCCAAAGCTCAATATTCTCCCATCGCCGGTATCTTCCTGCTGATCTCTGGTATCTGCGGTATCTACATGAGTGCTGCGATAGTATTAAATACAGAATTTAAGAAAGTCGTACTACCTGTAGGTAGTCCGCTTCTCAAACCTGCGGCAGCCAAAATCGAACAATAATCGGTTCAGGCTGTTTTTTCATCCTGAATAAGGAGAAATTAAGCGAATTATCCCAAGGTCTTATTGATTAGATTATCGGGGTACTCGAGTGAAACGATGGTTTTTAAATAAGTGGGTGTAAAAACCCACTTATTTTTTGCCCTTTTTGGCAGGCAGGATAGCCGGTGTTATGTGCCGAAATGAAATTTACTCGGGAAAGGAGGCGGGCCTAATGCGGGTTCTGGCCATATACAACCCCAAAGGCGGCTGCGGCAAGACAACCTCCGTCTTGAATATCGGTTTTGCTTTACACAGTATGGGATACCGGGTAATGCTGGTGGATGCAGATCCTTTGGGTTCTTTGAGTGCCGCCCTGCAGATCTCCGCCGGTGCAAGCGGGACTTATCGGCTGCTCAAAAAGCAGGCCTCCTGGAGTGATCTCAAAGAGGTGCGCGGGGTGGCCGCGATGCCCTCCAGCCGATCCCTGGCGGCATTGGAGGTGGAGATGGCCGGGGCCATAGGGCGGGAAACCTTATTGAAACAGGCTCTTAAAGAGGCGCCTGATTACGATTTCGTGCTGATTGACTGTCCGCCGGGTTTGGGCCTGCTCAATATCAATGCCCTGGCCGCAGCCGATGAAGTGTTGGTACCAGTTTTGGCCGAGTACCTGGATCTAAAGATATTGTCTCACCTGGCAGATACCGTCGCTGCGGTGAGGAAATATCTCAACCCCCAGCTTTCTCTTCTGGGTCTTTTCATCAACCGCTTCAGCCGCCGCAAGATCAATAAAGAAACCCTGGCCGGGCTAAACCGGCTCTTCCCGGGATTGGTTTTGCAGACCATGGTGCGGGACAGTGTTTCGATCACCGAATCCCCGGCCCGGGGACTGGATGTATTAGCCTACCGGCCCAACAGCAACGGGGCCGTTGATTACCTGCGCCTCAGCAGGGAAATATCTTCAACTTTTCCCCGCCAATAGCTCAGGTCCGGGCTATGTGCCGCAATGCCTCAATGACTTTTTGAACTTCATCCGTAGTATTGAAAAATCCGGGACTTATTCTGCAGGCTCCCAGCTCGGCTGTACCTATGGTCTGATGAGCCAGCGGAGCGCAGTGCATTCCCGAGCGGGTTATGATTCCATAATTCTGGTCCAGCAGCAAACTCACTTCTCCGCAATCGATCCCGGCGATGTTGAATGATATCACCGCGGTCATGAGCCGGCTGTCACCCGGACCGTAAATCTTGAGACCGGGTATGTTCCGCAATTCCCTGATTAAAAGATCGGTGAGTTCTTGTTCATGACGGCGAATATTCTCCATCCCGGTCTTAAAAATAAACTCGAGACCAGCTGCCAGACCGGCAATACCGGGTGTATTAGGGGTGCCGGATTCCAAACGGTCAGGCATGATCGTGGGCTGATCCAGAGATTCGGAAGCAGACCCGGTACCGCCCTCTCTGAGCAGACGCAGCTTCACCCGGGGATGCACGTAAATACCCCCGGTGCCCTGAGGCCCCAACAAGCTTTTATGGCCGGTAAAGGTGAGAATGTCGATGTGACTGGCCTCCACATCTATGGGCAATACCCCCGCCGTCTGAGCGCTGTCAACCATAAAAAGAAGTCCATACTGATGAGCAATTTGGCCTACATCCTTTATCGGAAGTATAGTCCCGGTCAGGTTGGAAGCGTGCAGCATGCAAATCATGCGGGTATTGGCCTTGACAGCCGGCGCAATATGGGCGGGATCCAAAGAGCCATCCGGCCTGCAGGGAACTCTGGTCCATTCCACACCCTCTTGGGAAAGCCCATACAGGGGACGGGCCACGGCGTTATGTTCCATGCTGCTGGTGATGATGTGATCACCCGGCCTCAGTACTCCTTTTAGTCCGATGTTGATGGCATCGGTAATATTAGCGGTGAAGGCAATTTGAGCCGCATCAGCTATATTAAACAAGCGAGCCAGCAATTCACGGCATTCCAGCAAGACGGCTCCCGCTTTCAGTGTGGATTGGTGACTCCCCCGCCCCGGACTGCCTCCGAGGTTGCGATTAAAATAATCGACCGCCCGGTATACCGCCTCCGGCTTAGGAAAGCTGGTGGCGGCATTGTCCATATATATCAATTGGAGGTACTCTCCTTTCTTTTATAGGGTGAGGTTCCGGGATGTACTCGTCAAAATCTCCATGGCGGTATACATGTTGGTGACCGCTCCCACTGCCAGCTGTTCTTTGATATTATAATAGTCCAGACAGGTTCCGCAGCTCAGAATGGATATACCTTTTTCCTCCAGAGCCTGTAAATGATCCAGAAGCGGAGACCCGGCAACTGTCAGTAAAACCCCCCGGTTCATAAATATTATATATTTGATCCCCGCGGTTTCGTTGAGGGTATATAAAAAGCTTTTCATCAGGATCTGCCCCAACTCGGCATCGCCATTCCCAAAAAGGTCGCTTTTCACTAAAACCGAAACCTCTTCGGCCGCAGCGGGCGCATTCTGGGGGGCTGCCTTTTTTTTCAGGGTAATATGGAATTCCCCGCCTTTTTCTTCAACAGCCACATCATATCCCTGGCTGATGCCCATTTTGCTGACATTCTCCCGCGCAGCCTGATTGCTTACCATGATCACAATGTGCTCCTCGCCCAGGTCCACCCCTCTCTTGGTGAGTATCACCGGCTCCGGGCAGTTTAATCCTCTGGCATCTATAGTATATGGCAACGATATCATCCTTTCCGATTAACAGACTGTATATAAAACTACTATATCATATTGGCAATTATACTTTAAATAATAAATAGTTATGTTTAGCGGGGCATATACCCGGGGCTGGGAAGGAATGGGAAACAGATCCGGGATCTGTTCCTTTTCCCGGGCCGAACTGACAATTAACCCCGGCAGGAGTTTGAGCCGGGCCATGCCGAATTATATGGGGGTATGTATGACGGGCATAAGCCAATTGCTCCCGGGCATAAGATATATCAATCGGGCGTTGTACAGACGAGAAGGACCGCAGGATGTCCCCACAGTTCTATTGAAAGGATTTTATCCGCTTCCCGCCGAAATAATGCGGGATCAGGATGGGAAGATTTATGGAATATGGTTATTTGCTCATGGCAGAGACAGTAGCCCTGTGCTACCTTATAGGGAGTATACCCAGCGCTTACCTTCTGGGTAACGCCTGCTTTCACCTGGACATTCGCGAGCACGGCTCAGGCAATATGGGCACCATGAATACACGCCTGATTATGGGCTGGCTGCCAGCCCTGGCAGTGTTTATTGTGGATTGCGGAAAAGGAGCAGCCGCAGCCTGGATTGCAGATTGTTTGGGGGTCGATGCCCTGTTGGGGGTGACAGCGGCGGTAAGCGGCCATATCTGGCCGGTTTGGCTGAAGTTTTCCGGAGGCAAAGGTCTGGCTACCAGTTTAGGCGGTCTTCTATGGTCAATTCAACCTGTGGCAATTGCGGTTTTTATTGTTGCCTGGCTCTTGGTTTATGCCCTGTGGCGTCAAGCCGACCCGGCCGCAATGGGCGGCGGATTCGCCATGGCAGTCTGCGCTCTCAGCACCGGCCCATTGATCTGGCTGGCTGCGCTGGGATTAATCATAGCTTTCAAACATTATTTGAGCTATAGCCGCTCGGCCTGACCTCGAATCGAAATCTCTCCCTGCATTAAACAGACTTATTTTAAAAATAGGGCCGGGCTATAGAAGCCGTTACGGTCACTTGATTTGCAGAAGGTATGTAAGGTGATTTACAAAGACAGTTTCAAGCGCTCTATGCGCCGGCACAACCAGTCCCGTATGGGCCGGTAATCCCTTTCGCCCCCCCTGCCGAGATAGTCGGCTTCCGATAGCAACAACAATTCGTCCACATTGACCCTGCCCAGCAAGCGGCGTATGGCTTTATTACTGACCTTTTCTTTTTGCTTATACAACAAAACCGGCTGCATATGCTCTCTGACCAGCTGCTGTACGGTTCTGACCAGATCTGGCGGAGCCTTGAATTCTGTCAAAAAGCTGGCCGCCATCTTGCTGCCGATTACATCATGTCCATAAGAGGTGACCTTGCCCTTATGGTGGCCAATGGTAACCGGTTTACCGATATCGTGCAAAAGCGCGGCCAGCATCAAGGCCTGGGGATTGCCGGAATCTTTCATACGCAGCCTGCATTGGTCTACAACCAGCATGGTATGTTCAAAAACATCGCCTTCAGGGTGATGGCTCTTTTCCTGCCGGCATCCCACCAGGGCATGGAGCAGCGGATGAAGCTGCTCTAAAATACCGCATTTCAGCATATAACGAAACCCCCGGGATGGCCGGACTGATAAGAACAGCAATTTGCTCAGCTCTGTGAAAACGCGCTGCCGGTCTAAACCGCTGTAATCAATAGACCTGATTAATTCAACAGCATCGCTGTTGATAGGGATATCGAAACGGGCTGCCAACAACACCAGGCGATAAGCTCGCCAGGGGTCAGCTTGAAGCCAGCCCGGATCAGTGTGAATTCTATTTATAAGCCTTGACAATATCATGTTCTCGTTTTTCCCTTGCTTGAAATGGTAATATAAAATTGACTTAACAATTGTTTATGAATTCTTGAATGGCACCAAAATAACGCGGCAGGTCGCGGAATATTATGTCATTGTGGCTGGCCCCGGGCATGGTAAGCATTTGCTTATTAGCTGAGCCCAGGGTGTCATATATCAACTTACCCTCGGACCAGGGTACCAGGGTGTCACGGTCCCCGTGCAAAATCAGGGCTGGCAGCTTGATTTGCCCTATCATCTCCAGGCAAGCCTCTTCAATGCTCTTCAAGCGGGGATTGGGGTCCATAATACCAAAATGGGTGATAAGGCGCGTTACGCTGGCAAAGCCGCTCTCAATGATAAAACCCCTCATCTCTTGCGGGTATCCATAGGCCAGGTGCAGTGCAGCGATGCTGCCCATAGAGCGCCCCATAACCCAGCACTCCGACTGATTATAACGCTCTTTGACCTGTCGTTTGATTTCAGCTAAGACCTGTTCGGCATCACTGATCAAAGCGGTCACCGACGGCCTGCCCTGGCTTAATCCGTAACCGCGATAATCCGCCACCACCAGGTTTACCCTGCAGAGATGATAAAGGGGAGCGATTTGGTCATAATCGCCGGCTACTTCACCGTTGCCATGAAAGTAGAGCATCCAGGGCCAGCCTGGATCGGCCACATAAAAGCGGCAGGCCACCCGGACATTGTCTCCGGCCTCCACAAAATAATCGTAGCTGCCGGGAGGATTTTCACTGGCATCTGACCGCGGATAAAAAAGATATTGCAGCACCTGGGGCTGGTCCACATAACTGTATTCGGGCATATCATTCTCCCTTTCCCCATATTTAATACCAAATAGCAGCCTGCTTAAAAACCTGGCAGTCTACAAACAGCTGGCAATCCTGGGGCAAATCAATGCGCCAGCCCCTCATACCCCGATCCACCGCCGTGATAAACCGGTCTTCTAAATAAAAGCCTCTTGACGGCAGCGCAATAGAGTATAATACTAACTGGAAACATCCCTATACAAAAACATATCAAATGACAAAAGGCGGTTTAAGTGATGAAAATATTAGTATTCGGCCTGGGGGCCCTGGGCTCAGTATACTCGTGCCTTTTAAAGCGGGCCGGCCATCGGGTGTCCGGTATCGACATTCCTGCAGTGGCATCCCGTATCGGCCGGCAAGGGGTTCAGATTCAGGGTATTTGGGGCGAGCATCAGGCCTATTTAGATCAGGTGGCGGCTTCCGTAGACCAGTTAGCCGATCGGGATTTTGATTTGATTATAGTTACCGTGAAGGCTTACCAGACTGCCGCGGTATCTCAAGTCTTAAAGTCTTGTATTAAGGATAACACCTATGTGCTTCTGGCGCAAAATGGCTATGGCAATTATGAAGCCGCCTCCGAATACATTGCCGCCGACCGCCTCATCCTGGGGCGGGTGATTTTCGGTGCGGTAACCCTAGAGCCGGGTATATCCCAGGTGACCGTTATAGCTGATGATGTTCTGTTAGGCCATCCTCATCAACTGATAGATGAAGACCGGCTGCAACAACTGGCCGATGTTTTTTGCGAGGCAGGTATTCCCACCCGGGTGTCACCCAATATTATGGAGTTAATATGGGCAAAAATCATTTATAACTCAGCACTGAACCCTCTCGGTGCTATTCTGGAGGTGCCTTACGGCAAACTCGCCGAGATGGAATGGAGCCGTCAGCTGATGGATCAAATCATAAACGAGATTTTTGCGGTCCTGAAAGCCCTGGAACAGCCCACCCCCTGGAAAGACGGCGAGGCCTATCGGAGTTCGTTTTACCGTCAAATGGTTCCTTCTACCGCGGCTCACCGGGCTTCCATGCTGCAGGATATTCAACGGGGCCGAAAAACCGAAATCGAGGCATTGAACGGTGCGGTAGTCAGGCTGGGGGAACGCCTGGGGGTGGAAACACCTGTTAATCGTGTTATAACCTCTCTTTTACAGTGCAAAGAAACCCTGGGGTCTATCAAAGCCGGCTAATGCTTTGCAAAATCGGCCGATATCCTCTGTTGGTGTCGCGGGGAGGGGGTTGTTGACAACAATTGTTGTCAACACCCCCCTCCCCGCGACACTTAAAATGAGACCCCGCTCAAGGGGTCTCATTTCCATAGAAGATGATCAATTGATAAATTTACGCGTTGGAAATATGGATTCCAAATCATTCAAAGGTACATGAACCATATTTTCCTGGCCTATCACCGCCAGGATCACCATTTCCTCACCGGTGTATTCCTCACTGTATACTCCCAATACGCATACTGTCATAATGACCCCGTTAAGATATACAGTAAACATATCACCCTTATTCACTATTATCACCCCACAGTAAACCATCCACCATGACCTGACAAAGTCTGGAGCGGAATTCCAAGGGGTGCCCATCAAAAATGGCCAGATCAGCTCGTTTACCAGCAGTGATCGAACCCAAGCGATCAGCAACCCCGATAATAGAAGCGGCATTAATGGTAACGGCCTCAAGTGCCTGCTGTTCACCCAGACCTTCCCGGGCAGCCAGGGCCGCGCAAACCCTCAGCTGTTCAATGGGCACCACCGGGTGGTCGGTCACCAGGCAGAAGGGTATACCCAGTTCAGCCAGTCTGGCAGCATTTTTGAAGGAAACCTCTTTCAACTCCACCTTGGCCCGGTTGACCAGAAGCGGTCCCAAACAAACCGGCACCTGGCGCTGCTTCAGTTCTTCAGCTACCATAAAGGCTTCGGTACCATGCTGCAGAATCAAATTAAAATCGAACTCATCTTTTATGCGCAACGCGGTCAGAATATCATCGGCACGATGCACATGCAATAGCAGTGGCTGTTGTTTTCTCAATACCCGCATCAGCGGTTCCCATTTGAAGCGTTCTGCGGCGGACATATCATTGTCTTGTAGGGCTTGAGAAGCTGTATTTAAAGCTTCGCGCAGCAGACTGGCGCTGGCCATCCTGGTAACCGGTGATTTCTTGCGTTCACCATAGACCCGTTTGGGGTTTTCCCCCAGGGCGGCTTTGACTCCCCATGGATTTTTATCGATCATCTGCATAGCCCCCGGTGCATAATGCTTGAGCAGAACCGCCTGACCGCCGATTATATTGGCGCTGCCAGGCATACACAATGATCTGGTAACGCCGCCCCTCAAGGCATCGCTAAAACCCAGATCGAACAGATTAATCCCATCGGCCGCCATTAACTGCGGTGTCACCGGTTCGTTGACCTCATTTACATCGTCGCCTTCGATGCGGTATATCTCTTCTTCCAGACCCAAATGGGTATGGGCATCTATTAAACCCGGAACAATATAGTGCCCGCTGACATCTATGATCCTGCACCCAGAAGGAATCTCCACCTTATCGCCCACACTGTGAATAATGGGACCATCTACCAAAATCGCGCCGGAACGGAACTCCTTCCCGTCCATGGTTAAAATGGTGCCGCCTGTAAACGCTATCATGAATAATCTCCTTTCCCTACACCATATCATATGTGTTCAAAGCCCGCCCGGTTCGCTTAAATGATTAGCCATTATCTGCCTGCCCGCAATTATGAGGGATGTTGACCAGGAGGCTGACGGAACAGCCTGCTTTAATTACTCTAACTGCAGCTGGGATGAGGCAATGAAGGCCTCAAACAATGCCTTTGAAGCAAAATCCCCCAAATCCTCGGGGTGCCACTGCACTCCCAGCGCAAATCCGCTTTCAAATTCAATAGCCTCAATAGTACCATCGGGGCTCAGAGCAGTGACGGCAAAGCCCGGAGCAAGCCGCTTTGCAGCCTGGTGATGAAAGCTGTTGACCCGCATCCTGGAAGCCTGGTAAATGCGGCCCAGCCTGCTTTGCTTTTCAATAAATATATCATGAAAAAGGTGGTTGCGCGGGGCATTTTGTTGGTGGCTCATTCCGGTCTGCAGATCCTGACAAAGGGTTCCTCCGGCGGCTACATTTAAAACCTGTATGCCGCGGCATATGCCCAAAACAGGTCGGCCGGAGGCTAAGGCCATCCTGGTCAAAGCAATTTCAAAATAGTCCCTGACCGGGCTAATGTGCCCCAGAGCTGGTGAAGGCAGCTCGCCCCAGTAGCTGGGATCCAGATCTCCGCCGCCGGACAGCAATAACCCCTGGCAAATATTGAGAGAACCGCTAACCAGGCTCATTTCCTGCATTGGCGGCAGCACCACCGGAATACCGCCCGCCTGCACCACCGCATCGAGATACTGCCTGCGCAGGGTTAACTGACCATTTTCCGCAAAAACGTCACAGGTAATGCCGATCACTGGTTTCATTTCATATCCTCCCGCAATCTTTTTAAGATCGGTGATCCATTTTTACAAGATATGCACCAGTATAGACAAAAGAAACAGGTCTTTTGCCAAGACCTGTCGGGATGCTTTCGCTATGCAATTATTTTTCAACCGGAGTATGTATTAGATCTCGCTTAAACCAATGCTCACACTCAAGGCCTGATTGACCTTCGCCATAGTATCCTCGTTTAGAACTGAAATCCGCTGCTTCAAACGGGTTTTATCAATGGTCCTGATCTGTTCCGCTAAAATCACCGAATCCCTTTCTAAACCGAAATCTTCTCCTTTGAGTTCAACATGGGTGGGAAGCTTGGCTTTATTAATCTGCGAGGTAATAGCCAGGATTATAGTGGTGGGACTGTACTGATTTCCTATATCGTTCTGTACCACCAGAACAGGCCTGATACCACCTTGCTCCGAGCCTACTACCGGGTTAAGCTGAGCGTAATAGATTTCGCCCCTTTTAATCATGGAAGCCTCACTCCAATAATTTTTCTATGCAGTTCACCAAGGCCTCTTCTTCTCCTATATTTTCACACGCAATGCTCAAATTTATCGCTGCCATTTCCAGGTAACCTTTTTTCATCTGTTCAAGAATCAAGAGGCGCCTGCGTTCTCCCAGATAAAAACGAATCGCCTCGCGAACTATTTCGCTGCGATTTTTGCTCTCAGTCACAGTTACAGAGTCCATTTCGAAAAGCAATGCTTCTGGTACTGTGATAATGATCCTTTTTGAGGCTGGCAAAACAAAACACCTCCGGCGAAAGTCTGTCCCGATATTCATATTATATGGTCAGGCTTGTTCTCTCGCAAATCCAATATTACACATTTAAGGTTAGTAGGTTCGCGGCACCCGTGAGGTGATAGTGGTTACGATCTCGTAGTTTATGGTGCCGATCATTTCGGCCAGGTCATCGGCAGTGATCCCGTCTTCGGGCTTGCCGAACAGAATGACCTCATCCCCCACTTTGACATTAGCCCCTCCGGGCAGAGCGAACATGCATTGATCCATGCAAACGGTACCGATCAAAGGGGTTTTAATGCCCTTGACCATCGCGTACGCACGGTTGGATAGGAGGCGGTTATATCCATCGGCATAACCTATCGGCACGGTAGCCACCTCGGTGTCCTCGCTGCAGAGAAAGGTGCGCCCGTAACTCACTGACTCTCCGCAAGACAGGGTCTTTACGAAACTGACCCGGCTTTTCAGCGTCATGGCAGGAATGATATCCAGATCCAGGGCTTTCATGGACGGGGATGGATATAAACCGTAGAGCATGATGCCAGCCCGCACCATATCGAAATGAGCCTCGGGATAGCTTACTATAGCGGCGCTGTTGGCACAGTGTTTGATGGCAATCTTTAGTTGGCGGTTTTCCAATTCCCGGTTAAAATCCTGAAAACGCCGGATCTGCTGCAGGGTATAAGCCCGGTCGGGACAATCCGATTCTGCAAAATGGGTCATGAGGCCCTCCGCTCTAAGTCCGGGCCAGGCAGAGATCTCCAATACCTCCGCGATTCCGGAGGCATTGGCAGGGAAACCCAAGCGCCCCATTCCGGTGTCGATTTTAAAATGGATTAAGGCGTCTTTTCCCATCTGCTGTGCGGCTCGCGACAGCTCCCGCGCATAATCTTTTTCGTATACCACAGTCCGGATATTATGCTCAATCACCTGCTCAGCGAATTCACCGGGTACATAGCCCAGAACCAATAAGGGCAGTTTTATTCCGGCCTCAACCAGCGGAATGGCCTCATCCAGGGTTGCCACCCCCAAAAAATCAACGCCCCGGGCGACGCATACCGCAGCTGTCTCCAGAACGCCATGACCGTAAGCATTGGCTTTGACAACTGCCATCAGCCGGGTGGGGGGCTTGAGGTAACTCCGTATTGTAGTTATATTGTGTTCAAGAGCGGAGAGGTCAATCTCCGCCCAGGTCGGTCTTCTATTATCCATGTTTGCTTACCAGAACCTTCAGAATATCATTGCGGGTGATTATTCCCACCAGCTTGTGATTGCGCACCACCGGAACGCGGTTAATCTTCTTCTCCTGCATGAGCTTAACCACTTCGGAAACCGGGGTATCCTCCTCCACTGTCACTACTTTACTGGTCATGGCGTCTTTGATCTTGGTGGCGGTATACTTCTTGACCTCATTATTAAATCTTATGGGGTTCTCCAGAAAGATAATACTGTCAAATAGGGTGACATAATAAGGAACCCGGAGTTCTTTGGCTCTGATCATTAAGTCCTTTTCGGTGATTATGCCTACTACATGGTCATTCTCATCCACTACGGGAATGCCGCTGATTTTATTTTCCAGCATGAGGTGAGTAATGCGGTCCACCTTATCATCAGGCCGTGCCGCGTAAACTTCCCGGGTCATTATATCTCTAGCCAGCATAGTTTTTCCTCCTATTATAAAAACCTGTTCTTATTGTGGACTGGTTTGCCGTATACTATTGAACTGCCTGCATTTATTTTACAAGGTCTGGTTCTCAAACGAACACAGGATTTCTGGCAAGACCGCAATCATATCCCCGGCTACCAAGCCGCGCTGCCCTTTTTGTTCAGCCACCCGGTCTCCACACCGGGCATGCAGATAAACGCCTGCTACAGCAGCTTCAGTAGCCTTTAATCCCTGGGCGATCAAGCCGGTTATAATGCCGCACAGAACATCCCCGCTGCCGGCTGTTGCCATACCCGGGTTGCCAATGATATTTATATACAGATTGCCGAAAGGGTCGGCTACCACGGTCTTGTTTCCCTTCAAGACCAGGGTCACGCCCCACTCCACTGCATAATGGCGGGCTACTTCCAGGCGGCCGGCCTGAATCTCGGCTATGCTCTTGCCGGTCAGACGGGACATCTCCCCGGGATGCGGGGTCAAGACGATAGGTACCTGCCGATCTTTAAATATGTCGGTATTGCCCACCAGAGCATTTAAACCATCGGCATCGATCACCAGCGGAATACCGGCCCGCTGCAGAACGTGCCGCATGACCGCCGCGGCTTCAGCATGACCTGACATACCAGGTCCTATGGCCGCAACTGATACGGTACCCATCAGATTGTCCAAAACCGCCACAGCCTCCAAGCCGATCAAAGCCTCACCGGATTCAGGCAGCGGGGCTGCCATCACCTCAGTGATGACGCCGTCGACAATAGGCGCCAAAGATTCGGGCAGTGCGGCTGTAACCAATCCGGCCCCAGTGCGCAGGGCGGCATAGGAGGCCATCACCACAGCCCCGGTAAGGCCCACCGAGCCGCCGATCACCAGGGCATGGCCAAAAGTTCCCTTGTGGGATTCCGCCGGACGCAGCTTGATAAAAGGACCTACCATATCAGCAGTGATAAGGTTGGTTTTCAGTTGATTATCCAGCAAGAGCGTTCGCGGTATAGAGATATCCGCAACGCTCAAGGTGCCGACATAGTCCTTGCCCGGTTCCAATACCAGGCCGATTTTGGGCAGAGCAAAGCAGACTGTGTGAGTGGCTCTGATGGCGGTACCGTGAACCAGGCCGGTATCCGCATCAACCCCGGAAGGGATATCCACGGCCACTACCGGCTTTTTGCACCAGTTGACCATGTCAGCCAGACGGGCTTCATAATCGTTCAGTCTGCCCTTAAAACCGTTGCCGTAAAGAGCGTCGACGATTAGATCGCTATTTAGAAGACAGATCATCAAGCTGTCCAAGTCTGCTTCTTGCTGCAGTTCATAAAACTGCCCCCCCATTTTCTTGAGGATTTCAAAATTGGTTCTGGCGTCTGGCGGGAATGCCTCGGGTCTGCCCAGCGCGAATACAAAAACCTGCGCTCCGGAATTCATCAAGTGCCGGGCGATAACCAACCCGTCACCGCCGTTGTTGCCTTTTCCCACCAGGACCAACACGGTTTTGCCCGCCGCACCGTCCAGTATCTCTTCAACTATTTCCACAGTGCGAATCCCGGCATTTTCCATCAATACGAGGCCCGGTATCATATAATCATTTATTGCTTTACTGTCAATCTGTTTCATTTCCTGAGAATTTACCAGTTTCATGTCTTCATCCTTTCGCAGTGATTATCGCTGCTACAGCCTGTTGGGCTGAGTGGGATAGACTTATGCTTGGAGCCGCCAGCCCGGCATCCAACTGGGCCCGCCGGGCCCGGCCGTGCAAACAGAGGGTTGGGCTGCCGTCCGGATTCAAGTTCACCTCGATTTCCTGCCACCTGCAGCCGGCCAGGGCCGGATGCAGTTTGCGCACTGCTTCCTTGGCGGCAAAACGAGCCGCTAATGAAGGATATGGGTTCTTCTTGCTCATACAATAGTTGAGCTCTGCTTCAGTATAAACCCTTTTTAAAAAACGCGGCGTCCGGCAGACCACATTTCTCACCCTGTCAATATCAATTATATCTATACCAATTAACAATATGTACCCCCCTTTCCAGCATTATCTGCAGTACAACAAAGAAAGCCCCGAAATCCTGCAGGATCTCAGGGCTGTTTCATCAATCATTCACCTCTATTGTACGGCGAAATCATATAGCTCCGTTCTTTCGCCCTCATTTAATATTTTATCCATATCCAAAAGAATTAAAAGCCGGTTGTCTAATTTTCCTACTCCGGTAATATAATCCGAAGCAATGGCCCCCATAACTGCCGGAGGCGGTTCGATACTATCCACCGGCAGGCGCATTACCTCACTGACCTCATCAACGATGATGCCCACAGTTTTACCGCCCACTTCAACCACCACACTGCGCGATTCTGCAGTTAAATCCGAAGCGCCCATATTAAAGCGCTTTTTAAGATCGATAATAGGGATCACTCTACCGCGCAGGTTAATAATGCCCTCAATAAAATCTGGTGTTTGAGGCAGCCTGGTCGGCTGAGTCATGGGTATAATCTCTTGTACGGTGGTTACGCCCACACCATATTCACATACCGAATCCTGCTGTTTGAGTTTGAATACCACCAATTGAATTTCTTCAGCCATGCTGTCTCCTCCATTGTCAAAGAATAAATTTATGATTCGTTATCACCGTTTACCGGTACTTAATCCTTGTAGTATTTAATCGAAAAAATTAATCAAATCTATTAGTCTTTTCGTTAAATTCAAGGCTTCCATTATCTGGGATAATAATTTACGAAAAAAGTCGTTTTGCTGGCATCCGGCTTTTCATGCCCATTTAGCGGTCTTTCATGTTTGATTTGCAGCAGTTCATACCCGCCTTATCATTAATTTTTCTGGGTAAAAACCAGTAAAATTCGGCGAATGAGCAGGATAAAGTTGGTTTTTGTGGTAATTTGATTATGTGTAGGTTTTTGATTAAGCTATGAAAGAAGGGAATGAAGTGATTTCCATTTCCTGGTACTTGGTGTTGACTGTTGGCATTCCCGAGTCCCTGCTGATGGTTTTGATGGGATTTCAATTGTACAACCTGAGGCTTAAATTCGGACATGCCATCGTTATCGCTGCTATGAGTGCAATAATATCATTTTATGTTAGAAAATTGCCCATTGTCTTTGGAGTGCACTCTCTTATCGGAATAGTTGTATTGATTTCGCTTTGTTGGTTTTTTACCCGACTTCCATTATATAAAGTAATTTGGTCAGTTTTGACGGGGTTTGCGGTGTTGGCGGTAACGCAATCGATTTTGGTACCGTTAATTCTATGGCTGACATCAATTGACTATGAGCAAATTAAAAATAATATATTAATTAATTCGTTGATGTTTCTGATTCAAGCCCTATTTGTTGGTGCAGCCTTAGTTTATTGTAAAGTCCGTAAGGTCTATATCTTCGATTTGAGTGATGGAGATCAAAATGCCAACCAACAAGCCCATTATAGCGATTTCGACGATATTATTTGAAACCGTATTTATTGCTGTCATTATTCTGGCAATAACCATTGGTCCTGATATTGAAGGGCTCAAAAAATTCTTGCCTTTTGCTAGTTTGGTGATTATGTTATTGAGCGGCTTTGTCGTAATATCGATTCGCCAAATAGATGAATATAGCCTGAAGCTGGTTGAAAGCCAGTTATTGCGAGAACATCTCAGCAACATCGAAGACTTGGTACATAGCTTAAACAGCCAGCGGCACGAGCACACCAGGCATATTCAAACCCTGCAGGCTATGTTGTATCTGGACGAAGTGGACCAGGCCCGCGACTATCTGGACGGGGTGGCCGAGCAGTACTGGGAGATACAGGATCTGGTATACGTCGGCAACCCGGCTCTCACTGCCCTGGTGAATTCCAAGCGCAAGCTGGCTGAGACCAAGAATATACAATTTGATTTCGCGGTAAAGTGTGAAGTCAATGAAATGGGCATCCCTCCCTGGGATTTATGCAGTATTATCGGCAACCTGATAGATAATGCCCTGGAGGCCAGCCTGAGGGGACAACATCCGCGCCGCGTATCACTGGAGTTAAAACATGAGGAATCCCAGTATGTGATCTATGTTTACAATAGTGGGGCCCGAATACCCAAGAAACTGGAAAACCTGATGTTTACCCCGGGCTTTTCCACCAGCGGTTCCGCTGGCCGCGGCTTTGGCCTCTATATCGTAAAACGACTGGTTGAAAAATATGGCGGCAATATCCGCGTAGTTACCCAGCCTAAGACTACTTTCATAATTAATCTGCCTGGGCGCAGGAGGATGTATGAACAAGTGGCTTTCATCGAAAATAGCGTCTGATATCGGCCAGCATTTGGGCAGCAGTGCAGAAGAAGTTGAAGTATATGCCTATGGCCTGGAGAATTTTTTGAACAATGCGCTGGAATTACTGCTTTTATTCGTGTTGTCCTCGTTTCTGGGTCTATTGATTCCAACTTTCCTGGTATTGATGGCATATGGCCTGATCAGAGTCCCTGGAGGAGGCGCTCATCTCAAAACCTTCCCCCGCTGCCTTACTACCAGCCTCTTGTTGATGTTGGGCCTGGCTAAACTGAGTGAGATGCTCCCTTTAGGTATTGCTTGGGCATTGGCTGCCATTATCATTTTGACTATAGCCGGGCTGGCTGTCATCAGAGCCTGGGTGCCGGCGGGAACCGAGAAAAAACGGGTTACGGCAGCTCATGAAATCAGACAGCAAAAGCAAATAACCTCAGTGACCTTGTTGGTCAATGTTCTGGCCGCGGCTGGCTTGCTTTATTGCGGTAATTCCAGCCTGGTCAACGCCATACTCCTGGGTTGGCTAGCTGGTTTATTGGTTATAACCCCCTGGGGATATAGATTATTTCATACCCTTGATCACGGTATGGATATTCTGGAAAGGAGGTGTTCGGTGTGAAAGCGAAATTAATGTCCAAAGCCTATGCCAGTCTGGCTTCCTTTGCGTTGGTGCTGGCGGTGTTCAGCGCTGTAAAACCCATGTGCTGGCTAATCGTCTATGAGCCAGACATCCCTCAAAGCCTGAAAAAGTAGGAACTAAGCATGTTTAAAGTACTGATCCTAGAAGATGAAAATTACACTTTGCGCTTTCTCGAGAAGCTAATATCGGAGCACCCCAAGGTCGAACAAGTAGTAGGAACCTCAATCAGCCAGGAAGCGATTCGCCTGGCCAGCGAAATCGCTCCAGATCTGGCATTTTTAGATATTGAACTAGCACCTGAAGATAATTTGAACGGTATCGATGTCGCCCGGGCCATTTATACCGTCAGCCCGCATACCGAGTTCATCTTTGTTACCGGTTATGCCAAATATGCTGTGGATTCCTTTGCGGTTCATCCTTATGATTATCTATTGAAACCGATTAAGCGGGATAAAGTTATGCAGGCCATTTCGGGTCTTGATTCGGAGCGTCAGGCCATCAATCTGCATAAAAGCCCTAACAACCGCCTGGTCATTAAATCCTCAGACAGCATAGTTTTTCTCAATATCGATGATATATTTTTCATCGAAAAGCAGGGAAAAAAGGCTTTTATTCATTCGATCGGGGGCGTTAACGAAAGTAATTGCATTTTTAATGAATTGGAGTCATTGCTGGGTCCTAATTTTTTGCGGGTTCACAAGTCTTATGTAGTCAACATGGATAAGGTGAGCCAGATCAAAGATGCCGGCAATCAATCCTATGCCATCCACTTTGAGGGATACAGCGGTGTAGCCACAATGAGCCGCAACCGTTTTCGCGTTCACATCGACCGGTTTACACCTTCGTTTTAAGCCTTTAAAACGCTATCAACCGTTTGGCCTCGGCAATTTTTTCGGTAATGGTGAACATGTTGCTCATAGTTCCAACCCGGAGCTTGCCTAGCAGCTGGTAATAGCTCAAACAAGTGTGGCTGGAGATTATTTCAACCCCAGATTCCTGCATGTGCTGTAAATAGGGCAAGACATCCGATCCCTCGGTTGCCAGGAATACCCCGCTGTTTATAAATACTACGGTTTTTAGCAAACCTTCCAGCTGCATGAGGGAGTAGATGAAGCTATTCATCAGCTGCCCTCCCCAGTGGTCTTCACCTTTTCCCAAAGAGGTACTGCTGATGACCAGGACGGTTTGTCCATATTCCGCCGATGCCAGTCGCAAGCCTTGGACCGACTCATGTTTTTGAATATTGATATGGTATTGGCCCTGCTTTTCCTCTACGGTAGCTTTATAAGGCAAATCGGCAATAAGGTTGGTAATCTCCTGTATAGCATTCGAGTTGTCAACAATCGCCAGGACTTCAAGGCAATGCCTGTCCAGGAGGGCTTCGCTAGTAAGAAGCCACGTTTCTGGAAATGAAAGCCCGCGGGCATCCACTGTTTTCTTCACAGCCCAAACTCCTTTTGTCTTTTCACTTATTGTAACATACTACCAACCTGTCATTAGAGCAGTTACCTCATTTGACCAGCCCCATTTTACGGTAGGTGGCTTCATCCATTTCGCCGCTGGGATTTAAACCGTGCCAGGCCTGATAATATTTTACCGCCAGGACGGTCATGTTCCCATAACGCCCGTCAGCAACCCCAAATTCGATTCCCAGTTGCTTGAGACGCGCCTGGACATAAACCACGGATTGCCCCGTAGAACCCTTCTTCAGCTTAACCGGTTTTATCTGCTGGGGGATCATGTTGCCATTGTTGACGATCTTCACGCGGCATCCATGAGGAACCAGCGGATACAGCTTTTCAACGTCGCGGTTGAACATGCGAATGCAGCCGTGAGAAGCATAGCTTCCGATCGATCCCGGTTTATTGGTGCCATGTATCCCATAAATACCCCAAGGGACATTGAGGCCCATCCACCGCGTACCAAACCCGCCTCCCCACGAAAGGGATTTTTGTGCCCCCCGCCATTCTCCTATAGGCGAGGGGGTCGAGGATTTGCCGACAGCCACCGGGTATTTGCACACCACTTCTTTATCTTTGTAAAGCACCAGAGTGCGGCTCTTTACATCAATCACGATCAACATTTTACCGTCTGCTCCCGGTGAGCTTGTAAGGCAGGATGCATCAGGTTCCTGAGGCATCAAAGTAAGCCACTCCTCTTCCTTGACTATGCCGTCATCGATCAGGCCATTGGCCAACTGAAACAACCTTACAGTATGGCTGGTAAAGGCATCGTACATGCCGCTGGGCTCTATTTCATAACCGATCTCTTTCAGGCGTGCTTGAACCATCCATATAGCCTGCCCTTGAAGGTTGGGTTCGGTCAAATACAAGGTAGGAAAGTCAGTGCTGTCAACAATTTTTGGGCCGGGCGGGGGAGTTGTGTCTGTGGTTGCGGCGGGAGCCGCCAACGCTAAAGGGCCGGCATTCCAAACCATAGCCAGCAGCAGTATCGCAGCCCAGATATGTTTATACAATCCAGTTACCTCCCATCATTAATTTCTATAAAAAAACCAGGGTGATACCCTGGTTAGACTTTCTGTATATTTATGTGCCTCTCTACTGTACAATATGCCTGGAAAATCAGTGAAGCTTCAGTCTGTAAAGTAGCGATAACCAAATTTTTCATCGTGTACAAACTCGTTTAAAGCCTTGCGGGACGGAGCTTTAGCCTCTTTAACAGGATAGCCCAGGGGGATCATAACCACCGATTCTATGCCCTGGGGCAAGCCCAGGAGCGTGTCGACCTCCTGGTGCTGGAAACGACCGATGTACACCGTTCCTAAACCCCTGTTGTGAGCAGACAGACAGAAATTCTGACAGGCCAGGGCGCAGTCAAACATTGACCAATCACCCTTGGCGGTCGCATAAACCCCATCCCTGGCCCCGGAAACACCCTGACGCGAACAGAATACCATCACAGCTGAGGCCTCTATAATCGCCTGGGTGCCGCGATTAACTCTTGTCGTATCAGACAACTTTTGCTTGAGATCCGGATTCTTTACCACCACCACCTCCCAGGTCTGCGTATTAGCCCAGGACGGAGCCCATCTCACTGCTTCCATAAGTTCGCGGATAATCTCTTCCGGGACCTCCTTATCGGCAGCGAAATGACGAATACTCCTGCGGGTCAGTATACATTCCATCGTCTCCATAATTAAATAAATACCTCCATTTTCTTCGCTAGATGTTAAGATTCACCCGGGCTGCTCTCCACAGCCTCACATAGTTGTTCGGCTGAGAAAACCGGTTCCCGGCAGGAAAAACCCTCACAGATATAGGCTGTGACCCTGTCATCAACTTTCTTCATCTCTTTACCGAACGGTACCAATTCACCTACCAGTTCATCCTGGCTGGTTTTTAATACCAGGGTGATGTCAGGCCTAAATACCTGATTTAGCACCGAGATCATGTCACGGGTCTGCTCTTCATGCCGATCTCCGGCTATGACGATGTCTTTTCCCGCAAAATGGTCAGTCATCGCCGCCAGGAGGAAGTGGGTATGCGCCCAGGGATGCTGGCTTACCGGTTCGGAAAAGGCCTTGAGTATCAGTTCGGCCAGCCTGGTGGTTGCCTGATCACCGGTCAGGCGTCCCAGCCATACTAGATTTCTTGCTGCCAGCGAATTTGGAGATGGTATGGAGCCATCATATACTTCCTTGGGGTTTATGAGCAGCTCCTCGCTGTCTTTACCATAATAATATAAACCGCTTTGAACTTCATCCCAAAAAAGATTTATCATCTCGGAATTGACCTCTAGGGCTTTTTGCAGATAGGCGGGGTTCAGGGTGCTGCGATACACTTCCAACAGCCCCCATACCAGTGCGGCATAATCCTCCGCCAAAGCGGGGTTGGCAGCTTCTCCTTGCCTGTATCTCAGCATATAGCGATCCCCGACGCGCATACGGGTTTCGATAAATGTCAGCGCGGTCCGGGCTTTTTCTATATAAGACGGCTCATCCAGAACTCGCCCGCCCAAAGCCAGGGCTGCAATCATAAACCCATTCCAGGACAGCAAGATCTTATCATCCTTGAAAGGCGCAATACGCTTGGAACGATGATTAAAAAGCCTGAGCCTGACCGGCTCCAGTTGACGGCGTTCATCGTCGCTCAGTTCAGTACCCAAAAGATTGGGTATGCTTTTGCCTTCAAAGTTGCCTTCCGGGGCGATGCCATAAAAGGAGCAGAACTCCATGCCTTTGAACTCACCTAAAACCTCCATTATCTCGGCTGCCGTCCACACATAGAATTTCCCCTCTTCACCTTCAGAATCAGCATCCTGAGCGGAATAGAAGCCCCCCTCCGGTGAAGTCATTTCCCGCATAACATAAGTAAAAATCTCCCGGGCTACGTCGGCGTAGAATTCATTGCCGGTGGCCTGATAAGTCTCCACAAAGGCCACTGCTAAAAGAGCATTATCATAAAGCATCTTCTCAAAATGGGGCACCAGCCATGCCCGGTCGGTGCTGTAACGAGCAAACCCAAAGCCGATGTGGTCATATATGCCGCCTTTATACATGGACTTCAGAGTCTGTTCCACCATTTCCAGGGCCAGTTCTTCCCCGGTATAGTACCAGTAGCGCAGCAGGAAATAAAGATTGTGAGGAGTGGGGAATTTGGGAGCACTGCCAAATCCACCGTACTCAGAGTCATAGACGCGGGTTAAATACTGAAAAGCCTCGTCGAAGACGCCGGCTTTGATTTCAGCGCGGTTCCCCGCGGGAAGGCTGGCCTCGATCAGCCAGTCACTGATGCGATCTCCGATGCCATAGCACGACGGCCTGTCATCCTGCCATATTTGGGCTATCCGGGGCAAGAGAGTCATCATGCCGGAGAGGCCGCGGCGGTCATATTTGGGTATATATGTGGCAGCAAAAAACGGCTTTTTATCTGGAGTCATAATAATAGTCAGGGGCCATCCCCCGTGTCCGGTCATCCCCTGGCATACATTCATATATACGGTGTCAATATCCGGCCGTTCTTCCCGGTCTACCTTGACGGCCACAAAATGCTGATTTAATAGCCGGGCTACCTCCTCATCCTCAAAAGATTCCCGTTCCATCACATGGCACCAATGACAGGTGGAGTAGCCTATGCTCAAAAAAACCGGTTTGTTTTCCTGCTCGGCTTTGTTGAAGGCTTCTTCCCCCCATGGGTACCACTTTACCGGATTGTAGGCGTGCTGGAGGAGGTAGGGTGACTTTTCGTCTATTAATCTATTGGGCAATTGGGTTGTTTTCATGACGCCTCCTTATCAGTTAAAATTAATGTTGGCTTCAAGGTGTTTTGTTTCAAGATGTTTTGAAAATAAACCCCGAACAATAGCACTGCAATTTCAACCGCAATAATGTAAATATTATCCCAAGGAGTGAATGTGTGAACCACGCCAAATCTCCTCAACAGAAGATCTACCATAAAAAGCAATGCCACCCAGGCTGCCTTCCATAGCTTAGAATAATCGTTAACCAAAAAGAATGCCAGGACCGCTATAGCCGGCAAGGTTATCAAGGTGTTGACTGCGGAGCTGTCCCGACCCAAAGCTTCAATCCACTGTACCGAAAAAGATCTGCCATGCAGCATCGCATAGTCAATCAAAACCAGTGGGATTCTCACTCCATAAAGAATAGCCGTCAAGGTAAGAAACGATATCAGTCTTCCATGAACCTTGTTCAGGTTGTCGAACCACCATTTCATCAGGCGGAATATCGCCATCAACCCTAAAAAGGTATATAGTGTCTTCCACCACAACTGCTGGTATAAGCCGAATTTGATAAACAATTCTTCCACGCCGAAGTAGAGCGCCCCGATTACCAGCCACCACGGCCACCTGAGATTAAAAACAGCAACCATGGTCGCTGTAGCGGGTATGGAAAAGGTATCCGAAACCAGCGCCCCGATGTAGCTGTCATACTCATTATCTAATATATGCAGGGTGTATATATAGGCTTTTCCCATACATAAACGATATAATCAAAAAAAAGCGCTAAGCCGATTGAGGTGAAATACATTATCGAAGTCAGCCGGTTCCTGGATATCCAATAGGTAACACCCAGCACGGCAAAACATATCAAAATCAGGCTTCCATATAAGTAGATACCGGTCATATTGACATTACCCTTTAACACTATAGACATATTGTAGCCTTATAAAGGATAACTATTCAGAGGCTGGGAATGGCAGCAGTAGTAATATGGCACAAAACGCAGGCATAAAAATGTGATCAATCATGAGCCATAAAGGTTATCAATCGAGCACCAGGAAGGTAATAGCGCGTAAGCCCCAGCAAATCGCGAGGTGCTAGCTGAGCGCACTTTCTGGCTTATGAAATTGTGGCCATTTGCGGCTCTTGGCTCAATTGGGTTTCGATGACAGCAGTCCCCTGCATGATAGTATCCTTTATCGGACACGCCTTAACCGCATATGCTATCACCTTACGAATTACTTCAGGATTATCAGGGGAATCTACCACCACCTGGTACCGAATCTGCTGAAAACCAGGCCTGATTCCAGAGCTGGAGCTGCTCATGCCACGGGGGTCATAATCCCCTTCGATATAAATCCTGATGTTATTAATAGTTAAGCGCCGCTTCTCGGCCAACCCGGCCAGGAAAACAATGATGCATCCACCTAAAGACGACAAGAAGGTTTCCATCGGCGAGGCCCCTTTATCTTCGCTCTGGCTATTGGCGCCTTTTCCCATTTCCACCACAGTTTGCTCCCCGGCCCGGGCAATGGATTTAACCCCAATATGTTCCCAGTCGACAGTCAATTGAACGGTTTTCAGGTTTGCGTCGATTGTCCTCACTCCTTTCATGTATGAATAGGTTTTCCCAAAGGTTGTATATTATGATGGCGCCAATAAGGCTGTAAAATTCATATTAACCTATTCTATGTACCCGGACAAAAAAGGCTCCTTTAGAAAATATTAATACATGAAGTACCGACATGTAAAAGGCTTTAATAACTTCGCAGCCGGCCAAGACACAGTGTCATTTACCTTACTGGAAAAGCGTAATGCTCTCGCGAATTGGGAAAGCGTATCCAGAAGGTAGTGCCTTGCGGGCTTGTATCCACCTCGATTTTAGCTTTGTGGCGGGCAACGATACGGTAACAGACTGCCAGCCCTAAACCGGCGCCATTTTCCTTAGTTGTGAAGAAAGGAGTGCCGATCTGGCTCAGCAGATTGTCATCCAGCCCGGTCCCCTCGTCTTTGATGAACAAAACCGGGCTGTTTTTGATTACCCGGGCGCCGATGGTTAAAGTTCCTCCCGGCTGCATGGCCCCCAGCCCGTTGCGAGCCATGTTAAGAATAAGCTGCCGGATTTCTTTCTCATCCAGAATCACCCGGAGAGGGCAGGCTGAAGCCGCCATTTCTCCCACCAGGTTTAAGCGTCTTCAAAACATTATCGGGAAAAATCATTTATTAAACTCGATTGCAAGAAAAATAAAAAGCCCGACCATAAAAATGGCAAGGCGAAGCAAAACAACATTTATTCGTTTTCTTACAATTCAAACTAATCTTTCCACCTGACTTTATGACATAGGATCGTCAAAAGCACCGCAGATACTATGTTTGAGGGC